>Ga0209382_10001544_pt1 | contig 35865 bp, 32 predicted proteins | sample SoiMetdeltSBSDD5_FD_187599 | JGI IMG/M metagenome (GOLD analysis project Ga0209382, IMG submission 187599) | Bulk soil microbial communities from a Populus tree surrounding site in Tennessee, USA - Soil MetaG P. deltoides SBSDD5 (SPAdes) (version 2) | ecosystem: Environmental > Terrestrial >... | reverse complement strand
TTCTCGTGTGGGAAGCTTGGGTTGGTAATACCCAACTCGTTGAGGTAGGCATCCCCGGCGAACTGATGCACAGTGGCGACTTGCGCCTTCCAGCCGAAGCGGCCGAGCGCGGTCGTCCCGGTGTCGGGGTTCGACACGTAGTTGGGTCTGCCGCGGTTGCCTTGTTTGCCTTGGTTCCCCAAAATAGTGCTTTCCGGAATAGCCTCCATTAGCCCCAGGCCAAACAACGGCGTGCTGTTGCGGCTCGAGACGATGGTGGCTTCCGGGGGCACAACTTCCCCACTTAGCGTACAGCCCGGGAGGGCGATGGCGCGCTGTTGCAGCAGTTGGCCGCCTCTGTCGACGGATACCGAGCCGTCCAGCGGGTCAAAACGCCCCTTCAATATCCGGCTGATGCGCGTCTCCCGCGCCACGCCCACGTTAGGCTCTGAACCGCCCGTGCTCGGCACGGCATGGCATTCGGCGCAACTCTTCCCGTTGAACACGGGCCCCAAGCCTTCCTCGACGGTATCCACTTCCTCGAACTCGTCCAATCCGGCGTCGAAATCCGCCAATTGCGCTGGGGTCAGACCCGGAAGTGGATTGGTCAAATTCTCTTTGCTTTGCGAGTCGGTCCGCCGTTGAGCCAGCAACAGGATCAAAACGCCTGTTGCCGCGACAAATACTAACGTTGTCTTGTGATTGGTCCGTCGCATAGGTTCTCCTTCGACGCCTCGCGCCTCTGAGTCTGCTTTCACACAGCCTTTCCCGAGACTTTCCTGGGATTCGGAGACCGAGGTTAGTTACACGTTGCCTCCCGCTTGAGGACCAGCGTGGTTCGTTGTGATGACGCAGCCTTCCGATCGCGCCGGGCACACGCCTCCTTGAAACTCCTCCTTACTGGGCGCGAAGACAGGCATGCTCGCCTTTGTTTTGGGGCACACCTCCGGCCGCGTTGCCGGGGGAATGGACGTGATTTAGTTCAGACTGATGGGAGAGCTTCGGGAGCCGCGCGCTGCAAGTCCGTGGCCGAATCGCATCGCCGCGGCACGTGATGACGGATGGCGGTTCGGAGCCTCATCGGGAAGTAATTGCCGACGACAGCGTCATCATTGATACAACTCAATCATCCACCGCGGCCCGCCAGCGATGAGTTTGAGCTCAAATCATTTTTCCAGCAGGTCCAATGCGGTTCGCGCCTGCAGCTGCGTCGGATCGATTCGCAGAGCCTCGCGGAACTCGCGCACCGCTCTGTCGACGTCGCCTCGTTGTGCGAGCACGAGCCCCAGGTTCGTGTGCGCGCCGGCGTTCTCAGGATCGATCGCAAGCACACGCATCAGTTCACGGGACGCCCGATCGATCTGGCCCAGGTTGACGAGATTGACCGCCAGATTCGTTCGCGCCTTGATATGCGTCGGATCTCGTTCGAGTGCGCGCTCGTACTCAGCAACAGCTTCGCTCACCCGGCCCTGCCGAGTCAGCACGAACGCCAGGTCATAGTGCGTGATCGCATCATCGGCAAGCTCGAGGGCGCGCCGCAGATACGACTCCGCCTCGGAGTAGCGACCGAGATCTCCCAGGCAACCGCCGGCTTGGCCGAGGCCCTGGTAGTCGTCCGGCACCAACTGCACATAGCGGAGAAAGAACTCGAGCGCGTCGGCATTGCGCCCCAGATTGCGCAAGAGACTGCCGAGCTCGTAGACAACCGCAGGGTTCGAGGGATCGAATTCGACCGCGCGCTGGAGGAGAAATTCTTTCCAGGGTGCATTGTCGATGAAATCGGCGGCCGCGGCCTGCTGAAGCAGGAATGTACTGTTGCGTGATTCTCGTGCCAGTTGATCGACCATTGGATCGGCGTAGGACGCATACGCCGCATGACGATCAGCTTGCGATAGGGCGCGCGCGCGATCCACCTCACGCCCTAGTCGCGCATACGTTTCGCCAAGCAGCCGGAACGCCGGCCCGAACGTGGGTGCGACGGAAGTGAGCGGCTCGAGGATCTGGCGTGAGCCCTCGACATCATCCCGCACCAGTGCAACGCGTGCGAGCCCGAGGGCTGCGTAGCTGGACAACTCGATGCTGGCAAGATGCGTCGGCGTTCCGGCAGGCGGCAGTCGTTCGGGTTCGCGAGCGGATTTGGCGCGACTCCATGCCTCCGCTGCCGCGTCGTAGTTCCCCGCCTTGAACTCTGCCTCGCCGAGTCTCCACCATGCCGGACCGAAATCGGCAGCAACGGCAACGACCTTCCGCATGCCCGCCGCTAACGAGTCACCGCCGCCGCGTTCACCCTCGACCAGCGCACGATAGTAAGTCCACTGCCAGCCTGACGGGTCCAAAGTTTCCGCCAGCGCGTAGCATCGTGCCGCCGCGTCATAGATCAGGTCGGCATGGTAGGCGAGGCAAAGCGCGCCCACACTGGCGGCCGTTGCAGGCTGCGCACGAGCAGTGGCGTCCCGCTCGCGCAGGTGCTCACCGATCGCCTTGGGTTGCGCCGCGAGATCCGGCAGTTGCGGCAGCTGCGCCACTACAGACTGTCGCCTCAGTTGAATGCCAACATAGAGCAGCACGACAGCGACGAGTACGGCGAGCGCCACGATCGAGAATAGACGCCACGACTTCTTCATCGGCTCGTCACACTCCGGCCACGATTGCTCCACACGGTTACGCGCGATAACCGATCGTACGGACGGCTGATGTGCATGCCGCCTGTGACCAGGTCGATCGTCCCGTCACCGTCGAGGTCACTCGTTGCCAGCGTAATCAAATGTGTCGGCGAGGTGGCGATGCGATGCATCGCAAACTGCAAGCGACCGTTGTTCTCCAGCCAGACCAGGCTCATCGCTGCCGGATCGTCCCAGTTGTTGTAGGCGCTGACGACCACGACGTCCAGATCCCCGTCGCCGTCGACGTCCGCCGCCTGCGGGCTCGATGCGCCGGGCAAGTCCGCAAGGCGATGAAACTCGAACTGCATCTTTCCTTTGTTCTCGAGCCACTGCACGCCGTGCCACGGCCGACTGTTCGCAGGCGCGTAGTCGAACGCGTCTCCGTTGCTGAACAGGACATCCAGATCGTTGTCTCGATCGAAATCGACGACCGACATCCAGCTCGATCCGAAGTCAGGGTTACTCGACCCCCAAATCATGTGTCGCGTGAATCGGCCCCGCCCATCGTTCCGGAACGCCCAGATCTCCTCCCACTCCTGACTGACCAGCGAGAGGATGTCAGGATGGCCATCCTGATTGATGTCGGCGACGACGGCGTTGATGGGGCCTGACAGGCGGAGGAGGACGTGCTGCTCAAAGGTCCAGCCGCCCTTGTTCTCGAGCCAACTCGTGTCCCCGGAGTCGTATCCGAAACCGGCGACGGCAAAGTCCGTATCGCCGTCGCCATCGAGGTCGCCCGGTTGGACGTCGGCGACGCGGGCGATGCGATCGGCGATCACGTGATTGGTGAACTGCTGCCGGCCAGTGTTTTCGAGGATGACCACAGAGCCGACGCGATTGTTGCTGGGCGCCAGCACGCCGAGCCCGGCGACAACCAGATCGAGGTCGCCATCGCGATCGAAATCGATCGCCTCGACGTGCGCCGGCGCGGGGATAGAGTTACCGACCGGCGTCTCGGTATACGTGCCTCTTGGAAACTGCCGAATCCATGTGACCTGAGCGCGAACGACGTCGCAGACAAGGATGTCGGGCAGGCCGTCGCGGTCGAGGTCGACGACTTGCACGTGAGCGATCTCCGGCCGCCTTCTCCCGGCAATCGGGTCGCCAACCGCGTTGGGAGTGAAGAAATCCGAAGGTAAACCCATCGGCAGGATGGCCCGACGCTCGTCTTGCGCAGTCGTTGAAGTGTCGGGACTTGGAGAAGTACGCAGCCACCACACCGCAACAACCAGCAACAGTACGGCCAGTGCCAGGGCGCTCAGACGTGTCGCTGTCAGCCTGTTCGCCACGTCAGCGGAAGATACGCCCAACGCCCACGTACGTCCTCCATCGCCCATCGAATCCGGCCGAACCCGCCAGGATGACCGGACCAATCAGCGTGTCCATGACGACGCCGAATCCTGGATTGACGCGCCACCTGGCCTGATCCCAGTCGTCGAAGGCGTCACCCTGATCCAACCAGCCGCCAGCGAACACGGGTCCACCCATGAAGTCGGGAAGGCGTGCGACCTGTCGCAAATACCCGGCCGTCGCGGCGTAGTAGTGCTGCCCGCGCAACTCACCCGATCGATATGCGCCCAGCCTCAAAGGCCCTCCAAGGGTGAACACGTTGGTTGGCAGCGCCGTTCCATTGAACGACGTTCCCAGGCCGGCGCCTACGAAGACACGATTGCGGTCGCCGAGACTGTAGAACTGGTTCGCTTTGATCTCGAACTGCGTAACCCGTCCATCGACGGGAATCGTCTGTTCACCGATGACCCCATCAGGGCCGTTGAACACTCGCTCCAACCTGGCGAGTGCTGCCAGGCCGCCGGTCGGAACCACCGGGCTGTCCTGACCGTCGTAGCGCCACCGGAGCATGGCACCTGATTCGCTGCCCTTCAACTCCGGCAAGCCAGGGTCTCCGACCTCGACACTCGCATCGACGTGCCCCCAATAGGCGCCCACGCGGACGTCGCTTTCGCGTGAGAGATTCACGCCGCCATCGAGCCCGACACGTGAGGTCAACACGCCGTAGCGCGCGACGATCTGATCGTCAGCCACGCTGCGCTCGGTTCGATCGAGAACGCCCGCAGACGCGGCAACGAAGAACGGAGAGGATGCGACCGGCTGATAGAGCTCCATCCCCGCGGCCGGATTGGATCCGAGCGTGCCGTCAACCCGAATCTCCGACCCCGACGTCACGAGCCCATATGCCAGGTAACGGGCGGTCAGCGAGATCTGAAAGTCGGTCGACGTGGTGTTCTCGAGATTGAGCCCCAGCATCATGAACGGCGGCGCATAGGGTTTGGGGCGCCCGACAATCAACAAGCCGGTGCGCCCCGCCTCGTCGAGTGTCAGCTTCCAGTTAATCGCTTCGTAGCGGTCGAGGCCGAGCACCTCAGTGATTTCCGTTTCGAGAGCCTTGATGTCGAGATCCGCGTTGACGTAGCGCGAAAAGACCGTCGTCAGTCGTCGCGTGTCGGCCGCTTCGAACCCCTCGACTTTCACGAACGTTGGTCGCGGCAACTGGCTGCGTCGCCGGCTTTGCCGTTCCTGCCGCCATCGCTCGTACGCGTCCTCGCTGACGGCGAGCGGCAGCAGTTGATCGCGCATCGCCTCTGCCGCGTCGTAGCCCTCGCGACTGAGATCGTCACTGCGCCGCCAGTCGAGCGACCCGTACTTCTCGAGCGGCACGTTGATGACGACATCAGCCGATCGGAGTGCTTCTCTGCTCGACGCTCGCATCACCGCGTCGAGCGTCGCACCCGCTAGGCCGGTGAGGGTGTACGCGAGAGCTTCCTGGTCGGTCAGGTCGCCAACACTAACCGCGACCACTCGATCGGCCCCCATGCCGCGCACGACGTTGGCGGGCACATTGTTCATGACGCCGCCGTCCACCAGGACGCGGCCGTCGGCTTCCACCGGCGGAAAGATCAGCGGCAGCGACATCGTGGCCCGCATCGCCTGGGCGAGCGAGCCACGATCGAGGACGACCTGGCTGGAGCCGACGAGATCAACGGCAACACAGCGAAATGGCGTCGGAAGATCGTCGAAGGTCGTGATGTCGAACCACGAGGCGGCAATGTCGGCCAGAAGCAGCTCGACTTGTTGTCCGGTGTTCAAGGCGCTCGGCGCGACGATGCCACCCTTGAGGCCGAACTCCAACCTCGACGGATAGTCGCGAGCATCTGCCTTGCGTCGAATGTTCTTGTATTTGAAGAAGGTCGTGCCGAACATCTCATCCCAGTCGATCGAGTCGAGCATCCGCGTGATTTCATCCGCGTTCATGCCCGATGCGAACGCGCCACCGATGAGGCCGCCCATGCTGGTGCCGGCAGCGTAATCGATGGGAATGCGATGCTCTTCGAACCAGCGGATGACACCCACGTGCGCCAATCCGCGGGCGCTCCCGCCGCCGAACGCCACACCAACCGATGGCCGGCCGATGACGCGCGGTGTCGGCTTCTCTCCGGCCACCCCAGCCGCGGGAGCAAGGATGGTTGCGGTTTTCCGGAGAGGTGTCGCGCACGCTGAGGAAAGGACGCCGGCGGCGACGAGAGTTGCGCATGATGCTCCCGCGACATATCGCGGCCACTTCCGGACGGCATAAGAGCGAAGGAGACCGGAGACGGGAAACCAGAGATGGAATTTCATCGACCCACCAGGATTTGCTGGGAGTATAAAGGCACTGTCATGAACACGACCTAACGATCCCGGCTGACATCAGCCGCGCACATGGCCTCGTCTCGTCGAACCTGCTTTGTGGTCTTGGAGAGTGAGGTGGCAAATGCGTGTAGCCGTGCAGACGCTGACACTCGTGGCGTGGATCCTCATCGTTCCAGCGACGGCCCTGGCGCAAGCAGTGATTGCAGGGACCGTTCGAGACTCGTCCGGGGCAGTGCTGCCCGGCGTAACCGTAGAAGCAACCAGCCCGGTTCTGATCGAGAAGTTTCGCGCCGCGGTCACCGACGGCACGGGTCAGTATCGAGTCGAAGATCTCCGACCTGGGACCTACACAGTCACCTTCACCCTGCCCGGATTCAACACATTCAAGCGCGAAGGTGTTGAGCTGACCGGCTCCTTCACAGCGACGATTACCGCCGAGCTGAAGGTCGGCGAGCTCAGCGAAACCATCGTCGTCTCTGGCGAAAGCCCGGTCGTCGATGTGCAAAGCGCGCGACGCGAGGTCACGCTGAAAAGCGATGTCCTGCAATCGATCCCGAGCGTGCGCAGTTACAACGCCCTGGTCGTCGTCGTTCCCGGCGTCGTCACGAACCTGAACGACACGGTGACCGGAACTGCGACGACGCAGTTTCCCATCCATGGCGGGCGGAACAACGAAGGCCGCATGACGATCGACGGGCTCAACATCGGCAATCCCGTGGGCGGCAATCAGCCGCCCCAGTACGTCGCCGACATCGGAAACTCACAGGAAGTCACGTTCACGACATCCGGAGGCCTCGGCGAGTCCGAGAACGCCGGCCTGGTGATGAACGTCGTACCGAAGACCGGTGGCAACAGCGTAGAGGGGGCGGTCTACTTCAGCGGCACCGGCGAGAAACTGCAGTCCGACAATTTCACTCAAGAGATCAAGGACGCCGGTCTCGCGGCGCCGACGCCGTACACGAAGGTGTATGACCTCAACGCGGCGTTCGGCGGTCCGATACTGAAGGATCGCGTCTGGTACTTCGTCAACGCGCGCACGCAGGGCAGCACGAGAACGATTGCGAACATCTTTTACAACCGGAATGCCGCCGACCCGACGAAGTGGACGTACGACCCCGATTCGAGCCAGCCGGCGTATTCAGACCGGACCTGGGAGAACGTGAGTGGGCGTATCACGTGGCAAGCGACTCCGCGCAACAAGATCGCCGCGTTCTGGGACGAACAGTGGATCTGCAGGAAGTGTGAGGGGATGACGCAGGGCATCACCGATCCGGCGCGGGTGTCGCCGGAAGCGATCGGTGTGCAATCCGTTCTCCCGATGAGAGTGAACCAGATCAGCTGGTCATCGCCACGCACGAACCGCTTCCTGCTGGACGCCGGCTACGGCGGCACGTATTACGGAGCGGGCAACCCCGAGCGGCCCGGTAACGTGACACGCGACCTTATTCGCGTCGTCGAACAGTGCGCCAGTGGCTGTGCGGCCAACGGCAACATTCCGGGCATGAACTACCGTTCGCAGGACTGGGGTGACAACTTCAGCGGCTCGTACAACTGGCGTGCCTCGGCTGCTTACGTAACCGGCGCGCACAGCATGAAGGTCGGCTACCAGGGCACATACCTGACGAGCGATCGAAACTGGCAAACGAACAACGAGAACCTGACCTACCGGTTCAACAACGGCGTGCCAAATCAGCTGACCCAGTCCATCACACCCTGGATCGATCACTCACGTGCCGGCTGGCATGCGCTCTTCGTCCAGGAGCAGTGGACCCACCGCCGCCTCACGTTGCAGGGCGCGCTCCGGTTCGACAGGGCGAGCAGTTGGTTTCCAGAGCAAACCGTGGGACCGTCGCGATTCCTGCCGACGGCAATCACGTTCCCTCATACGAAGGGCGTCGATAGTTACAAGGACATCACGCCCCGCATGGGCGTGGCGTACGACATGTTCGGCAACGGAAAGACCGCCCTCAAGTTCAACCTCGGGAAGTACCTCGAGGGCGTTGGTGTGCAGCTCAATTACATCAACACCAATCCCATCCTGCGCATGCCGCGTTCGACAAGCCAGTTCGGAACTGCCGGCGTGACGCGAACATGGATCGACGCCAACTCGAATTTCCAGCCCGACTGCGATCTGATGAATCCACTTGCCAACGATCGACGCAGCAGCGGTGGGGACTTCTGCGGTCAGATGTCGAATGTGAACTTCGGTCAGCCGGTTCTCAGCGACAACTACGATCCGGATCTGCTGACCGGCTGGGGCGTTCGCGCATCGGACTGGAGCCTCGGTGTGTCCGTGCAGCAGCAGATTCTCCCGCGCATGTCGATCGAGGTTGCCTACCATCGGCGGTGGTTCAACGGTTTCACGCTGAACGACAACCTCCTGACGACGTCTTCGGACTACACGCCGTACAGCGTCACCGCTCCTGTTGATTCGCGCTTGCCGGACGGCGGCGGTTACGTCATCTCGGGTCTCTACGACGTCGTGCCATCGCTGTCAGGTCAAATCAACAACCTCGTCACCGACTCGCAGGCGTACGGACAGTGGTACCAGTACTTCAATGGCGTCGACGTCACGCTGAATGCGCGGACAGGATGGGGACTCACCGTGCAGGGCGGGATGAGCACCGGCCAGAACGTGGCCGACAACTGCGACGTCCGGGCAAACCTGCCGGAGTTGAGTGTCGGCATCGGCGCCGGCCTCGTCGGCTCGAATGTCAGCACGACCAGTCCGTACTGCCACGTTGGCTACGGACTACTGACGCAGTTCAGGGGGCTGGGCACATACACGATCCCGAAGATCGATGTGCAGGTGAGCGGTGTGTTCCAGAGCAAACCCGGAGCGATGCTCTCGGCCAACTACGCCGTGCCCGCCGCGGTCGTGGCCCAGTCGCTTGGGCGTCTCCCCTCGGGGAACGTCACGAATGTGACGATCAACCTGGTGGAGCCGGGATCGATGTACGGCGATCGACTCAATCAACTCGATTTCCGGGTCGCCAAGATCCTGCGGTTCGGCAACTCGAGAACGACTGTCGGCGCCGACATCTACAACGTCCTGAACTCGAGCGCCATCCTGACGTACAACAACGTCTTCGTGCCCGGCGGACCATGGCTCTTGCCAAACTCCGTCCTGACCGGACGCCTGGCGCGTATCACCGCGGAGTTCACGTTCTAAAAGTCGCTTAGGGTCAGACCCCTTGATAGTCCGCATGTCAAGGGGTCTGACCCCATAAGCGACCTGCTAGACTCATTGGAGCGTCTCATGACAGCTGCACGAGTCTGTCGCTACGGGCTTGCCGCATGCCTCGCGTGGCTTTCCGCGTGCGCGTCAGCGCCGGAGGCACCACGGGAAGCGGATGTCAAAGCCGTCGTCGACACCTTCTACGGCGCCATCACCGCCGGCGATGAAGCGGCCGCGATGAAGCTCATCGCGCCCGACGCCGTGTTCGTGGAGTCCGGAAAGATCGAGACCAGGTCCGAGTACGAAGCGAACCATTTGCCGGCGGACATCGAATTCGAGCGCAACGTCAAGGCCATGCGTGGCCCGCTGCGCGTGACGTTCGACGGCCGCGACACGGCGTGGGTCATCTCCACCGCGGAGTACGACGAAGGCAACCCTGAAAAGTACATCAACACACAGTTGATGGTGCTCACGCGTGACACGGGCGACTGGCGCATCCGAACCATCAGCTGGTCCTCGAACCAGCCCTAACCGAGCATTGCGTTGTCTACGGACAGCGTAGCGTCGCGTCTTCAAGACTCCATGGTCACAACCGAAACCCTTCGCTCGTCTCAAGGGTATGGACAGGAATAGACAACAACTCGCTCTCTCGGTCGTGGTGGTGCTGCACCTGCTCGTCACGCTGACGCACGGCTGGGCGCATAGCGCGGCGGCCGTATCTCTGGGTTGGGCTTCCCTCGCCTTCGTCGTGGTGGTGATTCAGGTAGCGCCGCTGATCGGCTTGGCGTGGATGCGGACGAGCCCGCAAGCCGGTGCACGGTTAATCGGCGTCGCGATGGCAGCATCCCTGCTGTTCGGCCTGATCAACCACTTCGTCATATCAAGCCCGGACCATGTCGATCACGTGGCGGCGCAGTGGCGCCCCTTGTTCACCTCGACCGCGGTCGCGCTCGCCGTCACCGAAGCGGCCGGCGCGATACTCGGGTTTACCCAGCGCAAGGTGATACGGAGGCTGGCATGAAGGTCCTCGTGGCAGGCGGAACCGGAGCGATTGGCGCGCCCCTGGTTCGAACCCTCGTTGCGCGCAACCACCGCGTCTTCGCGACGACGCGCTCTTCAGATAAACAGTCGATGATTCGTGGGCTTGGCGCCACGCCCGTGGTCGTGGACGCACTCGATGCCGCGGCGCTCGAGAAGGCCGTGCGCGAAGCCGCGCCAACCCATGTCGTGCACGAGTTGACGGCACTTCCTAAAGCCGGACCGCGTTCGGCACGGGAACTCGAGCCGACCAACAGGTTGCGGGATGAGGGCACACGCAACCTTCTTCACGCGGCAATTGCCGCCGGCGCGCAGCGGATCGTCGTCGGGTCGTTCGCGATGCTGGGGGCCGCTATCGATCAGACCTCGAATGCCGACCTCGATAGCGCGGCCGCAGCGGTGCGATCCATGGAATCGCAGGTCCTCGACGCGGCCCGCCGAGACGAGATCGAAGCCATCGTGCTGCGATACGGTCTGTTCTACGGGCCCGGCAATCCGGCCACCGACGAACTGATCGCCCGCGCCCGCAAGCGACGGCTGCCGCGCGTACGCAACGACGGCGGGCAACTCCCTTATATTCACGTCGATGACGCGGCCGCTGCGACTGTTGCGGCGCTCGATCGTGGCAAGTCCGGCGGTGTGTACAACATCGTCGACGATCGTCCAACCAGCTTCAGCGAAATGGTGACGGAACTGGCGAAGGTTGCCGGGGCGCCGCCGCCATGGACCGTTCCGGCGTGGCTGCTGCGAATAGCGGCGCCTTACATGGCACGACTGTTCACTCTGCAAGTCCGGCTGTCGAACGCACGAGCACGAGAGGATCTCGGATGGACGCCGACGTTCCCGAGCTACCGTGAAGGGCTGCGCCACACCATAACGCAGGCCGCATAGGGACCGCATCGCGCGACGCATCCGTGAATGAAAGGCTTTACGATATTCATCTCCGCCCTTGATTTCCCGACAAAAGGAGCGTTCGCATGTACCGTCTGCCTCTTCAGGTTCTGGCTCTGTGTCTTGCGGCCTTGGGCGTCGCCATTCCCGCATTCGCGCAATCTGTCCCGAAAGTGGAGTTGTCCGGCGGATACCAGTTCCTGAACTTCTCGGCCGAGGATGAAAACGAGTCGATGCCCAAGGGGTGGTACTTCGACGTCGCCGGGAATCTGAGCCCGATGCTCGGCGTCGTCTTCCAGGTCGGCGGGAACTACAAGACGTTCGACGAATCCGTCTCCTTCGATGGCATCATGGCGACAGCGAGTGCCGACTTGAAAGTGCACGAGTTCCTCGGCGGCGTGCGGCTGAACGCACGGTCCAATTCGGCAATCGTTCCTTTCGGGCAAGTGCTCGTCGGCGCGATCAACGCCTCGGTCGAGGTGTCCGGGTCCGCGACGATTCCCGGAATGGCGCCTATCACGTTCAACGAAGAAGACTCCGGGACAGATTTCGGACTCGAGGCCGGTGGCGGAGTGAACTTCGCCCTGAGTGACTCGCTCGGACTTCGCGTTGGAGCTGACTACCTGCGCGTGTTTGCCGATGATGGTGGCGCAAACGCGTTTCGGTTTGCCGTCGGCATCGTGATCGGGCGGTAGCAAATGGGGATCTCGCGAACCTCGATCTACGTCGCAGCCGGCCGCGCGGTCGGCGCGCGTGAACCGGATCCGGTTGCACGCAATCCCGACTACCTGGCCGAGAAACTGCTCGGCGATCCCTCGAAGATCGAACTGGATCACCCCGCCGTTCGCGCGTTGAGTCTCAGCTACGACGAGGCGATGAAAGACATCGAGGTCGTCAGCACCGTGCGGATGATGACCATCCGCACGCGCTTCATCGACGAAGCGCTGGCGCGTGCGGTCACCGGCGGCACGACACAACTTGTCGTCCTTGGCGCGGGATTCGATTCGCACGCGTATCGATGCCAGGAACTGCTGGCGCACGCAAGAGTCTTCGAGGTCGATCGTCCTGCGACGCAGGAAGTGAAGAAACAGCGGGTGAAGGAAGTCGTCGGCGGGCCGCCAGCGAATCTCACGTACGTGTCCACTGATTTTCAGGACGAGAGCCTTCCCGATGTCCTGAAGCCACACGGCTACGATCCAGGCCAGCGGACGTTCTTCATCCTGGAAGGCGTGACGATGTACCTGCCGGAAGAGGCAGCTCGCGCCACGTTTCAATTCGTGGGAGGGCATCCACCGGGCAGCGGCATCGTTTTCGATTTCGTCTATCGCGCGATGATCGACATGCTCGCGCGGATCGATATGACCACCATTCCCGAGGCTCAGAAGCCGTACTTCCAGCGTTTTCTGAATCTGATCAAAGACGAGCCGTGGGTGTTTGGCCTTCCCGTCGGAGGTGAGCGCGAGTTCCTGCGTGAATTCGGTCTCGAACTCCGCGAGGCGTTCGCCATCGGAGGAGAGGAATCGGTCAAGCGATACGTGACGAAGTCCGACGGCACAGCCGTCGGCGCGCAGGCGTATGCGGCAGCGATGCCTCGAATGGCAGATCGCGCGCGCGAATCAGCACAGTCGACGCCAGAGCGCCCGCAGATGTCCCCCGAGCAGATGCGAGAACAGCAGCGGCTGATGGCCTACCAGTTGGCAGAAGCGGTCACAGGCTGACGCGCGCCAACGCGCGATCAGCTCTGGACCCAGAGCTTCGGCTTGCCCGTTCCATCGTCGGTGCCCTTGATGTACCAGTTTTTACCAAGAGGGTCGTGGTCCATCGTCGTAACGAAGTCGAAGGGCGCCTGGAATTCGATGTAGTCGAAACCCGTGTCCGACGCAATCAACTGATGCCACTCGCCGGATGGGATCAGCACGAGGCTGCCAGGCCCAACAGGGAGAGCGCCGGCGTCGTGCTTCACTTCACCGGTGCCTTTCTCGATGAGATAGAAGTGCTCCGGGATGATGGTGCTGGTTTTCGACGGATGGTGCACATGTCGTGGAGAATGCGCGTGCGGCGCATACGCCATCCGGCCGATTTGCAGATCCCAGGAGCCGGACAGGCCAGTTTCCTTATTTACCCAGAACGTACGTTCACGGAACCGCTTCTCGTCAACGAGCGACCGAAGTTGTGCCTCTTCGAAGACATAGCCTGTCGCCGGCGACCCGCTGCCGGTCGGTTTGCCGATGTGCTTCGGCACGGCGACGAGCAGGAGTAGCAGTGGCGTCGTCGAAGCGGTGATGGCGGCTTCCTCCCCGGGTTCCAGGTAAATACCAGAGCGGCGCTGGGCCGTCTGCTCACCGCTTCGCCCAGCGATCGTGAACGCAACCTTCGCGTCCTTCCCCTCGAGGATGTACGCGACCTGCGTCCGGTCGCTGGGATTCAGACGGCACGTCTTGCCTGGCTCGACATTCTCAACGGCGATCTGAACCCTGGTCCCCTCTTCGGATGGGCCAAGGATCTTCCTGACATGCCCCTCCGCAACGGGAATACGGGGCCGGCTTTCGAGGTCTATGACTTTGATCATGTCGGTTCTGCGCTCTTCGTGAGATTGCCGGAAAACACGTTTTATAACACGGACGGTGGTAATGTCGGAGGCTGCGCGCGAGACACATCCGGATGCTGACCACGACGAGCGCTGAGTCCGCCGTCACCCGACGTCGTTTCCTCGAGGAACTCGGCCTCGTCGGGGGCACGTCCCTGGTCATGAGCGCGATGACCTCGTGGGACCTGATGGCCGGTGCGGCGGGTCAGCGGCCCGCGCTATCCGGTCGGCCGGCACGGAGCAAAGTGCTCGTGCTGGGCGCCGGTGTCTCGGGACTGGTCATCGCGTACGAGCTCGGCAAACTCGGATACGACTATCACGTCCTGGAAGCGCGCGATCGCGTCGGCGGATTAGCCTGGACCGTGCGCCGTGGCACCGAACACACCGAGATCGGCGGCGAGCGCCAGGTCTGCAACTTCGACGCTGGCTTGTATGTGAACGTCGGCGCATGGCGCATCCCGTATACGCACACCGGTGTCTTGAACTACTGCCGGGAACTGGGCGTGCCGCTCGAGATCTTCATCAACGAGGCCGAGAACGCGTGCTTCTATTACGAAGGACAGGAGGTTGGTCCCCTCGCCGGCAAACGCGTCCGGTTACGCGAGGTCAAGGCCGACATGATCGGGTACACGAACGAGCTGCTGGTCAAAGCGCTCGACCAGGGTCAACTCGATCTGCGACTGACCGTCGAGGACAAACAGCGATTCCTGACCTACCTCGTCGCGCAGGGTTACCTCGATAGCAGCGACCGTCGATACAAGGCGTTCGCTATCCGGGGGCCAGGCACGCCGCATGACTTTGCCGCCCTGCTGCGATCCGGTTTCAGCCAGCGGATGCGATCCGTGCCGGCGACCAGCGGAACGACGGCAGCGCCGATGTTTCAACCGGTTGGCGGGATGGACCAGTTTCCCAAGGGCTTCGAGCGCGCGATCGGCGCCAACCACACTACCTTCAATGCCGACGTGCAGTCAGTTCACCAGTCGGACACGGGCGTGAAGGTCGTCTACACGGATACGCGGAGTGGCAAGCGCCGGGAGTTGAGCGCCGACTTCGTCGTCGCCTGCATGCCGTTGTCGGTGCTGTCGGGAGTCGACGTCAACCTGTCTTCCGAGCTGATGGCGGCCGTGAAGTCCACCACGTACAGCAACAGCGCGAAGATGGGCCTGGCGATGAAGCGCCGCTTCTGGGAGGAAGACGATCAGATCTTCGGAGGACATCTCTACTCCAATCTTCCGCTGGGTGAGTTCTCGTATCCGTCCAACGACTACTTCTCGCGAAAGGGAGTCTTGCTGGGACTCTACGCCAACCAGCCGGTGGGCGACCTGCTCGAACGCTCGATCAAAGAGCGCGTCGAACATGTCCTCACGCACGCGAGCAAAGTGCACCCTCAGATCCGCCAGGAGTTCGACAGCGCGTTCGCGGTATGGTGGCGCAAGGTGAAGTACAGCCAGGGCGGCTACGCGGCCGGCAGCACGCCAACCCGCCGAGCCCAACTTGCGAGGATCGACAACCGGATTGTCATCGGCTCGGCGGCAACGGCGCCCGAATCGTCGCCCGATTGGATGGAAGGTGCCGTCGCCGCGGCCTGGCAGGCGTTGACCGCGCTGCACGAGCGCGCCATGCGCGCCTGAACGAGGACCAGCGGACTCCACGTCTCGACGGCACGGCCTGTGCCTCACATCTCTTCACCATCGAGCAATCTGCAGATTCCTTCCGGTAATCGACGGACGCAACGAGTCCGGCCACGACATGTGGTGGCGCGCAACCGGAAGTACGGGCGGAAAGAGGGAGCCACACGTGATCACATCGCCTCGTCGACCCATTCGACTCCCGAGCGTTCGCTGCCTGTACTGGCCGGTGCTCTTCCTGCTGACGACAGTTCCGGCGTACGCCCAACAGAAGCCGGCGCCCTCCCAGGATCCGCTCGTGCGGATGAACGAGTCGATAGATGCGTTGACAAGAAAGGTGTGGCCCAGCGTCGTCCAGATCCTGGTGAGCAGCTATGGCGCGCGTGAAGACGCGGGTCGGGGCGACACCAACGTCATCGTCGGCAAACAGAGTTCGACCGGCTCCGGCTTCGTGATCGATCCCGACGGCTACATCATGACGAATGCTCACGTGGTGGATGGCGCCCGCCGGGTGCAGATCGTCCTGCCCGCCGAGAACGCCGATGGAACACTCGCCACGGCGCTATCGGGAAGGACCTACACTTTCTCCGCCCGAATCGTGGGGATCACCACCGAACTGGATCTCGCGCTGTTGAAAGTGGACGGACAGAAGCTGCCGGCTTTGCCTCTCGCGACCTATTCTCAGCTTCGCCAGGGCGAGACGGTGTTCGCGTTCGGAAGCCCGATTGGACTGCGCAACAGCCTGACGCACGGGCTGGTCTCCGCCGTGGCGCGGCAGGTCGATCCTGATTCCCCGCTCATCTACGTGCAGACCGACGCGCCGATCAATCCCGGGAACTCGGGCGGGCCACTCGTCAATATCCGCGGAGAAGTCGTGGGCATCAACACCTTCATCCTCTCGCAGTCCGGAGGGAACGAGGGATTGGGGTTTGCAATCCCGAGCGCCACGGTCAGAACCGTGTTTCGCCAATTGAAGCAGTTCGGCCAGACCCGGCGTCAGGAAGTGGGCATGAGCATTCAGACGATCACCCAAGGCATGGGAAAAGCGCTCAACCTGCCCAGGGACTATGGCGTGATTGTGTCTGACGTGTGGCCGGGCGGCCCGGCGGAAGCAGCCGGGTTGAAAGTTGGCGATATTTTGCTCTCAGTAGACGGTCAGCCCGCCGACAACCTTCCAACCGTGAACTACAACTTCCGTCTCAGGGACTCGACCGAGAAGGTGCAAATTGTCGTCCTCAGGGGAGGGACTCAGCACACGATCAGCGTTGCGCCCGTCGAACAGCGAAGCGATCTCGATTCAGTGTCTTCGGTTGCCGACCCGGAGAAGAATGTGGTACCCGAGCTCGGGCTGATCGGCGTTGAAATCGACCCGGGTATTGCGGCCAAAGCGACGGGCCTCCGTGCGCCATACGGCATCATCGTCGTTGCTCGCGCGGCTGGCGCGACGAGCGAAGTGCCGATTCAAGCGCGCGATGTTATCTTCAGCGTGAACAACCGGCAGGTCTCGACACTACAGGGATTGCGGGATGCGGTGCGCGCACTCCCAGCCGGGTCACCAGTGACCTTACAGGTTCAACGCGAAGGCCGACTGATGTATGTGTCGTTCACACTCGATTGATAGTGGAGATCGGTCATGACGTCTCTTGAATGGAACCGACGGAGTCTAGCAATCGCAACGACCGTGGCAAGCGTGACGATCGGACTTGCCGCAGCGCAGCCCCTGCCCAAGGCGCGCGTGGCCGACCTCATCGTGAAAGTGGAAAACGGTGTCGATGAATTTCGCGACTACCTCGAGCGGCGCGGTGACAACGCCAAGGAGGCCAAGGAGAAGGGCTCGACTCCTCAAGGCGAGGCGCGGAAGGCGCGACGCGGCACGGCCACCGAAGCCCAGAAGAATGTGGCGAAGGAACGCAAGGACGAACTCGATGATGCGCTTGGCGACTTGAATCGCTCGACGAATCAACTGCGTCGGAAATTCGACGCCACCGACAAGTGGATGGAAACCCGAGTCCAGGTGGAGCGGATGCTCGACGACGGCCGGAAGATCAATCAGGCCATCGTCCGGGGCAACTACGGAACCGAGGCCGCGCGACTGTGGGGCGTGCTCCGAACCGGGCTCAACGACCTCGCTCGCGCGTACGGACTGCAGCCGCTTGCTTTGTGAGCCCGACGAGGTGGCGCGTTTTCAGCCGATGCGAAGTTCGTAGTTTGCGTCGACGTGACCACGGGCAGCGGCTTGCTCGTACCATCGTCGGGCATTTTGCAGATCGTGCCTTCTGGTAAACAGCCGTCCCATCTGGTACATCGCTTCTGCGTGCCCTTTGTTCGCCGCCATGCGGATCCAGTGCTCCGCCCGTTTGTAGTTGGGGCTTTCTCGGTCGCCGCCGCGCGCGAGCAGCATGCCGAAGCGGCACATTCCTTCGACACTTCCCGCGTGCGCCGCTTTCTCCAGCCACAGCCGGGCGGCGCTGTAATCCCGCGGCACATGGGTGCCGGCCTCGAAAAGAACTCCCAGGCTGACCATCGCCTCCGGATTGCCCGCTTTCGATGAAGCAGTGAACAGATCGATGGCTTCCGCGAAGTCACGCTTCTCGATCGCCGCAGCTTTCTCAAACCATTGACGTGCCTTGTGAAAGTCGGGTTTCTTCCTCGTGCAACAGGCGACACCCCGCCGCCACATCTTCTCGGCCGCCGCAACCTTGTCGGCGTTCGCCCGGGCGTCGACCTGCCTGAAGGCGTGTTCCGGATCGTTCGGGATGAGCGCTGATCGCTTGGTTGTTCTTGTGACTCGGCCTGCGGGTTTTTTGGCCGCCTCGGGACGGCTTTTCCGGGACGCGGCGGGAGCGGGCGCCGCGCTCGCGCGCACGGCCGGCGCGGCGGCGGCGGTGCGCTTGCGCCCGGCACAGAGATCGGCCGCGAGACTGCTCAATCGCCTGGCACCTTCCGCGCGCGCAGCGCCATGAAAGTCCACCCACTGCGCCGTCTTCAAGTAGTACCTGAGCAGCCTCGGCTCGTACGATTCAAGGCGCACCGGAACAATTTTTCGGGCGTAGTCGTCCGCAAGCGTGAGTTCACGCGATATGTGCCGCGAGCGATCGGCCGAACGAGAGAACACCACGAGGACGACACGGCTGTTCTTGATCGCCCTCGGTATGGCAAGTGAATGTTCGTCGCCGGGCTTGATATGATCCCTGGACAGCCAATACGTGGCCCCTGCCTCCGTCAACAACTCGCAGATCTCCTCGACTGCGTGTATGTCCTTGCTCGAGTGGCTGATGAAGAAATGGTGTCCCATCGTCGTTGCGAACACCGCATCGCGTTACGGGTTTGATCTACTGTTGGAGAAACTTACGGGCACCCTCGATGTCGCATTTCTGATTCGAGTGACGCATGCTCGGTCGATACTCCCACGTGCCAGACCACTGCGCGGGCCGGGCCAGGAGACGGGGTCCTCGGCCACGCCCTGAGTAGACCCGGCTCTTGCGGTGCCACTCACCACCGAGGCTAGCCCGTTGTGCGGCCCAAGCGCGAAGCCTCGGCTAGTCTAGAACGCCCCGACATCTTACGTAAGGCCTTATGAGGCGCGGCCTGGTCGCTCGGTCAGCGCATTGCCGCTTCTTGCCGGAAGCGGTGCTTTGGCGCCGCCGCGACTCTCGGCGTCGAGCAATGCATCCAAGCTTGCATACGCGTAAATAGTCGGCGCGCGGTTCTGCATCAGCCCGCCGGTGTCGGCCGTCGGCCCGTAATTGCTGTGCAGTTCGCGTCCGAGCATCCGCAGCATGGCCATTTGCTGGCCACGATGATGCGACGTGTGCGTCAGCCGGCGCGTCATGACCCAGGCTCTCGTGCGCCGTGCGTCGAAAAACGCGACCGCCTCCTCCCACCACCGCTCGTCTGTCTGTCGCAGCCGATCGATTCGCCTGCGACTGTGGTCTGCGTAGCGTTTCATGAACTCGAACCGCGTCTCGCGATCGGGAAGCGGTGATGCGCCCAGGTCGATGCCGAGCATCGTTCGAAACCACGCATCCTCGCTGACGCACTGGTGCACCATGTGCTCGTGAACGCTGCGTCCGCGCGGATCATCCTCCCTGGGCCGGACCGCGAGGTCGTCATCTCTGAACTCGCTCCACACGCTCAGGACTTTCACGCTTTCGGTGTCGTAACTGTCGATCAGAAAGTCGTATCTCATGGGCTGGCAGATTCCACTGCACCCCGCAAACTGTGACGTTGACGAATATATCGCACTTCGTTATAGTGCGATCGCGTGCGGAAAAGTACATCCAACGAAGCGGACTCGTCTGTGCCGCTGGCGCCTGCCGTTTTCCAGATTCTGGTCGCCCTCGCCGATCAGGATCGCCACGGTTACGCCATCATGCAGGATGTTGCCGCGCGGACAGACGGCCGGATGAAGCTCAGTCCCGGGACGTTGTACGGATCGATCAAGCGCATGCTCGAGGACGGTTTGATTCTCGAGCTCGACGAGCGACCCGATCCCGACGAGGACGATGAGCGGCGCCGATACTACCGGCTGACGCCGTTCGGTCGCGAAGTGGCAAAGGCGGAGGCCGACCGGCTCACCACACTCTTGCGCCAGGCCCGTGCCGCAGGCCTCACACCGAAGCGCAGCACGTCATGACTCGCCGCGCAGCGGGCGAACGATGGTACCGCCGTCTGTTGCATCTCTATCCCAGAGACTTTCGCGACGAGTTCGGTGGGGAGATGACGCGCTTGTACCGGGATCGGCGGCACGAGGAACGGTGGTGGAGCCTGTGGGGCAGTCTCCTGTTGGACGTGCTGCAAACCGCGCCCTCGGAACATCTCGCCATCCTGAGGCAGGACGTTCGCCACGCCTGGCGCAGCCTGCGGCGCGCGCCGATAATCACCGCGACGGCGGCTCTCACGCTGGCACTTGGAGTCGGCGCGAGCACGGCAGTCTTCAGCGTCGTGTACGCGATCCTGTTGCGCCCACTTCCCTACCCGGACGCCGGCCGGCTCGTTGAACTCTCCGAAGCAAATCTCGATGCCGGTTTCCCGTCGTTCCGTGTCTCGGCGCTGAACTATCTGTCATGGACGGAGCGCTCAACGAGCTTCGAGGCGATGAGCGCGTTTGGCAGCACAAGCCTGACGCTGACAGACAACCAGGATCCTGAGCTACTGATCGGCAGCCTGGTGACCACCTCGTTGTTCAACGTGTTGAACGTCCCGCCGATCGTCGGCCGCACTCTGCTGCCAGAAGACGAGCAGCGAGGCAGTGCCAGGGCCGTGGTACTCAGCGAGTCACTCTGGCGAGGACGCTTTGGCAGCGATCCTGACATTGTCGGGCGCTCGATCACCCTCGATGGCGAACGCTATCGCGTCGTGGGTGTCATGCCCAGGACGTTCCGCGAAGTTGGCCGCAGTCAAGCCGCCGCCGCAGCCGACGCACAGATTTTCCTGCCGATGGTGATCGATCAAATGCGGGAGAACCGCGGCAACCATACGCTACGCGTCGTTGGTCGATTGCGCCGTGGTGTGGGACTCGAGCAGGCGCGCGACGAGATGGGCGCAGTGTCGGCGGCATTGGAACAGGAGTTTCCGGCGACGAACACGAACTGGAATGCACGGATCGAGAGGGTGTCCGACACGATGCTCGAGCCCCGGGTGCAGCGCTCGTTGCTTCTCGTGCTGGGCGCAGTGATCGTCGTGTTCCTCATCGCCTGCGCCAACGTCGCTAACCTGATGCTCGCGCGAGGCACGCAGCGTCGCGGCGAACTCGCCGTGCGCACCGCGCTTGGAGCAGGGCGTTCGCGGTTGGTCCGGCAGTTACTGACAGAGAGCTGCTGTCTCGCGGCCGTCAGCGGAGTGGCCGGGGTGTTTAGCGCGGCGATCACTTACCCGCTGGTGCGCGCCCTGGTTCCACCGACGTTGCCCCGCCTCGACGAGATGCGCCTCGATCTGACCGTCCTCGCGTTTGGACTGCTGATCACGATTGTGAGCGGCATCGTTTTCGGTGTCCTTCCAGCCCTTCGGGCGTCGCGACTCGATCCCTCGCAATCGCTGATGTTCGTCGGGCGAGCGACAACGGACTCATCGCGAGCGCCGGCACGACAGGTTCTGATTGCCGCACAGGTCGCGCTCGCAACCACGCTCCTCGTCGGTGCTGCCCTGCTGTTACAGGGCTTCGTTCGCTTGCAGCGCGTTCCGCTCGGATTCGAACCGAATCAGATCGTGACCGCGCGCATCGCGCTGCCACGGAGCTCGTACCCGGACGCCGAGCGGGCACGTCAGTTTTACGAGGGGCTCACCAATACTCTCCAGGCATCCGAGCAGCTGCGGTCGCATGCTTTCGCGACCAGCGCGCCGTTCGCGCCCGGTGTCCGCGCGGCATTTTCGCCGCCCGCGCGTGGCCGGATGTCGACGGCCACAGCCGTTACCGAGGTCGCGGCCGAGCACATCGTGACCGGCGATTACTTTCGGGTGCTTGGCATCCCGTTACTGGCCGGCCGTTCTTTCAACGAGCGTGACACGAGCGGCGGAGCCGGAGTGGCCGTCGTGAGTGAACGTCTGGCGGGGGTGTCATGGCCTGATGACAATCCTCTCGGACAGACGGTCGAGCGCGGTGGACGCTCGTTCGAAGTCATCGGCGTCGTCGGCGACATTCGCGGGTCTGACACGCAGGGCGCGCGTGGAGGCGGTCCGGATCGCGATCCTCGAGCAGCGGTGTATTTCTCGGCCAGTCAACTGCCGCAACGAACGATGACGCTGCTCGTCCGTGCGAGCGGTCAGCCCACCAGTATCGTGTCCACCATTCGCCAGGCAGTGCGCCAGCAGGATCCCTCGTTGGCCATCCAACAGGTACGTCCCTTACGGGACTGGCTTACTGAAAGCGTGGCGCCGACTCGCCTCGCGACCAGGCTGGCAACGCTATTCGCGTTGAGCGCGCTGCTGCTCGCGTCAGTTGGGATCTACGGCGTGCTGGCGTACACCGTCGTGTCGCGCACGCGGGAGATTGGACTCCGCATGGCCATCGGCGCCACTCGTCGCAGTGTGATCGGACTCGTGCTGAAAGACGGCATGACGTGGTCGGCCGCCGGCATTCTCGTCGGCCTGATCGGGGCCTTCGCCGCCGCCACACTTATTGCCGCGCTCTTGTTTGGTGTCCCGGCGCGCGATCCGGTCACGTTCGTGACAGTCGGCAGCGCTGTCTTGCTGGTTGCCCTCGCCGCATCCGCGATTCCAGCAGCGCGCGCGGTCAACATCGATCCGACGATCGCGATGCGCACCGAATAGTTTTCTCACGCGCGCTGGTCAGGCGGCGTCGGCACGGGTGGGGCTATTCTGTCGAAACGTTTTCCAGGAAAGCTGCGCTGCGCGTAGGTCGTCAACTCCTCGATAAAGCTCGTTGCGTAGATGGGCAGCGCGCGGCGCGCGTCCCAGACGATACTGCCCCAGGTGCCCAGCGACTTTCCCTTCACGAGGATGGGAATCAAACGGATCCGCTGCGAGGCCAGCCGCACGGTCGATGGCACGACCGCGATCCCGTGACCCGCTTCCGCCAGCGCGATCAGCGAATTCGGCTCTGCGCTTTCCAGGACGATGCGCGGCTGAATATGGGCGATGCGGCAGGCGGCGTCGAAAAGTTGCCGTGAACCGAAATCCTGGCGCAGCAGCAGCAACGGCTCGTTCACCAGTTGCCGGACATCGATCGTCGATTGGCGCCTCCATTTCGGCCCGGAGCCAGTCGCGGCCAGCACGCGTATGGGAAACAGCAATCGCCGCTCGAGTGGTGTTCCCGACAGAATGCCGCTCATCGCCACGTGCAGCGCACCCTGTTCAACCAGGTTCAAGAGGCGCGCGCCACCTTCTTCGATCAACTCGATCTCGATTCCGGGGCGTGAGCGCCGATATTCGGCGAGAAAACCGGGGAGGATGTTCTGCATCACCTGCGGCGTCGCTCCCACGCGAAGCACGCCCGTCGTGCCGCCAGCGAGGGCACGCGCCCTGGCACCAAGGGACTCAGCCCGTGTCAGTACCTCGCGTGTACTTGTAAGCAGGGCCTCGCCCTCGGCCGACAACCGGATTCCGCGACCAACGCGGACAAACAGACGCACCCCGAGCTCGCGCTCGAGATCGTGGATCTGCCGCGACAGGGCGGGCTGACTGATGTGCACACGAAGCGCCGCCTTTGACACGCTTGCCGCTTCCGCGACGCTCACGAAGTACCGCAGGTGCCGCAGCTCCACTTCTATTCATGCTCCATAGGCATCGATTTTAGATCATCTAAGTATTTGACAGCATAGAACATCACCTGCGACCGTAGACCCCGCAAACCCTTGGCGACTACAGGAGGTCGACCATGGTCATTCGAACGGTCGCGGCAACAATGTGGGCGGGGGTGCTCGTGTGGACGATGGCACATCGATCGCTCGATGGGCACATGCCGGATGGCCTCGCATCGGCACAGGTCATCCCGACTTGGTACGCGGTCGCGCGGATGGCCCCCGCCACTCCGGTACAACTCTCCCGCGTCCTGGCCATGGTCCACGTCGCGATGCACGACGCCGTGAATGGCGCTGATCCACGGTACGAGACGTACGCGTCGGATCTGATCGATCGGCGCGCACACCCCGAGGCCGCGGCGGCAGGCGCGGCTCATCGAGTCCTCACAGGACTGTTCCCCGCGCAACAGGACACGTGGGACGCGGCACTCGCCGACTCGCTGTCGATGATTGCCGACGGCTCGCGGAAGAGCGCCGCAATCACGCTCGGCGCCGCGGTGGGTCAGATCATCCTCAACGTTCGGGCGAACGATGGCTGGAATGCGGTCGATCCATTCAATCCGCCTCCGGCTCCTGGCGTCTGGCGACCCACGCCACCGGCCTTCAGTCCGATGGCCGAGCCACAGTTCCACAATGTCCGGCCTTTTACGACCGTCAGCGGCAATCAGTTTTCGCTGCCCTCACCTGTCCCGCTCGGTCGGGCGGAATACCAGCGTGTGTTCGATGAAGTGAAGTCCGTCGGCAGTGAGACGAGCACGACGCGCACCGCCGACCAGACGCGGACGGTGCATTTCTGGTTCGAGCCGCCCTACGACAGTTGGAGTCGAATCTCAGGCATCCTGATGACCGACAATCACTTCGATTTGCACCAGACGGCGCGCCTCTTTGCCCTGGTCAATATGGTGAGCTGCGATGGGCTCATCGCGGGTTGGTACTGGAAGCGGCACTACGCGTTCTGGCGTCCGATTACCGCGATTCACGAGGCCGCTGCCGACGATAATCCACTCACGGTCGCAGATCCCTCGTGGGTTCCTCTGCGGACGACTCCGTTTCATCCCGATCATCCATCGACGCACAGCGTTCTTGGTGGCGCTGCCGCCGAAGTCATCCGCAGGTTCACCGGTTCGGATCATCACCGGTTCTGCATGACGACGCTCACGGCGGTGCCCGCAGGATCGACGCGATGCTTCGAAACGTTGTCGCAGGCACAGGAGGAGAACAGCAATTCGCGCGTATATGCTGGCATCCATTTCCGCCCGGCCATTGCGGCGGGCGATCGACTCGGACGCCGGATTGGTCGCTTCGCATTCGAGCACGTGCTTCGACCGCTGGCCAATCGGCGTGACGGTTACGATAGTTCGAATTAAAGAGGTGCGGCGATGGCGACAGCGGCGGCGATCGCGCAACTCGTCGACGATCTCAGGAGCTTGACCAGACAAACGCAGGACCCGCGCGTCATGGTGGCGCACGTCTGCCCGCTTGTCCTGGATCTGGCTCTGTCGAAAAGTTGGCTCGAAGGGAAACATTACGAGTGTGACGCCGACCAGGGGTTTGGCGCGCATCTCCTCCATGAAGAGCCCGATCACACGCTCGCCGTCTTCGCGGGCGCGTGGCTCCCCCGGCGCGGGGCCCCTCCCCACAACCATGGAACGTGGGCGGTCGTTGCAGGTGTCGACGGCGTGGAACGAAACATGTTCTGGACGCGAGTCGATGACGCCGCACGACCAGGCTTTGCCGAAATCCGCAAGCAGGGCGAGCAACTGGTCGGCCCGGGCGACGTGGTGACGTTTCAGCCGGATTCAATCCACAGCGTCGTCAACGACACCGATCGTGTGTCGGTGTCGCTGCACGTCTACGGCCGGCATGTCAACCACACGCATCGGTTCCGGTTCGACCCTGACCGGAAGACCGAGTCGCCGTTTCTTCTCAACGTTGAGTGAGCCAGCGTTCACTGGATGTCGACGTCGCGAAAGCGGAAGAACAGCTCGTCGTAGTACGCAAAGAATCCGCCTATCGTCTCCACCTTCAGGCGTGTCGAGTACGTTCCGCGGGCGTTCACGTACTTGCCAGTTCCGCCGACAACGAGACCTTCGGCTCCGCCAAGGAGCACGACATCGCCGTGCTTGGGAATGATGAGTGACGGATCGGCGAATGCGCCTCCGGGATGGCCGCCATCCTGACTCAACGTGTAGAGTTGCCCTCCCCTCAAGTCGTACAGGATGAACTCCTTGAACTGGAGCGTCCCGGACGCCGTTGCACGGAAGTCCTTGCCCCACGCATGGACCGCGCCCAACCGCGTGATCTTCTTCGGGTCGAACACATTGAGCGTGACTGTCGGGATACATTGACTGCCGTCCTCGGTGTCCGCGCACCAGGATTCGAAGAAACCAGGCAGCGGCCCGCGGTAAGCGTTCGATGTCGCGAATCCCTCTGCGAGGATCATCGAGCCGTTGGAATTTTCGGAGTGAGTGATGCCGCCCGTGACGAGCACCACGATGAAGGCGAGCGGAGCAACGCGCATGGGACCCTCCATCTGATCGTGCCAGTGCAAGACTGAGGGTGGTGACTGTTGGAGATTCGAACCGGGTGCCCGGAGGCTACCACACGCCGGTTCGCGTGCCGGTTCGGAGGTCTCCGATTCGCAACGCCTCGCCTATAATCTCAGCCATTCGTGGCGACTCTATCCGCTGGCACTCGACTCGGCTCGTACGAGATCGCGGCCCAGATCGGCGTGGGCGGGATGGGTGAAGTCTATCGAGCCACCGATACCAGCCTTGGCCGGCAGGTCGCCATCAAAGTGTTGCCGCAGGCGTTCGCGACGGATGCTGAACGTCTCGCCCGATTCGACCGTGAGGCAAAGACCCTTGCAGCGCTGAACCATCCGAACATCGCGCACCTCTATGGTGTGGAGCGCTCTGATGGCCGCATCGCACTCGTGATGGAGTTGGTCGAAGGCGAGACGTTTGGCGGATCGGATCGCACGCGGCGCATTGCGTGTCAACGAAGCGTTGCAGATTGCCGAGCAGATTGCCGACGCTCTCGAAGCGGCGCATGCGCAAGGCATCATCCATCGCGACCTCAAGCCGGCCAACGTGAAGGTCCGGCCGGATGACACGATCAAAGTGCTGGACTTTGGTTTGGCAAAGGCGACCGAGCCGGTGCCATATGTCGTCGATGCGCAGTCGCCCACAATCACCACTCCGGCAATGATGACTGGCGTCGGCGTGTTGCTTGGGACCGCCGCTTACATGAGTCCCGAACAAGCGGGCGGCAAAACCGTGGACAAGCGCGCAGACATCTGGTTGAACGTCGTCCTCAACTGGCTGGAGGAGCTGAAGCGCCGCGTGCCCACGAACTAGAACACCGAGCGTCCACTCCGACTCCCGACGCGCGTGTTAGTTCAGCCGCGCAGCCGGCCGATGTGATCGAAAGCGTCAGCGTTCACGCATGTGAATCACCGAACGTATAGCACCACGCCTCGCCCTCGAGCACCGTCGTGCCGTCGCCCCGCCTGATCTGCACGCGCAGTTGCGTCACTGGTTTCGAAGGATGAACGGAAAGGACCTCGGCTTCGGCAGTGACGGTGTCGCCGATGTACACCGGAGCAGTGAACTTCCAGTTCTGACTCAGAAACACCGTTCCGGTCCCGGCATGTCCATCGCGACCAGCGCGTGCAGCAGCCCGGTGGTGAGCCCGCGCTGTACGACAGGCCGGCCGAACTTCGTGCGCGCGGCGAACGCGGCATCGAAATGCAGCGGGTTGCGGTCGCCGGAGATGTCCGCGAATTGGCTGACGTGCTCGGCCGTGAGCGTCAGGCTACGTGAGGCTCGCTGGCCGACCGTGATCGACATGTGAATGGCTGCAGCGCGGCGAGCGCGCGCACCTCCCGCGACATTTCGCCGCTGAACGCGCGATGCAGCGATTGCACTTCCTCGTCGGTCCAGGCAAACGACGCAATATCGTCAGTGATCTCGAACAGCCGGCGCGAGAGATCGTGCCGTGTCATGTCGTACTCCGCAAGCGCCGTGCTCGTGCCTCGCCCGATTGCACGCGCCAGCAACTCCGCATCGCGCAACGCGTCGGTGATACCGTGAGCGGTGAGCGGATCCTTGAAGTACGCGGCATCGCCGACGAGCGCCCACCCCGGTCCATACCCGCGCCTGATGAAGCCGAGCTGACCGCCAAATCCTCTCACGGGCTCGACCCGGCGCGCGCCGTCGAGCCGCGCATCGAACACCGCCGATGAATCGCGAATCAACCGGCGGTATGCGGCCACGACGTTACCCCGAACCTCGGCGCGAAATCGTTCTGCCGGCACCGATGCGAACACACATGCGGCGCCATGATTCGTCGGAATGACACCGATACTTGCCGCGGTTCGGAACCGCCAGTAATACTCGTCGCCCGGAAGGTTTTCCCAGTAACTGTAAAGAACCCCCGTCGAGTGCCGTCCCTGGACGATGTAAGGAGCACCAACGCGCTGGGCGATCGTCGAGTGCAGTCCGTCGGCGCCGATGACGATGTCGGCTTCGATGTTCCAGCGTGTGCCGCCTGATAATGCGGTGATTCCACGCACACGGCCGTCCGGATCGGCAATCACATCGTCAACACGCACGCGGTAGTGGACCTCGGCTCCGCTCTGGACAGCGGCATCAACCAGGATCCGGTCGAGTAGCGCACGGCGCGGTGCGTACAACGCGCTGACACCGTACCTCGGCTCGATCGGTACGGTGACATCCTGCTCGCGGTAGCTGAATGTGGTGGAGTGGACCGGCGGCGTCCCTGCTGCCACGATGCCAGGCAGAATTCCCCAGCGATGCAGTTGCAGAACGGCGCCTCGCATCAGCGCATGAGTCGACAGCGTGTCAGAGCCGTACACGCCTTTGTCGACAAGCATCACGCGGGCGCCCGCTCGTGCGAGCAACATGGCGGTCGCGGCTCCGGCGCAGCGGGCTCCCACAATTACAGCATCTACCTTCATGACATACCCACCTCACGCCACCCGCGTGCTGCACAGGGACCTGGCGATATGCCCCGCGAGCACCTGCGCGTCGTGACCCACACCGTCGATGAAGCTGGAGTTGCGACGGCGTTGAAAATTCATACCGAGCACGTAGAGCCCGCGCTCCGGAGTGATGCCCCCTGCATGGATGATCTCGCCGTCACCGTCGAGCACCGGCACGCGCAGCCACGGATAGGCGCGTCGATAGCCCGTCGCCCAAATCACGGTGGTGATGCGCTCGCTGTTCAGGTCCAGATGGCTCGGCGTCTTGCCAGCGAGTGGCCAGGTCGGGTTGAAGGACAGGCGCGGTGCGGCAGCAACGCCCGTCTGCACAATGAACTCATCGATCCGCGCGAGCACATCGGCCATCTTGATGTCCGCCGCAGCCGTCGTGGCGACCAGATCATCGCCGAGGCCGATGCGCGAGCCATCCACGTCCCGGATCCTGCCGACCAGTCGAACACCGCGTTCGTGCAGTACTGCCAGGTCGAGGGACGCGTGATCGGACCGACCAACCAGTTGCAAAGACGGTTGCCGGCGTGAACGCGCGATATCCCGAACGGCGTGGGTTCCCTGGCTCAGCGCCCCGAGCTGGTCCAGCCACCACAGGATGTCGCGTCCGCGATAGTTGCGGGGCAATCTCGTGTGGCGGCCCACCGCGAGCGTGACTTGTCGCCCGGAACGTTGAATTTCATCCGCGATCTGCACTCCACTCGATGAAGCGCCGACGACCAGAACGCCGCCGGCCGGCAGCTGTTCGGGACGCCGGTAGTCGGGAGTTGCGATCTGCAAAATAGATGGCGGGACTTTGCCGCTCGCCGCGGGAACGAAAGGCAGGTCACAGTATCCGGTCGCCACGACCACTGACGAGGAGGACCACTCGTCGCGGCTCGTGACAACGCGGAAGCCATTCCCTGCTCGCTCGAGCCTCTTTACCGTCGTTCCGGTCACGATAGGCGCTGCCGACGAGGACGCGTAGCGCTCGAGGAGACCAATGAGCTCCGGGATCGACATGAACCCGTCCGCGTCGTTGCCGTCGTACTGGAATCCGGGAAGGCGAGTCATCCAGTTCGGCGTCAACAGATGCAGAGAGTCCCAGCTGTGACTGCGCCATCGCTGCGCGAGCTTTCCGCGCTCGAGCACGGCGTGTTCGATGCCGAGCTCGGACAGGCAGCGGCTCATGGCGAGCCCTGCCTGCCCGGCGCCAATAACGATGGTTGTGGTATGCGGCACGATGAGCCTCAACGAGTATTGACGGTGACTTCGACCGGCACGCCGTTGGTCAACACGTCGAAGACTGCCGAACGCGCGCGCGACTGTTCGACGATCTGGCGGAGCTTTTCGGGTGGCGCGTCACCGGCAATCGTGAAATTGATGCGGATACGCTCGTAGCCGTTGCGAACGTCGTCGGAGAGTCCGAGGATGCCCCTGAGATCGATATCGCCCTCCACTTGCGACTCCACGGACGTCAACGTGACGCCACGAGCCGCAGCGATGTTGCCGATGCCGGCGGTAATGCACGAAGCCAGCCCGTGCAGAAGGAATTCGATCGGCGTCGGACCGCGATCCTGGCCGACGAGCACCGCTGGATGATCGGCACCATAGCGGAACGTGGTCTGATGCTGGTGCTCGCCTCCCGCGCCCGAGAACGATTCAACCTGCGATTCGCTGTAGGTGCCACTCACCCAGCGGCTGCTGGCGCGGAACTGGAACTTGGCAAGCGCCGGCATTTCCTTGACAGCGTTGATGGTGGCGAGCAGGGTGGGCGTGTCCACGCCGTTACGCGGCTCTCGTGGCGCCCGGGTTGTTGCGACGGTAGTTGCTGACATCTTGGGTCTCCTTTCGACGCCATTGCGGCGGCGGCTCATCTCGAATTGACTCGCTCGATTGCGTGCCCCGTCGTCCGTGCTGCAGGCAGTTGTCATCGAGCTCGCCCGCTTCGGGAGCAACCGGAATGCCCGATGGCGCTCGGCGCCAAACCGCTGTGATTTCAGCTGCTTGCCGCGACAAGGGACTGTCGAAGCGTGATTGGAGGTGTCGAAAATTGGGCGGTTCGACAGCTGGCTCGCCGCCGCCGGCTTTTCTTACTTGTTTGCGTCGCGGATGCGCGTCGTGAACTGATCGAGGTATTCGAGCACGCTCTTCAATACCCCGTCGGCGTGCACGGCAGGGCCGCCGCCGGCGAGGCCGCCTTTGTGCAGCAACTCCACCTGCAGCAGCACGGGTGAGGATGTGTGGGTGAGTTTCGCCGCCGCGTGCGAGTAAAGCGTTACGTCATACCGCGACACACAGAGGGCTGACGAGGCGGTCACGGTATTGATGTTCACGTACAGATACGTGTCATCGTCCGAGTTCCGAATGATGCGCAGGCCGGCGTCGGTCAGCCGCTTCGTGACGGCCGCCTCGACGGCCTCCTCCTTCAATCCACACTTGGCCGCATCCGGGCCGATGCCTTCGACCACCACACCAAGTCGAGTCAAACCCTTGAGGGAGGCATCAGGCCGCTGATCAATCCCTGCGGGGGATGGCGTGGATGCGGGCGGCGACGTTGGCGCCAGCGGAGTGGCGGCGGGCTGCGCAGCAGCAACGGCAGAAGGCGAGACGGACGAGGCCGCCCTCTCGTAGACGCGCCTCACCTTGTCCCCGACCGCCCTGCCCTCGATAAACTCGACGTCCACGATCAACGACATCCGGTTCTGGTCCAACGAATACGTGTAGCGGATCACCCGGCTGTTCTGCGCCTCATAAGCGATCGTCAGCCGGCTCGCGTCCCACGACGAATTCGTGATCGCCGTGATCGGACCCACCTTCACCGCCTGGTCGCGCCGCCCAGGTTGAACAGTCCTTGGCGCCCCTGGATCGGGTGTGATCGTGACGATTGCAGGGGTGACATCGATCGTGAGGCGATCGGGAGGCAGGCGCACCTCGTCGGTGAGGAAGCGAACTCGTGTCGCCTCTTCCTGCGTTTCACTCTGAACGCGACGGCTGCGGTCGGCGCCGGTTGGCCGCTCCGGTTGCGCCGGCAGGAAGCTGGCGCTGAAGCCGACCTCCTGCGGAAACTGGCTCGATTGACGATTGAGCGTCCAGGAACCAGCGAGGTCGAGCGGGCTCTGCGCCCGCACCGGTGCCCCACCCAGCATGAAGAGCGCGACGAGTGCGCCCGAAAGCGTCGCGCGCGACGAGGTCATGATCGATTCTACGTCGGGATTCCACTCGTCCGTGGCCCGTGAGAAGCCCTCTCATTATCGTTTCGCTCTGTATCACTGGTTGTGGAGGTGGTTCATCGAGTCCGACGACGGCGCCATCGAGTGACGCCGCAGATACCCACTGTTACGAACCCGGCAACTGCGTCTCCCTGCCGACGGTCATACCAGAGGTCAAGCCCACCTACACATTGGAGGCGGCACGCGCCCGCATTAAGGCTACGGTTCGGGTGCCGGCCGTCGTGTTGTCGGACGGCACCGTGAGTGACGTGACGATACTTCGCTCACTCGATCCGACGTTCGGATTGGACGCGCAGGCAATGATTGCCGCGAAACAGTGGCTATTCAATCCCGGCACGAAAGACGGCCAGGCCGATTCGGTGAGGGTCACCATCGAGTTTACGTTTACGCTGACGTGAGCGGAGAACCCTGGAATCCACTCGCATCATTCGGCCTCGCCTGATTCCGGTGACGTCTGGCGGCCATCGGTCATCAGATCGCCGTTTGGACCAAGCCGCAGGCGCGGCGGACGCTACGCGTGAGGTGCGCTCGGCCAGCCGGGTAGCGTGTGGGTCACAGGAAGTGTCTTGTGACCCATTGTCGACAGGTCATGCTGGAGGAGCTCCAGCGCCGTAACTTCGCTCCCGCCACGATCTCGACGTATCTCCACGCCGTCGAGCAGTTCGCGCAACACTTCAAGTGTCGGCCCGACCGGCTGAATCAGGCGCACTTTCGCTCATACCAAGCGTACCTGCTCCGCGAGCGGAAGATGCGGCCGCTGACTGTTCGCCTCCACGTGGCGGCGTTGCGTTTCTTCTTCGTGAAGACGCTGAAGCGGCGGTACCTGCTCGACGACACGCCGTATCCCAAGGCCCCGCGGCGGCTGCCGCAGATCTTGAGTGTCGAGGAAGTGGCGCGGGTAATCGACGCCGCCGACAGTCTGTCGCACCGCACGATGCTGATGGTCCTGTACTCGACCGGCATGCGGAACGCGGAGCTGCGCCAGCTGCAGGTCGCCGACATCGATAGCCGGCGCATGCTCATTCATATTCAACGAGGGAAAGGCGGGCGCGATCGCTACGTGCCGCTCAGTCCCACGTTGCTGACCACGCTGCGCGTGTATTACCGGTGGATGCAACCGAAGACGTGGTTGTTTCCCGGGACCATCAATGGCTGGCGAGCCGACAAGCCCATTACACCGAAGGTCCTATGGGACGCGTGCGTCGTCGCGGCCCGTCGCGCCGGATTGCGCAAGCGCTGCTCGCCGCACCTCCTGCGCCATTCCTATGCCACGCACTTGCTGGAAAGCGGCGCGGACCTCCGGACGATTCAGCTCCTCCTCGGTCACGTGGAGATCCGGCATACGGTGCTGTATCTCCATCTCTCGCGCAAGCATCTGCAAACCGTCGCGAGTCCCCTGGATGCGCTCACCCTCTCGACACCCGATACCGCACGGCGGACGCGGCTGAAACACAAGCGGTGACCCGGCCACCCTTCGAGGTGGCCGACATCGTGCGTCAACACGGCGATCACTTTCTGCGGACGCACCGCGCCTGGGTGACCGGGCAGCATCGGCGCGTGCTCCGTGCGATCGCGCAGTGTCGCACCGCCGCACTTGGTGGGCACCGCGATCGCTGTGACCAGTGCGCGCAGCCGGCCCTCTCGTACAACAGCTGTCGTGATCGGCATTGCCCGAAATGTCTGACCGCGGCGCGGAACGCGTGGGTGGCGGCTCGCGAGCACGAGCTGCTCCCAGTCGGTTACGTCCACATCGTCTTCACGATGCCGGAGCCGCTCGCTCGCCTCGCGCTCGTCAACAAGCGCGTGATCTACGACGTGCTGTTTCAGGCGACCACCGCGACCTTGCTCCAGGTCGCGAGAAATCCGAAGCGCCTGGGTGCCGACATTGGCGGGCTGATGGTGCTGCACACGTGGGGGCAGCGGCTGCAGCACCATCCCCACGTCCACTGTGTCGTACCGGCTGGCGGTTTGTCGTCGGATGGCACTCGGTGGATCCACGCCCGGCCGCGCTTCTTCCTTCCCATCCCCGTGCTCCGGCAGGTCTTTCGGGGCAAGCTCATCGCCGGCTTACGCGATGCGTTTCGACACGGTCGCCTGCACTTCCCAGGCAGCCTCGCACCGCTCGCGACTGACATCGCTTTCCGTGCGTTCCTCCGATCACTCTATCGCCAGGCATGGGTGGTCTACGCCAAGCCGCCCTTCGGCAGTCCTGCCCACGTGCTGCACTACCTCGCGCGATACACCCACCGCGTCGCCATCTCCAATCACCGGCGAGTGGCGGTCACAGACGACACGGTGTCATTTCGGTGGAAGGACTATCGCCACGGGAGCCAGATTCGCACCCTCACCCTCGACACCGACGAATTCTTGCGCCGGTTTCTCCTGCACGTCCTGCCGAAGCGTTTTGTCCGCATCCGCTACTTCGGCTTCCTCGCTCCGCGCTGTCGTACACGCGAGCTCACCCAGTGTCGTCAGGCCCTCGCCGTCGCCCCGATACCGGACGAACCGCTCGTGACGTCCACGCCTAGGCCGTTGTGGCCGTGCCCTCGTTGTGGCGCGCCCATGCGCATCGTCGAACGCCTGACCGCGCGGCAACTCGCTCTCGAAACGCTCCTCGCCACCGTCTTCCATGACACCTCATAAGCCAAACCCGCGTCCCGCCATGCGCTCGCCAGTGCGCTCGTACGCGCAGGCGCCGGAGGTGTCTCCCAATAGAGCGATCGGCCATCGCGCGCATCGCTGCGCGCACGCCTGGAGCGTCCTGACGATTCTGATCACCCCTCGCTCCGCTGCTCGTCGCCGCGACAACAGGGGGCCCTCACGATTGAACCGACATAGCTGACGGGCCGCGTCCGCCGCACACGCCAGCGGCTTGGTCCAAACGGCTCTATCGAAAGTGACCCGGCGATTGAACGTCGGGCCTGATGCGTGTGTCCGTGTGCCGGGTCACTCCCGATAGAGTCGTACCGTTACCCGTTACATATCCGCTCCGGTCACGGCATCTCCTATAATCGCAGCCACTTGCCGTGGCTCTGACTGCTGGCTCCCGCCTCGGCCCGTATGAGATCACCGCCCAAATCGGAGTCGGCGGCATGGGGGAGGTGTGGTGCGCGACCGACACCAACCTTGGTCGGCAGGTCGCAATCAAAGTCCTTCCCGACACCTTCGCGCACGATCTCGAGCGGCTGGCCCGCTTCGAGCGTGAAGCCAAGACACTGGCATCATTGAATCACCCCAACATCGCCATCATCCACGGTCTAGAAAAAGCCGATGGCATCCGTGCGTTGGTGATGGAGCTGATCGAAGGCCCAACGCCGACCGAATTGGACTCGGCCCAATTGCAATCGACGAGGCAGTGGCGATCGCGAAGCAGATCGCCGAAGCACTCGAGGCCGCACACGAGCAGGGGATCATCCATCGCGATCTGAAGCCGCCTAACGTGAAGGTCCGCGACGATGGCACGGTGAAGGTGCTGGACTTCGGACTGGCTAAGATCATAGAGGGCGAGGCGCGCTCCTCATCGAGCCTATCGATGTCGCCAACGATCACGACACCGGCGATGACACAAGCCGGCTTGATACTCGGCACTGCAGCGTACATGTCGCCGGAGCAAGCGAAGGGGCGTCTCGCCGACAAGCGCAGTGACGTGTGGGCCTTCGGCTGCGTGCTCTTCGAGATGCTGGCCGGCCGTCGCATCTTCCAGGGCGACGATGTCACCGACGTGCTCGTGGCGGTGCTGAGCAAGGAACCCGACTGGACCGCCTTGCCG
>Ga0209382_10001542_pt1 | contig 35870 bp, 30 predicted proteins | sample SoiMetdeltSBSDD5_FD_187599 | JGI IMG/M metagenome (GOLD analysis project Ga0209382, IMG submission 187599) | Bulk soil microbial communities from a Populus tree surrounding site in Tennessee, USA - Soil MetaG P. deltoides SBSDD5 (SPAdes) (version 2) | ecosystem: Environmental > Terrestrial >... | reverse complement strand
TGGCGATCTGGGCATAGCTGAATATTGCCCTGGTCCGGTCGGCCGAAACCACCCCGTGGACGACGGCGCTGGGATCGGGCAGATCCGGGACGACCACCGTGCCGGTGTGCAGCAGATCACGTGACGACTTGTACAGCTCGATCCACTCGCGTACCGCGGCGATCTCGTCCTCACCACACTCGGTGAGGTCCCGCTCGATCCCGGCGTGGCCGAAAAGCGCCGTGGCGCAACGCATCTCGAGATCGGTGACGCGGCCGGTGATGTGCGTGCGGGTCGGGCCGACGTGCGCGCCCATCAGCTCCGGCGGCAGCAGCAGCCCTGTCCACAGCTGGATCAGCTGGCGGTCCACGGGATCGTTGGTGTCCGACGTCCACACCCGGTCGGTGCGCTCCAGGATCCCGAGGTCGACCCGGGCGCCGCCGGACGAACACGACTCGATCTCAAGGTCGGGGTGGCGGGCCCGCAGTTCGTCCAGAAGCCTATACACGGCAAGGGTTTGCTCGTGCACACCGGAACGGCCGTCGAGCGAGGCCGCCTCGCTCAGATCCCGGTTGTGATCCCACTTGATGAAGTCGATCCGGTACTCCTTGACCAGGCCGTCCAGCCGCCCCAGGAGGTAGTCGAAGACCTCTTGCCGGGCGAGGTTGAGCACGTGCTGGTTGCGGAACTCGGCCGGCAGGCGGCCGGGCGCGGCGAGGATCCAGTCCGGGTGGGCGCGCGCCAGGTTGGAGTCCGGGTTGACCATCTCCGGCTCGAACCACAGCCCGAACTGCATGCCTCGGGCGTGGACGTGCTCGACGAGTGGACTCAGCCCATGCGGCCAGATCGACTCGTCGACGTACCAGTCGCCGAGCCCGGCATGGTCGTCGCGCCGGTGCCTGAACCAGCCGTCGTCGAGCACGAACCGCTCCACGCCCACCTCGGAAGCCTTGTCCGCCAGTGCTTTCAGCTTGTCCAGGTCGTGCTGGAAGTAGACCGCCTCCCACGTGTTGAGCACCACCGGCCGCGGCCGGCGCGGGTGCGTGGCGCGCGCCCGGATCAGGCGGTGGAAGCGGTCGCGCACACCGTCCATTCCGAACGCCGAGTACGCGAAGTAAACCCAGGGCGTCTCGTAGGTCTCGCCCGGCTCCAGGCGGACCTCGCCGGAGTCGAGGAGCTCTCCGCCGCCCAGCGCCCCGACGGAGTCCGGCAGCCGCTCGGCGCTGTGCTCGTGGTTGCCGCTCCAGCCGGTGTGGACGGCCCAGACCTCTCCGGTGCGGTTGGCGAAGCTGCGGGTACCCACGCAAAGCAATGTCGTGGAGTCGTGGCCCGTGCGCCCGCGATGGTTCTGTCTACTGTGGACGCCAAAGCCGAACGCCGCGCGCTGCGGCATCCGCTCCAGCGCCCACCGCCCCGCCAGGCCCAGCACCTCCGTCGCGGTGTCGGGGATCGGGAGCACGCACCGCAGCCCGCCCATCGTCCACGGGCCCTCACCGGCGTTGGTCAGCCGTTGCCTCGCCTTGACCACCCCCTGCTCGGTCAGTTCCAGGACGCAGACCACCTCGACCCCGGCGCCCTCGTCGGCCATCCTCGCCCGCAGGCCGGTCTCCTCGACCGTGACCTGGACAGGGCGGAGCCTCAGGTGCGGCCAGCGCCCGGCGCGGTCGCCGGTGACCGCCGGCCGGCCCGCCCAGCCTTCATGCTGCGTGGGGAGGAGCGGAAGCGCGCTGAGCCCGAAAGCGGCTTTTGTCACCGCCGGTCCCGGATCAGCGCCCCAGTGCACAATGCGGGGCATCCCATCCATCAGGGCGATAACAAGGGCAACGCCGTCGCGCCGCAGTGTGTGAACCTGTTGGATCGCGTTGGACACAGTGCGAATATTGTCATGCCAGTTGAGCCGGGTCGAGTCCCAGTTCCCGGGCGGCCGCCAGCCGCATCCACTCGAACGCCTGCCGCCGCGAAATCACCTTCTCGTGCACCATTAGCTGCACGGCGAGCCCGTCGATCACCGAGTTGATCCGCCAGGCCGCGCCATAGGGGTCATCGCACTCGAACGACCCGTCCTTGACGCCGGCCTCGATCACCTCGGTCAGCGCCTCCTTCCACCGCAGGTCCATGCGGCGCGACACCTGCTCCAGCTCCGCAACGCGCAGCGCCTCCGACCAGCCATCGATCCACATCAGCCAGGAACGGGAACGTCCTTGGGGGGCAAGCAGTTTCAACAGTTTCCTGAGCTTGTCCAGCGGGAGGTCGCGCGAATCCATCACCGCCTGCAACCGGGCCAAATCCTGCTCGGCCGCGTACTCGAACGCCCGCGACAGCAGGGCGTGCTTGGTGCTGAAGTGGTAGAACACCAGCGCCTGGCTCACCCCGGCGGCCTTGGCCACATCGGCCGTGCGGGTGTTGGCGAACCCGCGATCGACGATGACCTCTACCGCGGTGCGCAGCAGATCCTCCAGGCGCATCTGGGCGGAACGTCGTATCACGCGCCCAAGCTAACCCACGCTGACCAGTTCCAGCCGCCCCAAACTTTGCCTCGCCTGGTTTCCCTTCGCCTGATTTCCCTTCGCCTGTTGACGGGCGGCAAGGTTGACTGCATTATCTAAGGCCGTAACCGGTTACTGAAGCACGGAGGGTGGTGACGATGCCGCGCAGGCGTGCCGAGCAGGCGGCCGGCGGCGACGATCGCCGCTCGACGATCCGGGACGTGGCGACCCGTGCCGGGGTCTCGGTGGCGACGGTCTCGCGCGTGCTCGCGGGAAACTACCCGACCGCCCCGGCCACCCGCAGCAGGGTGCTACGCGCAGTCAAAGAGCTTGACTATGTGGTCAACGTACACGCCCGCGCGCTCGCCGGGGTCGGCCAGAAGACCATCGCCATCCTGACCCGAGAGGTGGTCACGCCGTTCTACGCCCTGGTCATCCAGGGAGCCGAGCAGCAGGCGGCGCAGGAAGGGCGCCTGTGCCTGGTCTGCACCACCCGCTCCGAGCCGGAGCGAGAGCTCGCGTACGTCAAGATGATGCGGGAGCAGGGCGCCGACGCCGTGATCATCGTCGGCGGTGTGATCGAGACGCCCGAGTATCGCAGGCAGCTCGTGCACTATGCCCAGGCCCTCAACTCCGCCGGCTCCCATCTTGTCCTATGTGGACGGCCGGGCCTCGGCGACGACGTGCCTGCGCTGGTGGCGCACTACGACAACGAAGGCGGGGCCTACGCCGCCGCCAGCCACGTGCTCTCCGCCGGGCACGAGCGCGTGATGTTCCTGGGCGGCATACCCGAGTTCACCACCAGCGCGCCCCGCATCGCCGGATACCAGCACGCGCTGGCCGATCGCGGACTCGAACCATTGGTATACCAAGGTTCTCACGGGACGGCGTTCGGGTACGCCATGATTAAAGAGCTGCTCCAAAATGGACCCTTTCCCGCGACGGCGATCGTCGCCGCGGACGACGCTTGCGCCGCGGGCGCCATCATGGCGTTGCGCGAGGACGGTCTGCGCGTGCCCGAAGACGTTTCGATTGTTGGATATGACGACGTGCCGATGGCCGCGCACATGTGGCCGCCGCTGACGACCGTCCATATCCCCGCCGAGGAGCTGGGCCGCACCGCGGTGCGGATGGCCTTGCACCCCACGGCGATCCCCCACCGCGAAACGATTCTCGGCACCCACATCGTCGTGCGTAAATCCGTCCTGAGGAGAGTTCAATGATTCCCGCCCCGACCAGCATCGTGACCTCGCCCGGGGCACTCGACCCGTCGTCATCGCCCTTCCACGGCCCGCAGGAGATCGCCGACTTGCTTGCAGAGCTTGGGATGCCGGTGTTCGGCAGATGGTCCGAAGTGGACGATCAGGGTGACGAGGGCTACTGGTTGCGGGCGAGCCAGGACGGGCTCGAGGTCCGCGGCCGGCCAGCGGGTCTGCGGTGGGCTGTGCAAACCCTGAGACAGCTGGGGGTACCCACCCCTCTCGTCGAGATCCACGACGCCCCCCGCTACGCCTGGAGGGGAAGTCTGCTCGACGTGGCGCGCTGGTGCCTGCCCATGGACTTCCTCTACCGCTACGTGGACCTGCTCGCGCTGCACAAGCTGAACCGCCTGCACCTGCACCTCACCGACGACCAGGGTTGGCGCTTCGAGGTGAAGCGCTACCCGCGCCTGCACGAGGTGGGCGGGTTCCGCCGCCGGACGATGAAGGGGCACTACTTCGACTTCCAGTTCGATGACGTGCCCCACGGCGGGTTCTACTCGCAGGAGCAGCTCAAGGATCTGGTGGCCTTCGCCCGCCGCCGGGGCGTGGAAATCATGCCCGAGATAGATCTGCCGGGTCACACGCAGGCGGCGATCGCCGCGTACCCCCGGTTGGGCAACGATCCCGATCGCCCCGTGGAGGTCTCGCAGCAGTGGGGCATCCACGACATCGTCCTGAACACGCGGGACGAGACTGTCGAGTTCTTCCGGCACGTGCTCGACGAGGTGGTCGACGTCTTCCCGTTCGAGTACGTGCACCTGGGCGGCGATGAGGTGCGCTCGGCGGAGTGGCGGCGGTCGCCGCAGGCCCTTGCCCGCGCCCAATCCCTCGGCCTGTCCAAGGTGGAAGATTTGCTGGGGTGGTGGATCGGCCGGCTCGCCGCCCACCTGGAGACGCGGGGCCGCAGCACCGCGGTCTGGGACGAGCTGCTCGACGCCGATCCGCCGAAAGGCTTGCTGTTCTTCGGCTGGCGCAACGTGACCCGCGCCCCGGCGGCCCGCCGTGCCGGTTTCGAGGCCGTCTCCTGCCCGCACGAGCACGCCTACTTCGACTGGTCGGAGGGGTTCCGCGAGGGCGAGCCGGTGGCCATCAACGGTTTCGTGCCGCTGCGGAAGGCGTATTCGTTCGACCCGGGAGACGTGACCGGGGTGCAGGGCCAGCTGTGGGCGGAGTACCTGCCCACACCGGCGCTTGTGGAATATCGCGCGTTCCCAAGGCTTTGCGCGCTCGCCGAGGTCGGCTGGTCGGCCGCGATCTCGCAAGACTTCGCCGACTTCCGGTCCCGGCTGCCTGAGCATCTGCGGCTGCTTGACTCCTTCGCAGTGAACTACCGTCGACCGGATTGACGGGTGCTCAGGTGGTAAACGCTTTCTACATTGGAGCACCGGAACGGGGTTCCAGAAGGGCAGGCCATGACCTCGCCGCTTGAGATGCACGGCCCGTTGCCCAGCGGGAGGGAGGGCTGGGAGTGGGCGCTGGAGCGGCTCATCACCCCGGCGGTCGAGCGGGCCGCGCTCGGCCCTCGGCGCCAGCCCGCCATCGCCAGCTCGAGCGATGCCGGGGCCACGTGGTGGGAGCTGGTCACCCGCCCGCTGTGGGGCTTGGCCTCCGTGAACAAGCCGGACCTGTGGACGGTCGTGCGAGAGACGATCGCCAAAGCGGTCGACCCGCGGCACGAGTGGTATATCGGGCCGCCGGGCGCCCGCAACCAGCGCCTGGTCGAGTCGGCCGCCGTCGGGCACGCGCTCATGCTTGCGCCGCAACACCTTTGGGACCCGCTGACCGGCGAGCAACGCGACAACCTTGGCGGCTGGCTGAGGACGGCCTCCGAGGCCGAGCCGGTCGACAACAACTGGCACTTCTTCCCGGTACTGGCGGGCCGCGGCCTCGACGCCGTCGGCTTTGCCCGCCACGACCGTGATGCTGAGCACCTGGCCAGGCTCGACTCGTTCTACGTCTCCCAAGGGTGGTACAGGGACGGCGACACGGGCCGCTTCGACTACTACAACCCGTTCGGCTTCCACTTCTACAACCTGCTGCTGCGAAGGGGCTTCGAACATGCAGCCGAGTTCGCCCGCGGCTTCGACTGCTGGTTCGCCGCCACCGGCGAGGCGGTACCTTTCGGGCGGAGCCTTGGCTACCGCCTTGCGCAGGGCGCGTTCTGGGGAGCGCTTGCCCATGCCGACCTGCAGGCCCTGCCGTGGGGCCGGATCCGGGGCCTGGCGCAGCGGCACCTCGAGTGGTGGTGGCGCCGGCCCATCCTCGACGGTGGCGGCCTGCTCAGCATCGGCTACGGCTATCCCAACACCGGCGTGGTTGAGCAGTACATGGGGGGTGGCTCACCCTACTGGGGCAGCAAGTTCTTCCTCCCGCTCGCTCTCCCCGATCGTCATCCATTTTGGACGATCGAGCCTGAACCGGTATCAGATGGAACAGCAACGAATCCCGTGGCCGTTGTGCAGCGCCACAACGGTCATGTGACGCTGCTCAACGGGCAGGGCTGGGCAGAGTGGGCGCGGGGCGGCGAGGCCAAGTACGCCAAGTTTGCCTACTCCACCCGCGCCGGCTTCAGCGTGGCCGCGGGCGACCGCGGCCTCGCCCACGGCGCCTATGACAGCATGCTCGCACTCAGCGACGACGGCGGGACCCGTTGGCGGGCAAGGGAGGAAGTAGAACAGACAAGCATCGATGGCGGCATCTTGAGGGCCCGCTGGCGCCCATGGCCGGACGTCGAGGTCGAGACGTGGCTCGTCCCGCGCGGCGACTGGCACCTGCGTGTGCACCGGCTAAGCACCCCGCGCACCCTCCACAGTGCCGAGGGTGGCTTCTGCCAGCCCTGGCGGACGCCGGGACCCGAGCTGCCCGAGGCAAGCGCGGCCGCCGGTCGAGCCAGCTTCGCCAACTCCGCAATTCATGATCTTGATGGTAACCGCGAGGGCGAGCTGGTCCGGCCGCTCGCCGGCGCGAACGTACTGCACGGCCGCACGGTCCTGCCCACCCTGCGGGGCGTGCACGGGCCGGGTGAACACGTTCTTACCTGCGCTGTCTACCTCGGGGACGACCCGGGCGATGAAGTGGCGTGGTCGGGTGCTGTTGCGGGCCTGGGAATCCCCGGCAGGCGGCGGTGGTAATCTCAGCTTCCTTATGCCCGATTCTTTGATGGTTTCTTTCTGACACTTCTAGATGGATCTTTGGTTCCCTGGCTAGGCTCGCCAGGTGCGCACCTGGACTATGTGGATCAGCCATAAAAACAGGATCATTGTCATAGTTGTCTCGATTGTCGCGCTCTTGGCCGGGGGCTTCCTGATCCAGCGCGGCGTGTTCGGGCGGAGCCATGCCAGCGCACCCGCGAGCGTGGACAGCTCCGGAGTTAGCGCCACCGAGGCGCCCGAGGCGCCGTCGGCCGCTCCCAGTGCCTCACCGCTGCCCTCGTCGGCCGCACCATCGCCCTCGCCGTCCAAGCCCAGGACAACCCTCAAGCCGCGGCCGCAGCTGCCCGTCCCGGCCGGCTTCCCGTCGCCCAGCAACACCGGCTGGCAGCACACCGGCGTCACCCTGACCCCGGTCAGCGGCCTTTACATCGCCCAGACCCCCGGCGAAGTCCTTGACGCCAAAGACTTCCAGGGCGGCGTGAGGATCAAGGCCGACAACGTCACGGTGAAGCGCTCCCGTGTCAAGTGCGGCAACTGCCCAGGCGTCTGGATCGACTGGAACGTCAAGAACGCCCTGATCGAGGACGTCGAGATCACCTCGAAGTCGCGCGAGGAGCGCATCGACCGGGGCCTGACCGCGGGCAAGACCATCAACCTCACCGTGCGGCGGGTCTACGTGCACGACACCCAGCGCGGCATCGAGTACGGCTACAGCGCGCTGATCGAGGACAACTATGTAGACGATCAGTACAACCCGACCGAGGCGCACGTCTCCGCGCTCGGCGGCGCCATCCAGCAGACCGACGTCAAGCTGGTCATCCGGCGCAACTGGATCGCGGGCAAGCCGGGCAACAACAACTCCGGTGCGCTGCTGTACTACATCGACCCCGGCCCCGACCCGCAGAGGATCGACATCACCATCGAACAGAACATCATCAACGGCGGCACCTACGCCTTGTGGCTCTCGGCGGACGCAAGGCTGGTCGGCCCGGTCACTGTTCGCAGCAACCTGTTCGGTACCAAGTACTTCGACCTGTGCGGGGCCTACAACACCCACTTCACCGACAACATCCACAAGTACCCGCGGATCGCGCTCACCTGGGAGGGCAACGTCTGGTACGCGCCGGGCATGGCCAAGAACGGCAAAGAGGTCACCTACTTCATCCAGTACTGACCCGGCCGTTCAGCCGCGCATCCGCTCGAGCCTGACCTCACCGGAGGGCAGCTCGACGATCACCCGATCGCCGTCGACGCCGAGCGGCGTTGCGCCATCGACATACCAGAGCCCCCGGCCGGTGGCGAGATCGCGCACCCATCCGATCCCGCGCGGGCTGCCCTGGTACTGCGTGGTGTAGGCAAGGCGGTTCGCGCTCATCAGCACGCCGCTCACGGTGCTCACCTCGGATGTCTGCGCCTGCCACAGGTGGGTGCCTTTGGCCGGATCGATGGCGGCGAGGCGCCCCTGTGCGTAGGTGATGATCGCCTGCCTGCTCGCGGCGACGACCGGGTCGGCGAACGGGTTGCTCGCCCACACGATGGTGCCGGTGTCGACCTCAATCGCCCTGGTCTGGCCCCTCGGCTCGGAGTAGATGAACAGGCCGTCGACGATGTCGGGATGGTATGCCCTGCCGCAGGGGATGCCCACCACCACCTGCCAGGCAAGCTCACCGCTGCGTGCGTTGCGGCCGGCCACGGTTACCCGGCATTCCTTGGCGGCGCCCCACTCCAGCAGGACGTTGCCGGAGCCGAGCGCCAGCGCCGCCTCGGGGCTCGGGGCCCGCGACAGCTCCTGCCCGGACGCGGCGTCAATGAAGACCACACTGTCGATACCGCGCACCGCGACGACGCTCGCCTCGGGTGCCCGCAGCGGCCCTTCATCCGCGGCGAGCGGGTCGTACTTGTACGGCACCTCCCCGGGCTCGACCATCACCTTGCCGGACAAGGACTTCGGCGCGGTCCACCGCTCCTGTCCGGTCTCGACGTCGAACGCGCGCAACAGGCAATCCGGTTGGCACGCCGCCGAATCGGCGTAAAGCGTCGTCCAGCTCACGCCGACCGCACCCGCCTTCTCCTTGGCGTACCTCAGCTTTCCAGCCCTGAGATCATAAACCTCCACCGCCTGGCTCCGGCGCACCACGACGACGGAGCCATGGGCCAAGCGCGCCTTGACGATCGCGTCGTCGGGCCGCTGCGGCACCGACCACAACGCCTTGCCCGTCAGCCGTTCCAGCACGTCGACGGCGCTGCCCCGCCAAACGACGATGACGTCGTCCACCGCCTCGGCGCGCCCCGCGACGCTCGCCTTCACCGGCAGCGGCTGCCCGGCCGGAGCCGGCTGGGCGGCGATGGGTGGCCCGTCGGGCCCGCATCCCGCCAACCCCAAGCACAACAAGGCAACCATGGTCATACGCAAGCGCATCAGTCGTCCTCCCCCGTAGCCAGCTCGCGCGGGTCGTCGCAGGTGCCGTGCAGCTGTTCGGTCAGCCATCCCGGCGCGCTGCGCTGGAACACCCCGGGCTCCATGGCGCCGGCGCCGTCGGGCAGCAGGCCGTGAAGCTCCCCCGGCAGGTCCGCGAGGTTGGTGAAGTGCACAAGCTCGGGCCGCTGCGGCCAGGCCCCGATCACGACGCGGGCCGAAATCCCGCGCCGCTCAAGGGCCTCCAGGGTCAGAGCCGTGTGGTTGAGCGTGCCCAGCCCGGCACGGCTCACCACGACCGCGGGGGCGCTCAGCGCTACGCACATGTCGGCGATTGTCCATGCTTGCCCGCCCGGCCGGCCACGATGAAGTGTCGCTTGGCGGCTCTGCGGCATAGGCAGGCCGCCGCGATTGCTCACCTTGGCCAGCCCCATCGGCACGAGCACGCCGCCCGCGCCCTCCACCAGGGTCAGATCGTGTTCGCCGCCCACCTCCTTGACCGCGTCGGTGAGGGCGAACAGGTCGAGCGGCTCCACCCCGGCCACGCGGGCCGCGGCAAGCGGCGCCAGCGCATCGGGAAAGGAGGCCAAAGTCGTCGCCGCGGTGGGGTTTGCCAGCCGGGCGATGGTGGCCGCGTCGGAGTCGTCACCGGTCTGCGCCGGCTTCACCACCGCAACCCGTAGGCCCGCGGCCGTGGCGGCGGCGGCAAGCGCTGCGGTGACGATGGTCTTGCCGACACCGGTGTCAGTGCCGGTGACCACGACTATTCCCCGGGCGGGCGACATTCCTCGATGACCTCCAGGGCATGCTTGAACTGGTCGCGCGGCACGCCCGCGTTAACCGTCAGGCGCAGGCGTGAGGTTTTGTCCGGAGTGGAGGGCGGACGGAAGCACCCTACCGCCACGCCCTTGTCTTTGCACGACGAGGCCCATCGCAGGGCGTGCTGCGGACCCTGCGCCAGCAACGAAACCACTCCTCCCGGTGCCGCCGGGTCGAGCATGGCCGCACGCTCGTGCAACTCAAGCCGCAGGGCGTCGCCCTCAGCGGAGCGGGCGATGTCCAGCGCGGCCCTGACCCCGGCGGCGACGGCGGGCGGCAGGGCGGTATCGAAGATGAAGGTGCGACTGGTATCCACGAGGTGGCGCATGAGCGGCGAAGGCCCGGCGACGAAACCGCCCGCACCACCGAGCGCTTTGGACAGCGTCGCCGTGATGACCACGTCAGGCTCGCCCGCCAGGAACGAAGCCCCGCCGGAGCCCGACGGCCCGATCACTCCCAACCCGTGGGCATCATCGACAAATAGCAATGCACCAAAGGCCCGTGCCAGGCGGTGATACTCGGCCAGCGGCGCCAGATCGCCGTCAACGGAGAAGACGGACTCTGTAAGCACCACCTTGGGGCGATCCCCGGCGGAAGCCAGCGCCTCCTCCAAGGCGGGCACCGAGGCGTGTGGGAAGACCATGGTCTGCATCCGCGCCATCCGGCACCCGTCGACGATCGACGCGTGACAATGCGCATCGGAGAGGATGACAGTGCTGGGCGAAAGGTCGGCCAGGGCCCGAACGGCGCCGAGATTCGCCAGGTACCCGCTGGAGTAGACGAGCGTCCCATCGACACCGATCCACTCGGCGAGCGCCTGCTCGAGCTCCTCGTGAAGCTCGGTCGTGCCACGCACGAGCCGAGAACCCGTCGCCCCGAGGCCATGGGCCGAAAGCGCCGAGGAAGCCGCCGCGACCACTCGAGGATCGCTCGACAGGCCGAGATAATCGTTGCCCGCGAGGTCCACGGCGGGCACTCGGGGCGCGGCTGACCTGCGCAAACCAGCCCTCTCCCGGAGTCGTGCCTTGTGCGCGAGGGTGGCGAGCCAGTCGTTGTAGGGTACCGACATGGCCTCCATTCTTGACCATGCCCGTGGACGGGTGCTCGATGAGGGCATCGGCCTTGACCAGGCCGGCGTCCTCGAGGTGTTGCTCCTGCCCGACGAAGACATCGAGGACGCGCTGCAGCTGGCACACGAGGTGCGCATGCGCTGGTGCGGCCCGGAGGTCGAGGTGGAGGGGATCGTGTCGCTCAAGACCGGCGGCTGCCCCGAGGACTGCCACTTCTGCTCGCAGTCCGGCCTGTTCTCCTCGCCGGTGCGCAGCGTCTGGCTTGACATCCCGTCCCTGGTGGAGGCGGCGGTCGCCACCCGCAAGACGGGTGCGAGCGAGTTCTGCATCGTCGCGGCGGTGCGCGGCCCCGACGACAAGCTGATGAAGCAGATGAGCGATGGTGTGGCGGCCATCAGGAAAGCCGTCGACATCAACGTCGCGGCGAGCCTGGGAATGCTGACGCAGCAACAGGTTGACGAGCTGGTCGAGATGGGCGTGCACCGGTACAACCACAATCTCGAGACGTGCCAGTCGTACTTCCCCAACGTCGTCACCACTCACACGTGGGAGGAGCGCTGGAGCACGCTGAAGATGGTGCGCGAGTCCGGCATGGAGGTCTGCTGCGGCGGCATCATCGGGCTGGGCGAGACGCTGGAGCAGCGGGCCGAGTTCGCCGCGCAGCTCGCCGAGCTTGACCCGCACGAGGTGCCGCTCAACTTCCTCAACCCCCGCCCGGGCACGCCCCTGGGCGACCGCCCGGTCATGGAGGCCAAGGACGCGCTGCGCACCATCGCGGCCTTCCGCCTCGCCCTGCCCCGAACCATCCTGCGGTATGCGGGTGGCCGCGAGATCACGCTGGCCGACATGGGTACCCGTCAAGGCTTGCTGGGCGGCGTAAACGCCGTGATCGTCGGCAACTACCTGACCACCCTGGGCCGCCCGGCCACCGAGGATCTGGAGCTGCTCAGCGAGCTCAAGATGCCGGTGAAGGCGCTGTCTGCGACGCTATGAGCGTAATGTTGACCTACTGCGACCGGTGCGGCGAGCCGGTCGGTGACCAAGGGCACGAGGCGTGCGAGCGAGCCAGAGCCCTTGAGCCGCCGAGATTTTGCGCGCGGTGCCGGAGGCGCATGAAGGTCCAGGTGGTACCGAACGGCTGGCGCGCGACCTGCGCCGAGCATGGGACGATCGATGGCTGACGAGCTGGAGCGGCGCTGGAGGGCGCAGCTGGATTGCGAGCGCAGGCTGTCGGGCACCCCGCACGCCACGCCCCGGCAACGCTTCGAGAGCCTGGTGGCGGGCGGCTTCAACCTCGACGACAGGCCGGACTTCTACGGTGACGGCCCGGTGCGGCGGCTGGAGGAGCGCGTCGCCGAGCTGCTGGGCAAGGAGGACGCCACCTTCTTCCCGTCGGGCACGATGGCACAGCAGGTGGCCTTGCGGTGCTGGGCCGCGCGCGCGGGCAACCCGGCGGTGGCGATGCACCCGATGCAGCATCCCGCGGTGCACGAGCGCGACGCGTTCAGCGTGCTCACCGGGCTGCGTCCGGTGTGGCTGACCCGCGAGCCGCGGCAGCCGCTGCCGGAGGAGGTGACGCGCCTGGATGAGCCGTTCGGCACGCTGATGGTGGAGCTTCCGCTGCGTGACCCGGGTTTCCTGCTGCCCACCTTCGACGAGCTGACCGGCCTGGTGTCGGCGGCCCGCGCGCGCAACGCCTATGTGCATTTCGACGGTGCCCGGCTGTGGGAGTCGGCGGCGTATCTCGGGCAGGACCTGGCCACCATCGCCGCCCTGGCCGACAGCGTATACGTCTCGTTTTACAAGACGCTGCAAGGACTTTCGGGCGCGACCCTGGTGGGTTCGAGCGACTTCATCGCCGAGGCGCGAGCGTGGCGGCATCGCTACGGCGGCAACGTTTTCCAGCAGTGGCCGGCGGTGATGACGGCGTTGCTGGGGCTGGAGACGATCCTGCCCCGGCTGGGAGCCTATGTGGCGCACGCACGCGAGGTGGCGGCGGTGCTGAGCGAGCTGCCCGGGGCGCGGATCAATCCCGATCCGCCGCACACCCACCAGTTCCAGCTGTGGCTGCCCCACCGGGCCGAGGTGCTCAACGAGGCGACCCTCGCCCTTGCCGAGCGCGAGAAGGCTTGGTTTGCTTGGGGTTGGCAGGACAGGCCGCCCGCGGGCCTGGCCGTGGTGGAGGTGACTGTCGCCGAGCCGGCGGTGGCGTTGAGCCGGGCCGAGGTCGGCGAGATGGCCGAGGCGTTCATGCGCCTCGTCACAAGCCGGTAGCGCGCAACCCCTAGAGGGCAAAAATGGTTGTATCCAGCATGATGAATCATCTCTCCGATGCGGACTTCCCACGCCGGCCCGTCCAACCTGGAAATACGCTGGTACGCCGCCATTTCGGAGTCGCGCCCAAGGAAAGGCGCACGGGACCCGAGGCCGGCCCCGACCGGGAAGAGCGCCGGCAGCGGTCCACCGACCGAGACGGCCTGAGCTGGTAGGCGTACCTCTGCCAGCAAGAGCCGGTGTCCCAGGTGCGCCGGGTCGCTGGGAGCCCTCGCACCGGTCGCCGCCTGGGTCACCAACGTTGACACACCCATCGCGATCATCTGGCACTTCCGGCTCGACGGCCCTACATCCCTTGTGGCGGAAGGGCTATCAGCTTGAACCGCGCCTTGAGCCAGGGCAGCAGGATGCGGTAGGCCGCCGTGGTGTCGGGCTTCTGGTAGTCGTGGCTGAGGATGACCGACCCGGGTTTGGTGTTGTCCTGCACCAGGCCGACGATGTGGTCGACCATCGACTGACCCTTGCCCCACTTGGAGGACTCCCAGTCGCGGGTGTCCACGTCCCAGTGCAGCGGGGTCATGCCCAGCTCGCGCGCCACATTGATGTAGTCCTGCGTCCAGGCGCCGCCGGGGGCGCGGAAGTAGCCGATGCGGGCGTCGGGCACGATCGCCCGGATGGCGTTGCTGGTGTCGGTGAGATCCTGGCGGATCAGGTCGGGGCCGTAGGTGCCGAGCTGCGTGACGTGCCGCCAGGTGTGGTTGCAGAGGGTGTGGCCGTCGGAGACGATGCGGCGCACGACGCTCGGATGGGCGGCGACCTTCACCCCGACGAGGCAGAAGGTCGCCTTCACCCCGCACTGCCGCAGCAGGTCGAGGATCTTCGGCGTATTGATCGGGTCGGGCCCGTCGTCGAAGGTGAGCGCGACCGCCTCGGAGCCGGTGGTCTTCACCGTGCCCAGCGGCCCGCTGCCGCTGGCGGGCGGCCGGTCGATGCTTGCCGTGCCGGAGCAGTCGAGCGGCACGGGCTTGGGCGGCGGCGGCGCGGTGCTCGGCTTGGGGCGCGGCGGGGGCGGCGAGCTCACCACCGCCGAGGGAGTTGGCGGCGGCTCCGCGGTTGGTGCGCCCGACGGGCTCGGCGAGGGTGAATGCCGGGAGATCGGAGCGGCGGTCGGCGAGGGGGGCGCGGCGCAACCCGACAGCAGCATCACCCCGGACAGCGCGAGAAGCAGCCTCCTCATGGCCGGGCGAGGTTTCCGTTGGGCGGCAGGGCGATAAGCGTGAACCGCGCCTTGAGCCAGGGCAGCAGGTACCTGTACGCCGTCAGCGTGTCGGGTTTGAGATTGTCGTGCGAGAGCACGATCGAGCCGGGCCGCGTGTTCTGCTGCACGCTGGAGACGATGTGGTTGACCATCGTTTCGCCGCGCCCGTACTTGGAAAACTCCCAGTCACGTGTGTCGACATGCCAGTAGATCGAGGTCATGCCCATGCTGCCGGCGATGTTGATCAGGCGAGCGTCGAAGTATCCGCCCGGCGCCCGGAAATACCCCACCTTTGCCGAGGGGGCAGCCTCGCGGATGGCGTTGGTGGTGGCGGCGAGGTCGTCGCGAATCGCGCCCTCGTCCTTTTGGCGCAGGTCCATGTCGTGGCGCCAGGTGTGGTTGCAGAAGCTGTGGCCCTCGTTGTGGATGCGCCGGATCAGGTCGGGATAGGTGTGCGCGTTGCGGCCGATGACGCAGAAGGTTGCCTTGATGCCGTTGTCGCGCAACAGGTCCAGGATCTGCGGGGTGTGCTCGGGGTAGGGCCCGTCGTCGAAGGTGAGCGCCACGCTGGAGGTGCCGGTCACCATGTGGGACCCGCCCGGGCCGACCTTGGGCTTGGGCGAGGAGGAGGTGCTGGGTTTGGGGCTGCTCGGGGTGCGCGCCGGGGAGGGCGGCAGCGACGGTGCGGGTGACGGCGACGGGGACGGCGAGGGTAACGGCGAAGGTGAGGCCGATGGCGACCGCGACGGCTGCGCAACCTGGCTGGGTCTGGGCGCACCGCACGATGCGAGAAGCAGAATCAGGCATGGGAGGAGTACAGAAGCCGGTCGCACGGGTGCCTCCCGGGGGGTAGGAAGTTGTGCGGTGCGGAACCTGACGATAGACCACTCATGCGACATGACCACCAATTGCCGAGAGTTACATCACGCGAAATGGGAAAGCCGCAGGTCACGGCCGGCGTGAGCATCCCGCGATATGAACTGACTCTTGTGAGGCTCCAGAACCTGGCGGCACAGTACGCACATGCAGCTCGCTTCCGGTACCGATTGGCAGACGATCCTTACCCGTGCGACCGAGGTCGCGCCAGAGGCGTTCGATGGTGACGTCCTCCGCAACCTGATCCAGGGGCAGTGGCGCGCCGAGGGCCGGCCGTCGCCGATGGTGACCCCGGTCGACGGCACCACGATCGGCAACCTGTCGCGTTTGGATGCGCCCGCCGCGCAGGCAGCGGTGGAGCACGCCGCGAGGACCCATCGCGAGTGGGCCGCAACTGCTCTGGCGGAACGAAAGGCGCGCGTGAGCAACGCCCTCGACCTGCTCACCGAGCATCGCGACCTGCTGGCTTTGCTGCTGGTGTGGGAGATCGGCAAGCCGTGGCGGCTGGCGTGCGCCGACGTCGACCGGGCCCTCGACGGCGTGCGGTGGTATGTCGAGGAGATCGACCGCCAGACCAACGGGCGGGTGCCCCTGGCCGGACCGGTGTCCAACATTGCCAGCTGGAACTACCCCATGAGTGTGCTTGTGCACGCCGAGTTGGTGCAGCTGCTCGCCGGCAACGCGGTCGTCTCCAAGACCCCGTCGCAGGGCGGTGCGGTCTGCCTGACCGTCGCCCACGCCCTGATGCATCGCGCCGGGCTGCCCGCCACCCTGGTCTCCGGTGGCGGTGAGGAGCTGTCCGAGGTGCTGGTGCGCGCGCCCGAGATCGGCGCGGTTGCCTTCGTCGGCGGCCGGTCCAACGGCGGCAAGGTGGCAGCGGCCCTGCTGGACACCGACAAGCGGCACATGATCGAGCAGGAGGGCCTGAACGCTTGGGGCGTGTGGGAGTTCTCCCGGTGGGACGTGCTGGCCGGGCACCTTCGCAAGGGCTTCGAATACGCCAAGCAGCGCTGCACCGCCTACCCACGCTTTGTCGTCCAGCGCGAGCTGGTCGCCGACTTCCTCGATGTCTACATGCCCGTGGTAAACGCCGTCAGGTTCGGCCACCCGCTGGCGGTCGAGCACGATGGCGATCCCCTTCCCGAGCTCCGACTTCGGGCCGCTGATCAGCGCGGCCAAGGCCAGCGAGCTGCACCACAAGGTGCAGGAGGCGATCAAGTCGGGCGCCATCCCGCTGCACCGCGGCAAGCTCCAAAGTGGACGTTTCCTCGAGGGCAGAACACCGACGCCTATGTCGCCCCGCAGACCCTGCTCGCCCCGCCCGGACGCAGCCGCCTCATGCACGCCGAGCCGTTCGGCCCGGTCGACACCATCGTGGTGGTCGACACCCAGGACGAGCTGCTCGCCGCGATGAACGCCTCCAACGGCGCGCTCGTCGCCAGCCTCGCCTGCGACGACGAGGAGCAGGCAAGCAAGCTGGCGCAGGACCTGCAGGCGTTCAAGGTAGGCATCAACAAGCCACGCTCGCGCGGCGACCGCGAGGAGCCCTTCGGCGGCCGCGGCGCCTCGTGGAAGGGTGCCTTCGTCGGCGGCGACCTGCTCGTCCAGGCCGTCACCATCGGCGACGACCCCAACGAGCGGCTCTACGGCAACTTCCCCGACTACTCCCGTTATCCGGTTACATGAGCACGTGCAAGCAACGCGCGGCTAGTTGGTGCGGAAACGTAGGGCTCCCCGTTTGCGCTCGATCTCGGGCGGCTGGCTCTCCGCCGACGAGGAGACGGGTGCACCGTGTGCCAACGGGCACGGCCCGCCGCCCGAGACGAGTTCTTGTGACCGCTTGTCCAGGTAGAAGTTCGGTCGCAGATCGGCCTCGGCGTAGTAACGATGGAACACCGGTGTGAGGCTGCCGGATATCGGCGGGACGATCCACGTCCAGTCCGCCGGTGCCATGCGGCCCGCGGCCTCCTCGCGTTCCACATGGGTGATGAAAAGCCGGGATTCGGTGTGGTGGTCGGAGATGCGCACCCCTGCCTTCTCAAAGGAGTGAAGCACCGCCCGGTTCAGCTCGACCAGGGCGCGGTCGCGCCACAGCGTCGACTCGCGGCTCATGTCCAGCCCCATGCGCTTGGCGATCGCCGGGATCTGGTTGTAGCGGTCGGCGTCGGCGAGGTTGCGCGCGCCGATCTCGGCGCCCATGTACCACCCGGAGAAAGGCGCCAGCGGGTAGTCGACCCCGCCGATGGACAGCCGCATGTTGGAGATAGCCGGGACCGCGTGCCATCTCAGGCCCAGCTCGGCGAACCAGGCGAACTCGGGGTGGGTCAGCGGCACCTCCAGCACCGCCGCCTCCGGCAGCTCGAACCACTTGGGCTCGGATTCGCCGATCTGCAGGATAAGCGGCAGCAGGTCGAAGGCGCTTCCCTTTCCCTTCCACCCCAACGCCTCCGCGGCCTGGGTCAGGCGGCGGTAGCGGGGATCGCCCGAGTCCTCGTATCCGGCGTAGCGCACCAACTGGTCGTTCCAGAGTCGCGGGGCGGGGCGCCCGGGGACGGACTGCCCGAAGACGGAGATGACCGGTCGCAGCCGTCCCCGGTGTTCACCCTCGCCCGTGGCGAGACGCAAGTGGGATACAAGGTTTTCAAAGATTTTTTCGGGGGTACCGGGTGCGCGCCGATCGATGACGACAAGGCTGCGCCAGTAGATGCGCCCGATACAACGGCTGGAGTTGCGCCATGCCATGCGCGCGCCGTGGACCAACTCCTGCCGCGTGTGCGTGTATGTCCCCAGCGCCGCGATCTGTTCCCGGACGGCCGACAGGCGCGGTTCGGCCGGGCCAAGCTTGGGCAGCTCGCGGTGGCAGGCACGGATGAACTCCTCCGCCTCCCGGATATCGACCGGTTTCTCCGGCTCCCAATCAGCCAGTGCGGCATCGCGATAACCAAGCGGAGGCGTCATGCTGCGAATAGTGGTCTAGCTCATTGGGTCAATGTCGCACACCCTGTGCGACGCGCCCGTCAGCGATTTGCCAGGCACATGGCAGCTCAATGTGGGCGCGACTGGGCGTTTGCCTGGCAAATCGCGGGGGCGAGACCGATGGTGGCGGTGACCAGTCCACTGTCCATTTCGAACCGCGCGTCCGGCCGGACCCGGCGCACCGTGCGGCGCATCGCCTTGTTGCCCGCGTGGGTGTGCATCACGATGGCGCGCAGGCCAAGGGCGTCGGCGGCCGAGATCATGCGCCGCAACAGCGCGGTGCCGATCCCCTTGCGCTGCCACGCGTCCTCGACCAGCACGGCGGCCTCGGACAGCTCGCCCTCCCCGATCAGGTTGCCCAGCGCCACGATCTGTCCACTGTGGATCGTCTCGGCCACGAGGGCGGCACCCCGGCTCGGGCTCAGCAAGCGTTGCAGCTGGGCGTCGCTCGGCCCGCGGGTACCCGCCAGATATCGGAGAAAGAGCGTCTGGAAGCCGCAGCGTTCGTGCATGGCCGCGATGGCCGCCAGGTCTGTCTTTTCCGCCGGGCGCAGCAGCACAGGCGCCCGGCCCAGGGCGGCGCGGGCCACCTCGGCCAGGGCCTGGGCGCGGGCGAACTCGGCCGGGGTGAAAGCCGGCGCCAACCGGGTCAGCACGATCGTCCCGCCGCTGGGATCGGCGATGCGCATCGTGGTGTGGCCATGCCCGGCCACGGCCGCGCCGTTCTCGTGCTGCACCAGGCAGCCGCCGAACAGCGTGCCGAGGATCGGCCCCAGCTCGGAGGGATCGGAGACCAGGCGCGCGGCGAACCCCGCGATCTGCGTGGGCGGGTCGACCAGGCCGCGCGCGTCGGTGCGCGCCACCCAGGCGTTGCGGCCCCTGCCCCGCTCGATCGCGGCGAGCAGATGGGCCTCGTCGAGGTTGTCCGGCGCGTCGAGCAGGAAGTCGTCCACCGCACCGGCCTCGGTCGTGTGGACCTGCACGGCCAGTATGTTGATGGAGCGCAACGCCAGGCTTGCCGCCAACACCGCCAGGAAACCGGGCCGGTCGTCGACCGTGGCCCGTACCCGCCAAAGAGTCATGCCCTAAGCGTGCACCGGCGCTGTTACGCCGTCATTGCCTGTGGTTATCGAGATCAAATCCACCCGGTCAACTATCACCGACGTGGCCCGCACCAGCTGCGCGATGCGGTCCACCTCCGTGGTGTGGAAGGCGGCGACCGGCATGTCCGCCTCCGCGCTGCGGGCGACGGCGAGCACTAGACCGTCCCTTCCGAAGGGCGCCAAGGCATACCGCGAACCGTCGGTGCCGCTCAACGCGCGCGGGCGCAGCGGTGTGATTTCGGGCACCCGCGGCTCCTTTGGCGCCTTCCAGCTCGCGTAGATCACAGTGGGTTCGGGGCGGCGGCTCGGCCAGTCCGGCGGCACGCTGAGCACCGCGGCCCAGTCGGCGGCCAGCAGCGCCGGGATCGCATCGACCAGCGTCGAGATCCCCTCCTCCGGGTTGGAGGCGATGCGGGTCAGCAGCTCGGCGTCGTAGCCGCCGCCGATCGGCGCGCCGATCGCCCGCCAGAGGCCGTCCACCCGCACGCCCGGCATCGCGGCCAGGCCCGCGCGCAGCCGCTCCACCCCGGTGCCGCCCGGCCACACCACGGTGAAGTCGTCGACGGCCCGGCCGCCAAGACGCTCAAGCACGACCACCTGGACGATGTCCGCCCCGGCGACACCGAGCGTCCTGGCCACCTGGCCCAGGGATCCCGGCCTGTCCGGTAGGGCGACTCTCACACGCAGCAACATGTCTACTAGCTTGCCCCATCTCCGTTACGCCCCGATTTCGGCGCCATGTCGCTGCGCGGTTAGGCAGAGGCGCGCTGGACGAGATGGGTGTCGAGCAGGACGTGCGTCGGCTCCTGCTCACCCTTGATCCGCGACAGCAGCAGGCCCACCATCTGCCGGCCCATCTCCTCCATCGGCTGGTAGACCGTGGTCAGGCCGGGGTCGGTCTGCGCCGCGATAGGCGAGTCTTCGAAGCCCACGACCGCGATGTCATCGGGCACCCGCCTGTTCAGGTCGCGCAGCGCCCGCAGCGCCCCCGCCGCCATCAGGTCGGAGGCGACGAAAACGGCGTCGATGTCCGGATCCCGCTCCAGCAACTCCCGCATGCCTGCCGCGCCGCTCGCCTCGCTCCAGTTGCCGTAGGCCACCAGGCCCTGGGAGCCCACCGCCAGGCGGTAGCCCGCGAGCCTGTCCTGGCCAACGCCCATGTCCTGCAGCCCGGCGATCGTCGCCACGCGCCTGCGGCCGAGGCCGAGCAGGTGGGACACCGCCGCCTTGGCACCGCCGACGTTATCGATGTCGACATACGAGATGTCCTGGCCGGCGCCGACCGGCCGCCCACCGAGCACGGCCGGCAGGCCACGCTCGAGCAGCAGCCGGGGCAGGTTGTCGCTCTCGTGCAACGAGATCAACAACACCCCGTCAACGTGTTGACTGGTCAGGTGGTGCTCGACGCGCTGCAGCTCGGCCTGGGTCTGCGCCATCGCCAGCCACAGCTGCAACGGCGTGTCGGCCAGGGCCGAACTGATCCCGCGGACCACACCGGCGAAGTAGGGCTCGTCGAAGACCCGCTGCTGCGACTCCGACACCACCAGGGCGATCGAATCGGTGCGCTGGGTGACCAGCGCCCTCGCGGCGCGGTTGGGCACGTAGCCGAGCTCCTTGATCGCCTGCTGGACCGCGGCTCGAGCCTCCGGGCTCACCTGAGGTGAGCCGTTTACGACCCGCGACACGGTGCCTCTCCCGACGCCCGCCAGCGCCGCGACCTCGTCAAGCGTCGGCCTGCCCGCCGACCTTGTGCGCTGGGTCGTCATCTGTGCCCCCTAGTAGGCCCCCACGTCGGATGATTTCTGCATACCAGTGTGCACTGGCCTTCGGGCGCCGCGCCTGCGACTCATAGTCCACATGGATGATGCCGAAGCGCTTCGAGTATCCCCACGCCCATTCGAAATTGTCCATCAAGGACCAGAGGAAATAACCTTTGACGGGTACCCCTTGCGCCTGAGCCGTACCGAAAGCCCGGAAATGCGCCTCCAGGTACTCGATCCTGTCCGTGTCGTCGAGCGTCAGGTCGGGTGCGGCCATGCCGTTCTCGGTGATGTAGATCGGGATGGGCCCGTACTCGCGGTGCACCCCCTCAAGCAGGCGTGTTAGCGCCGACGGGTCGATCTCCCAGCCCATCTCGGTGCGCGGCAGCCCGCGGCCGAGCATGTGCACGTGCTCGCTGCCGGGCCAGGCCGACGGGGTCTGCGGCTCGCCGAAGGTCAGCACCTGGCTGGTGTAGTAGTTGACCCCCAGGAACGACAGCGTGCCGGCGGCTAGGTCGCCGTCGCGCACGAAGCTCCAGTCAGTCACACCTTTGGTGTCGTCGAGGAGGTCGGCAGGGTACTCCCCCTTGAACAGCGGGTCGAGCCAGATCCTGTTGCCCACCGCGTCGAGGCGCCGCACCGCCTCCGGATCGCCCTCGTGCACGTGCAGGTTGAGGCTGATGCCCACCTGCTTTCCCGCCAGTGCCTGCGCCGCAAGCACATGGGCAAGGTTGTGGTGGTGCGCGGCGGCGAGGGCGTCCGCGCCGTTGGTGCGCCCCGGTGCGTGTTGCCCGTCCCCGTAGCCAAGGAACGCCGAGCACCACGGCTCGTTGAGGGTGATGAATTGCTGGACTCGGTCGCCGAGGGCGCGCCGCGCGATCGCCGCGTACTCGGCGAAGCGGTAGGCGGTGTCGCGCACCGGCCAGCCGCCCGCGTCCTCCAGCTCTTGCGGCAGATCCCAGTGGTAGAGGGTCACGAACGGCTCGATGCCGTGACCCAGGAGATCGTCGACAAGCTTGTCGTAGAACGCGACCCCTTTGGCGTTGGCTGGGCCGCAGCCGCCGGGCTGTACGCGCGGCCAGCTGATGGAGAAGCGGTAGGCGTTGACGCCGAGCTTGGCCATCATCGCCACGTCCTCGGCACTGCGGTGGTAGTGGTCGCACGCGACATCACCGTTGTCGCCGCCGACCGTCCTGCCCGGCGTGTGGCTGAACGTGTCCCAGATTGACTGTCCCCGGCCGTCCTCGGTGGCACCTCCCTCGATCTGGTACGCCGCTGTGCTTGTACCCCAGTAGAAATTCACGCTTTTACAGCACCTTCCATGATGCCGCCGATGATCTGGCGACCGAAAATGACGAACACTATCAGCAACGGCAGGGTCGCGACGGCCGTTGCCGCGAAGACCTGGGCGTAATCGGTGTAGTAGGCCGACGACAACAGCGCAAGTGATACCTGCACCGTCGGGGTGTCGGCATCCAGGATCGCATACGGCCACAGGAAGGAGTTCCACTGCTCCATGAACGTGAGCAGGCCCAAAACGCCCATGGCGGGGCGAAGAGCGGGCAGCACGACACTCCAGTAGATCCGGAAGGTGGCGCAGCCGTCGACTCGCGCCGCCTCGATCAGCTCGTCGGAGACAGCGGTGGCCGCGTACTGGCGCATCATGAACACGCCGAACCCGCTGACCAGGAACGGCAGGATCACGGCGCGGATGTCGGAGGCGAGGTCGAAGAAGTTGACCATCATGTCGTAGAGCGGGATCACCCCGAGCTGGGTCGGGATCATCATGGTCGCGATGATGATCAGCAGCATGGCGTTCTTGCCCTTGAAGCGCAGCTTAGCGAAGGCGAACCCGGCCAGCGTGGAGAAGAACACCACGCTGACCGTGATGATCGTCGAGACGATGATCGAGTTGCCCAGGCCGAGCATGAAGGCGGCGTGGTCGTTGGCGAGCACCCGCCCGAAGTTCTCGCCGAACTCCCCGCCGGGCAGGAACGGCGGCGGGACCGCGTTGATCACCTCGAGCTTGCGGGTGGCGATGATGAACATGAAGTAGAACGGAAACACCGACAGCAGCGCCGCGATGATGAGCGCGAAGTAGGTGAGCGTTGGTGGTTTCCTCATGACCTCACCGACCTCCGGACGAGGGCAAAGTTGATCAACGATGCGACCACGATGATCGCGAAGAGGGCGAACGCGATGGCCGAGCCGTAACCGAAGCGCAGATCGCTGAAGCCGCGCTCGAACATGTACATGGCCACCGTCTGGAACTGCCTCTGCGTGCCGCCGAGCACGGCGCCGCCGCCGCTGTTGAAGATGAGCGGCTCGGTGAACAGCTGCCAGCCGCCGATGGTGGAGATGATGATGACGAAGAACAGTGTCGGCCGCAGGCTGGGCAGGGTGATGCTGATGAACTGCCGCCACCGCCCGGCACCGTCGAGCGCGGCCGACTCGTAGAGGTCGCGCGGGATCGCCTGCATCGCCGCCAGGAAGATCAGCGCGTTGTACCCCGTCCACCGCCAGTCGATCATCGTCGCCAGGGCCACCCACGAGCCGATCCGCGACACCTGCCAGCTGATCGGGTCGACGCCGACCATGCCGAGCAGCCAGTTGACCGCGCCGAAGTCGCGCCGGAAGAACACGCCGAAGACGATGGCGACCGCCGCGAGCGAGGTCACATTGGGCACGAAGATCACCATGCGGAAGAAGGTGCGTGCCCGTATGCCCCGGTTGAGCAGATCGGCCAGCAGCAGCGCCAGCACCATCTGCGGGACAGTGGCGATGACGAAGATGGCGAACGTGTTGCGTACGGCGTTCCAGAAGTACTCGTCGCCCATGAGCGCCGAGTAGTTCTCCAGGCCGACGAAGGACTTGTCGCCGATCAGGTTCCAGTCGTGCAGCGACATCCACCCCGTCATCAGCACCGGGTACAGGCCGAAGACGGCGAAGAGGATGAAGAACGGCGCGACGTAGAGGTAGGGGGACAGGCGAATGTCCAGTCGCGGCAGACGGCCGCTGACGCCGCGCGGCCGCACGGGGCCAGCGGCACTGGCGCCGTGCTTGTGCACGGCGCCAGTGTCTTGAACCCGAACCATCAGAAGGCGCCCTGTGTCTTGGCGTCCTTGAGGGCTTGTTCCCACGCCTTGGCGGCGGTTACCTGTCCGGCCTCGTAGGCCTGCAACTGCGGCTCGAACGCCCGCTCCTTCACCGCCGCGTGCTTGGGCCCCATCACGATCGGCTTGAGGGTCTTGGCGCCGGCGCCGAAGATCGCGCCGACCGGGGCGTCGCTGAAGTACGGGTTCTTGTACGCCTTGAAGTCCGGGTTGTCCAGCGCCTTCAAGTTGGAGGGCAGCGGGCCCTTGGCCTTGAAGGCGGCCACCTGGCTCTCGGCGTTGGTCAGGAACGCGGCCAGCTCAGCGGCCTCCTTGGGGTGCTGGCTCATCGTGGGCACGGCCAGGAACGACCCGCCCCAGTTACCGCCGCCGCCCGGCACAGAGGCCAGGTCCCACTTGCCCTTGTTCGCGGCGCCGGAGTTCTCCTCGACGATGCCGAGCATCCAGGACGGGCAGAGGGTCGCGGCGAAGGTGCCCTGCTGGAAGCCGGCGGTCCACTCCGTCGACCACGTGCGGGTCTTGGCGGTGATGCCCCCATCGGCCAGCTTGATCGCCAGGTCCCAGGCCTGCTTCACGGCCGGGCTCTTGTCGGCGATGAGGTTGTACTCCTGGTCGTAGAACAGGTCTCCACCGGTCTGCGACATGCTGGCGCTGAACGCCGTGGTCACGGAGTCGAGCAGGCCCTTGCCGGTCTTGGCCTTGTACTGCTGCCCGATCTTGATGAACTCGTCCCAGGTCGGCCACAGCTTGGAGACGGCGTCCCGGTCCTCGGGCAGGCCCGCGGCCTTGAACAGGTCCTTGCGGTAGCAAACGCCCAGGCCACCGACGTCGGTCGGCAGAGCGAGCAGCTTACCGTCGGGGGTCTTGCCGATCTGGTACTTCCACGGCAGGTACTCCGCGCTCTTGTCGCCGACGTGCGGGGTCAGGTCGATCCAGTTCCTGGGATTGGCCTTGAACTCGTTGATGATGCCCTCTTCGAGCGCCACAACGTCGCCCGCGCCCTTGTTGGTTGCCAGGTAGCGGACAAGCAGCGGCCGGTAGTCGTCGAGCTTCGCGGTCTTGCGGATCTCGATCTTGATGTTCGGGTGCGAAGCCATGTAGTCCTTGACGAGCTGGTCATAGCCGAACTCGCCGAAGTGGTCGACGATCAGCTTGATCTCACCCGGCTTGGCCTCTTCGTTCTTCTTGGAACATGCCGCGAGGCCACCTAACGCGGTGACCGCCGCCAACGTCACTATGGCGGCGCGCTTCCAGGCTGCGCTCATTTCTTGGCCCCTCTGAAGACAGTGGAAGAATCATGGGAGCGCTCCCGTAGGAGCGCTCCCATGATTGCCATTACGTTACATAGGTGTCAATAGGCCGGTGGGAGCGATCCCATTCCGTTACATTGCGCGGTCACCGCCACTACTCTGAAAACCGTGATCTGCCGCGCGTGCCGGGAACGGCGCCACCGGGACTGCCCGGGGCGCACCTGGTGCGACTGCCAGCACAAGACGCCCGAGCCCGCGGAGCCGGCCACCGGGGCGGCGGGAGAATAGCCCTTGCCCACCGAAAGCAGCATCGAAAACCTCGACGACAGCTCACTCTGCGAGCTTTATCCGCGATTTCAGGGGGTACGCACGAACTTCGTCGCCAGCTTGGACGGTGCTGTGGAGGTCGGTGGGGCCTCGGCGGGGCTGTCGAGCCAGGCCGACAAGCGAGTGTTCCGCCTGTTGCGCATGGTGTGCGACGCCCTGATGGTGGGCGCGGGGACCTTCCGGCGGGAGAACTACAAGCCCCTGACGCTCGACCCCGATCGGCGCGCTTGGCGTGCGGCGCGCGGGCTTTCCCGGTACCCCCAAATGGTTGTGGTCTCTAAATCCCTTGAGCTTGATCCCGATCACCCCGCCCTTGCCGGTGCGCTCATCCTGACCACCGGCGGTGCCGACAACCCGGCGCTGGTGCGGGTCGCCGAGATCGTGCGCTGCGACGATCTCGCTCACGGGCTGGAGTTGTTGCGGAGCAAGGGTTTTGGTCACATCCTGTGCGAGGGCGGGCCGGGGCTGTTCGGCGAGCTGACCGCGCTGGACCTGGTGGACGAGGTGTGCCTGACGCTATCGCCGCTGCTGGCCGGGCCTGGCGCGGGACGCATCACCGCGGGAGCGCCGCACGCGCCGCGCGGCATGAGGCTGGCGCATATACTCACTGCCGACGATGGAAACGTCCTAATGCGACACGTCCGCCGCTAAGCCTGGCCGCCGAGGGCCAGAAGTGGCTAAGATCGAACGGCCACAAGGGATTTGACGAGCCCGGCCATGCGTTCGAACCACACGACGCCCTCGGGGAACAGCTTGCGCATCTCGGTGATGGTCACCAACTCCACCTCCTGCACCAGCTCATACGCCTTTTCCTTCGTGGCTGCACGGCGGTAGCCGAGCGGCCAGCGCCGCGTGATCGAGATGCGCACGGGCAGCGGCAGGAACTGGAAGCCGGGGAAGAACCAGTGCGGCTCCACCGGGAAATAGCGGTAGGGCGTCTGGATCCACCACCGGTGCGACGCCTGGTGCACGACATCGGCGAACTGCGCGCGGCGGGCCACACCGCCCAGGTGCTCAAGCAGGCTATTGGAGATGACAAGGTCGAACGTGCCGTGCGTCCACTTGGAAACGCAGGCGTCCTCCACGAGCGTGGTGATCCACGGCTCGTCGGCCGGAAGATCGATCAGGTTCACCGTGGTGACGGCGGCCGGCTTGACCGGCGCGTCCCGCCAGAACTGCGGCCGCCCACCCAGGTCAAGGATGCGCATGCTTGTCAAATCAGGAAAGCGTCGCAGCAGCTCGCTCCAGCGGCGGCCGCGGGCACGGGCCGAGACGGAGGAAGGGTTGGATCCATCGAGGACCATGCTCGTCAGCTTGTTCGCCACGTCGAAGTACGGTATCGGCTTTGCCGCCTTCGGCCTGTCGGCAACCCGACCTCCAGGGGCGGTCTTTACCTTGCCCCTGGGACAGGGGGGACACTGAGGCATGGCCACGGAGATACCCGCCCAGACGGCACCGGCTTTGACAATCGGTGAGTTCGGCCGACGTTGCGGCCTGTCCGGCAAGGCACTTCGCCTTTATGACATGTCCGGCCTGCTCCGCCCGGCCGAGGTGGATCCGGTGACCGGCTACCGCCTCTACGCTGAGTCGCAGCTTGAGCGGGCGCGGCGGATCAGCCTGCTGCGCCAGCTGGACATGCCGCTCGCGATCGTCGCCGAGGTGCTGGCGGGCAACGACGAGCAAGCCCTGCGCCGCCTCGACCGTTGGTGGGGAACGCAGGAGGCGTCGATGCGGGCCCGCCGCGGATCCCTGGAGTACCTGCGCGCACAGCTGATCATGGCCAGTGACACGACCGCCCGGCACAGCGTGTCGCTGCGCGATTGCGCCGAGGCCAAGGTGGCCACGATCCGGCGCGACTCGGACCAGCAGGCGCTCATCGGCGTGATCCTGACCGCGCTCGCAGAGATCCGGGAACACTTGCGGCGGGCGGGCGCCTCGTTCGGTCCTGAGTGGTGGGTGGTCTATCACGGGTCGGTGCTGCCCGACAGCGAGGCGCCGGTGGAGATCTGTGTGCCATTCACCGGGCAGGTCGAGCCGGCCGGGTCTGTCGCGATCCGGCTTGAGCCGGCGCACGCGCAGGCATTCTGCACGGTGAAGCGGGCGGAGTGTTACTTCCCGCAGATCATGGTCGCCTACGACGCGGTGACGGCCTGGGTCACGGAGCGGGACATGTTGCCCAGCGCGCCGCCCCGCGAGGTCTACATCGGAGACTGGGACGACTTCGAGGACGACGATCCGTTTGTCCACATCGCACAACCGATCGAGAGGGAGCGGCACCATGGATGATCTGACCAGCTACACGTGCCAATCGGACTACTCCGATCCGGGGCCGCATGCGGGGCTGCTCGACGACCTCCCGGCGGAGGTGCCCGCGCTGACGGCCGTGGTGCGCAACGTGATCGTCCACTACCGCATGCCCGGCACCGATTTGCCCGCCGAACGGCTGGCCGAGATCAACCATCGCTGGCTCGACCGCCTGCTCGCCACCGACCAGGCGCGGTCCGGCACCCCGCTCGCCACGCCACGGCCGCTCAACGACCGCGTCGCCGGTTGCTGCCGCGACTACACCCTGCTCGCCGTGGCGGGCCTGCGCCATCGGGGGGTACCGGCCCGCAGCCGGATCGGCTTCGCCAGCTACTTCACGCCCGACTACCACCACGACCACGTTGTCGCGCAGGTGTGGGACGGATCGCGCTGGGTCTGGGTCGACGCGCAGATCGGACCCGAGGAAGGCTGGTCCTTCGACCCCGCTGACATCCCGCCAGGCGCGGGTCTGTTCGACTCGGCGGCCAAGGTGTGGATCGCTTACCGGGCGGGCGAAATCGACGTGGAGCGGTACGGTGTGGCGCCCGATGTGCCCATAGGCGGCGCATGGTTCGTCCGCAACTATGTGTTCCTGGAGCTGGCCCACCGCTACCGCGACGAGCTTCTGCTCTGGGACGGCTGGGGCGCCATGGGCGGCCCCGGCACCGAGGGCGAAACCCTGGAACTCGTCGACGAGATCGCGGCGCTGCTGGTCGCCGCGGATGGCGGAGACGAGGCCGCCGAGCGGGACCTGGCCAAGCGCTACGCCAACGACTCGAGGCTGCACCCGGGCCAGCGGATCGAAAGCCACACGCCACTTGGGGAGGAGTTGCTGGTAGACCTGCGCTCTCGCGAGCAAATCGCCCTGACCCGCTGACCAACCGCCCGCATTTCCGCAGCATTTCCGCTGCCGACGTGTCGGCTCGTCGATTTTGCAAACACGCTCTTCGTTTGCAAGATCGATCCTGCCGACTCGTTGGCTTTCCGGGCGGAAGTGCCGCGCCGACGGAGTCGGCGCCATATTGCTGTCGGTGGGTGGGGGTATGGTCTTGGCCGTGAGCGAAGCACCGGGCACACCCGTCGGAAGGGTGCTGGGCACTGAGGATGCGAGCCCCCTGGCGTTCTGGGTGGCTGTCACCGATGGGTCCTATTTGCAGCTTGATGACGTGGTGGTGACCACACGCGACCTGCCCGACCTGGGTGAGGTGACGATCGCGGGCGTGGTGACCAGCGTGCGCGCTCGGCACGAGGGCGCCATCTTCGACTCCGATGTGTTCGCCATCGCCGACGGCATGCTTCCCGCGATGGTGCAGGAGGCGGCCGAGGTCACGGTGACGCGGGTGGAGCCGGAGGTCTATGTGCCGCCGCTGCCGGGTGCGCAGGCGTTCCGGGCTCAGGGCGAGGCGCGCGACGGCGCTTTGTCCTTTGACCGCATGCAAAGGCGGCTGCCGATGGGCGCGGGCCGCGACGGCCTGCCCGTTTTTCTCAACGCCGATTTTCTCGACGGCAGCAGGGGCGCCCACGTCTCGATCTCGGGCATCTCGGGCGTGGCGACCAAGACGAGCTTCGCGACCTTTCTGCTCTATTCGGTGTTCCGCTCCGGGGTGTTCGGCGGCGAGGCGGCCAACACCAAGGCGCTGATCTTCAACGTCAAAGGTGAGGATCTGCTCTTTCTCGACCATCCCAACACGAGGCTCGACGAGCGCACCCGCGCGGCCTACCACAAGCTGGGCCTGGAGGCGGCGCCCTTTCCACAGGTGACCGTCTATGCCCCGGCGCGTGCGGGCGATCGCTCCGGCAGCCCCGACGTGGCGAGCCGGCTGACCGGGGTCGATCCCTTCTACTGGACGCTGTCGGAGTTCTGCCACGACCGGCTGCTTCCCTACGTCTTCGCCGACGCCGACGATGAGCGCCAGCAGTACACGATGGTGGTCCACGCGGTCACCTCGCAGCTTGCCCGCAACGCGGTCGACAAGGATGGCGGGGTGAGCCTGGATGGGGTACCCATCCATGGTTATGACCAACTCGTTGACTATCTTGTGGACCAGCTCAACGACGACGCCACCCGCAGCACCTGGGCGGGCACGGCGGTGGGGCTCGGCACGATCAACGCGTTCGTCCGCCGTCTCATCTCCAGCAAGCGCGACATGTCCCGGCTGATCCGCGGCGACCTACCCAATGGACGCAACCATCGCATCTCGACGATCGACGGCGCCCAGGTCACGGTCGTCGACCTGCACAACCTGCCCGATCGCGCGCAGCGTTTCGTGGTCGGGGTGACGCTCAAGACCGAGTTCGAGCGCAAGGAGAAGGCGGGCACGGCCAAGCCTCTGCTCTTTGTGGTGCTTGATGAGCTGAACAAATATGCGCCGCGCGAGGGCACGAGCCCCATCAAGGAGATCTTGCTCGACATCGCCGAGCGCGGGCGTTCGCTGGGCGTGGTGCTGATCGGCGCGCAGCAGACCGCCTCCGAAGTGGAGCGGCGCATCGTGGCCAACTCGGCGATCCGGGTGGTGGGCCGGCTCGACCCGGCCGAGGCGTCCCGGCCGGAATATGGCTTCCTCCCCCCGGCGCAGCGGCAGCGGGTGCTGCTGGCCAAGCCGGGCACCATGTTCGTGGCGCAGCCCGAGATTCCGGTGCCGCTGGCGGTGGAGTTCCCGTTCCCGGCCTGGGCCACGCGTCCGGCCGAGGCCGGGCCGCCGCCGCGCGCCACGCTGGCCAGCATGATCAGCGCCACCGATCCGCTGCTCGTGGTGAAGACTCCGGACGACGGGATCCCGTTCTGATGAAGATTCTGCACACCTCCGACTGGCACGTCGGCAAGGTCCTAAAAGGACGGTCGCGGCTCGAAGAGCAGGTCGCAGCGCTGAAGGGCGTGATCGACATCGCGGTCGAGGAGCGGCCGGATCTGGTCATCGTCGCGGGCGACCTCTACGACACGGCTCAGCCCGCGCCCGAGGCGACCAGGGTGGTCACGCGGGCGCTGAGCGCCTTGCGCGCCACGGGCGCCGGCGTTGTCGCGATCGGAGGCAACCACGACAACGGCGCCGCCCTTGACGCGTTGCGCCCGTGGGCCGACGCGGCCGGCATCACGCTTCGCGGGCGGGTCAGCGACCGGCGCGAGGAGCACGTCATCGAGGGCCGCACCAAGGAGGGCGAGAGCTGGCGCTGCGTCGCGCTCCCCTTCCTGTCCCAGCGTTACGCGATCCGGGCGCTGGAGATGTTCGAGCTGACCGAGGCGCAGGCGCAGGCGACCTACGCCGATCACCTGGCGCGGCTGCTGGCCTCGCTGTGCGAGTCGTTCGACCAGGGGTCGGTCAACCTCATCACCACCCATCTCACCGTGGTCGGGGGCGTGATGGGCGGCGGCGAGCGGGAGGCGCACACCATCCTCAGCTATGCCGTTCCGGCCTTGATCTTCCCGGCCAACGCCCACTACGTGGCGCTGGGGCACCTGCACCGGCCGCAGACTCTGCCCGGCCGGTGCCCGGTGCGTTACAGCGGCTCGCCGCTGTCCATCGACTTCGGCGAGGAGGAAAACGCGCCCTCCGTGTCCATCGTGGAGGTGAGCGCGGACACGGCGGCCCAAGTGCGCGAGGTGCCGGTGCCGGTGGCCGTGCCGCTGCGCACCATCCGCGGCACCGTCGACGAACTGTCCAGGATGGAGGTCGGCGACGCGTGGCTGCGCGTCTACGTCTCCGAGCCGCCCCGCGCCGGGCTGCGCGAGCAGGTGCAGGAGCTGTTCCCGAGGGCGCTGGAGATCCGGGTTGATTCCGCCGCCCCGGCGAGCCAGATCCGCGCCTCCCGCGTGGGCAAGAGCGCCTCAGAGCTGTTCGCCGATTACTTGGTGCACAAGGGAAGCGACGACAAGCAGACGCAGGCGTTGTTCGACCGGCTCTACGAAGAGGTGATCACCTCATGAGGCCGCTGCGGCTTGACATGCGAGGCTTCGCGGCGTTCCGCGAGGCGACGACGGTGGACTTCACCGACACCGACTTCTTCGCCCTCGTCGGCCCGACGGGTGCCGGCAAGTCGACGGTGCTCGACGCGATGTGCTTCGCGCTCTACGGCACGGCCCCGCGCTGGGGCGCCAAGTCGGTGGCGCACGCGCTGGCCCCTTCCGCCAACGAGGCCGCCGTCCGGCTCGTCTTCGAGGCGGCGGGCGTGCGCTATGCGGTGACCCGGGTGGTGCGCCGCGACGGCAAGGGCCGCGCCTCCACGCGCGCCGCGGCGCTGCAGGCGCTGTCGGCCGGGTTCGATCCGTCCAGTTTGGACGGCGGCGAGCTGCTGAACGAGCTGGGCGAGGCTCTGGCGGGCACGCCCGCCGAGCTGGACGCGGCCGTGCCAGAGGTGGTCGGCCTGCCCTACGACCAGTTCATCAAGTGTGTCGTTTTGCCGCAGGGCGAGTTCGCGGCGTTCCTGCACGCGCGCCCGGCGGAGCGGCAGGAGATCCTGGTGCGGCTGCTGGGGCTGGACGTCTACGAGCGGGTGCGTGAGCGCGCCGCCGCCCTGGTGACCGAGGCCAACGGCCAGCTCGCCGCGACCGAGCAGGTGCTCAGCGAGCTGACCGCCGCCGCCTCCGACGACGCCCTCGCCGACGCCGACGAGATCGTGCGGCTCGTCACCGGCATCGCCGCCGCGGTCGAGGAGCGCTTGCCGTCGCTGGTCAAGGCCCGCGAGCGGGAGGGCAGGCTCTCGGCCGCCGTCGCCGAGGCGGAGCGGCGGCTTTCGCTGCTGTCGCTGGTGCGGGCGCCCGACGATGTGGCCACGCTCGCCGAGACCGCGCAGAGGGCAACCGCGGCGGCGGCCGACGCCGCGATCGCCGTTGGGGCGGCTGAGGAGCGCGAGGAGAAGGTGCGAGCCCAGCTTGAAAATGCGGGCGACCCCACCGCTTTGACCCGCCTGCTCGACGCCTATGGGGAGCGTGAGCGGGTCGCCGAGCTGCTGTCCAAGTTGGACGGCGACCTGGTGAAGGTGCGCAAGGCGCACGGCAAGGTGAAACAACAGCTTGAGCAGGCTCAGCGGGCCGTCGAGGCGGTCACGGCAAAAGCCGAGCTCGCGCAGCAGGAGATGCAGGCGGCGCAGACCGCCGACCGGGCCGCGTGGCTGCGGCGAGACCTGGTGCCGGGGCATGCGTGCCCGGTGTGTGAGCAGACGGTGACGACGGTGCCCCCGCTCCCCCAGCAGCGGGCGATGACCGCCGCTAAGCAGAAGCTGGACGAGGCCGAGGCGGCGGTGAAGGCGGCCCAGGCGCAGGCGGTCAAGGTCGAGCGGGAGTTCCGGGAGGCGGAGAACAAGCTCACGGCCGGCGAGGCCAAGCGGGAGCAGCTGGCAGCCCGGGTGTCCGAAGTGGAGCTTGCGCTCCAGGGGGCCGCGGCGCTGGAGGAGCTGAAGACACGGCTCCGAAACGTCGAGAAGGCGCGCAAGGAGCTGGGCGAGGCGACAAGCGCCCTGCGGTCGGCGCGTGAGGCGGAGCGTCGGGCCAAGCAGGTGGCTCAGCAGGCAGACGAGCGGTTGCGCAAGGGCTGGCGCGACTTCGACGCCGCGCGGGACACCGTCGCCGCGCTTGCCCCACCCGCGGCCAACCGCGATGACCTCGCCGTGGCGTGGCGCGACATCTCCGCCTGGGCGGGCGAGCAGGCCGGCGCCGCCAAGGAGCAGCGCGCCCGGCTGGTGCGGGAGCGCGACGCCGAGCGGGCCGAGGTCGCCCGGATCACCCACGAGATGGACGCGCTCTTCACCGAGGTGGGCCTGTCCAAACCGGACGACGGCGGCCACCGCCAGGACGCGGCCGTCGCCGTAGAGCGGGCCACCGCCGCCCGCGAGCAGATCGTGCGCATGCGGGAGCAGGCCGAAGCCCTGCGGGCACAGCGCGCCACGGTCGAGGCCGAGCGGCAGGTCGCCACGGCCCTCGCCAATCACCTGCGCGCCAACAACTTCGAGGCCTGGCTGCTTCAGGAGGCCCTCGAAGCTCTGGTCGCCGGCGCCTCAGGCATCCTGCGGGAGCTGTCCAACGGGCAGTACGACCTCATCCACGACGACCGGGAGTTCTTCGTCGCCGACCACCACGACGCCGGGCTACGGCGCGCCGTCCGGACACTTTCGGGTGGGGAGACCTTCCAGGCGTCGCTGGCGCTCGCCCTCGCCCTCGCCGACCAGCTCGGCGGCGTCTCCACCAACGCCAGCCTGGAGTCCATCATGCTCGACGAGGGCTTCGGCACACTCGACGCCTCCACCTTGGACACCGTCGCCACGACGCTGGAAAACCTTGCCGCCACCGGCGATCGCATGGTTGGCGTGGTCACCCACGTGCCCAGCCTCGCCGACCGCATCCCCGTCCGCTTCGAGATCACGAAGGATGCTCGGAGCGCACGGGTGGAACGCATAGGCTAAAACTACAGTCATGAAATTTCACGTTGAAGCGTGGAATCCAGGTTATGGAGCCAGTCACGACGCCGAGCGCGGACCGGCCGAGGCGAGCAGCGCCAAGCTCGACACCAACATCGAGGTCGACGCGGATAAGTGGCGCCCCCTCGACCCGCCCGGTGACGCGAAAACGCCGCAGCGGGTGCTGCTCGTCGACGGCGTCCGGCGCACCGACGCCCGGCTGTGGATCGGCGAGCATCCCGGGCTGGCCTGCTCCTACGCCGCCGGGGTGGTGGAGTGCGTGCCCGGCGCGGCACGGGTGGCGGAGACACAGATCCAGCGGACCATCTTCACCTCGGCTGAACAGGTCTCCGACGTGGGCACGGCCCCGGCCCGCTACCGCGCCGAGTCCATCATCGGCGCCGACGAGGGCGACCTCGCCAACGCGGTGCAGCGCTCCCTGATCGAGCTGGAGATCAAGGTGTCGTGGGCGCGGCGTGCCGACGGCGATCTGTTGATTGTGGACGGTCCGCTGCGTAGCCGCGACGCGCTGCCGCGCACGCTGGGTTACGTCAAGGCACAGCAGAAGCAGTACCTGCCGGACAAGCTGATCGGCGTGGTCACCTCATTGAAGCCGGGTCAGCGTACCCCCATCTTCCGCATCGCCGGGGTCTACGAGCGGCTGACGTGGTATGTGCGGCTGCCCGGCGGCGGCAACTTTCCATGGGCGGGCATGGTGCGCGTCGAGTGCTCCGCCGACGTGCCCGAGGACGAGGCGATCCGCCTGGCAGACCTGTCCGCGGTCACCATCCCCCGCTACGCTTCGGTGTCCTACAAGGACCCTCGTGCCCCGCAGAACCTCGTGCCCATCGCGGGCCTGGAGAAGCGCCTGCGCCAGTTGCTGGGCGACGCCAAGCTGCTGCACCGCACGCTGGTGCGCGCCGCCGCCGGCTGACACCGACGCGCGCCGGCCTTCCTGGCGGCAATGCCGCGACGCCGGAGGCGGCGCCATGTTGCATTGCCGCCGCCGGCGTGCGGGATCTGATCATCTGGCAAACACGCTCTTTCGTTTGTCAGAT
>Ga0209382_10001541_pt1 | contig 35894 bp, 31 predicted proteins | sample SoiMetdeltSBSDD5_FD_187599 | JGI IMG/M metagenome (GOLD analysis project Ga0209382, IMG submission 187599) | Bulk soil microbial communities from a Populus tree surrounding site in Tennessee, USA - Soil MetaG P. deltoides SBSDD5 (SPAdes) (version 2) | ecosystem: Environmental > Terrestrial >... | reverse complement strand
CCCACAGGCTATCCGACAATTCCCAACTCGCGACATCTGTGTAATGGCTCTCGTTGGCTTTGCTCATCTGGCATTTCCCTCCACCCTGCATTATCCAGCAGGGAGAGGTTTAGAGATAGGTTCTTAGGGCTCCTGACGACGAAAACCAAGAGCGTCGTCAGGAGAGGGGGAGCCACCTACCGAAGCCTGCTCTTCTCGTCCGTCCTTCGTCATCCGTCTTCCGTCCTTTTAAAACCACACACCGCTCGACAGGTACTCGGAAACCTGGGAGCGGTGTGCGAGGAGAGAATGCAACTATCAGTATAGCCAACCGCCTGAGAGTCACGTGAAATTTAAGTGAGAAGTTTTTAATCTCGCCGGCCCCGGCTCAGGACGGCCAGCGGGAAAGCCACCACCGCCGTATAAATCCGGCGCACGCGCCAGGGCTGTCGCCACAAACGATGCAGCCACTCCAGGCCTAGGCGCTGCAGCCACTGCGGCGCGCGCTGCGCCACGCCCGCCACAAAATCAAACGCGCCGCCCACGCCCATACTCACCGGCACGCCCAACCGCGCCTTGTTCCGCGCAATCCACTTATCCTGCGCCGGTGCGCCAAATGCCACCAACAAAATATCCGGCTGCGCGGCTCGGACGCGCGCGACGATCTCAGCCTCCTCTTCGATTTTTGGATTCCCCCCGAACGTTCCCGCGATCGTCAACCCGGGGTACTTGGCTTTGAGAATCTCCGCCGTTTTTTGCGCGATGCCTTCCGCGGCCCCGAGGAAGTAGACACCCCAAGCATGGTGCCCGGCCCGTTCGGCGATCCGGTAAATTAAATCCGAGCCGGCCACCCGTTCCGGCAAACGCGTGCCGCGCCAGCGCGCCGCTAGCAACAGCCCCACACCGTCCGGCAGCACCAGATCGGCGCGGTTAAGCAAATCGAAAAACTCCGAGTCGCGCTGCGCCGCCATCAAAAATTCCGGGTTCGCGGTGCAAATCTGCCGGGGCGTGCGCGCGGCCACAGCCGCTTCGATCCAATCGAGCGTCGCTGCCATGGTCACGGCGTGAATGCGGACGCCGAGGAGAGTAATGGAAGAGAGAGTCATTGTGATTCGTGATGCGTGACGCGTGACCCGTGATGCGTGACCATTTCACGGGTCACGAGTCACGCATCACTTTTTCTAACACCCCCATCGTCTCCCTCGCCGCTTTTTCCCACGAAAACTTCTTCACTTGCTCAAAGCCTTTCTCGATGAGCGCCGCGCGCCGGTCGGGTTCAGACAAGACTCGAATAACGGTAGCGGCTAAGGCTTCGGTATCGGTCGGGTCCACGAGCAGCGCGGCGTCTCCCGCCAGTTCCGGAAGCGAGGACGTATTCGAGCAAATCACCGGCGTCCCACAGGCCATCGCCTCCAACACCGGAAAGCCGAAGCCTTCATACAGCGAAGGAAATACAAATGCCCGCGCGCCGGAATACAGTCCGGCTAAATCTTCATCGGGAACGTAGTCGAGCAAACGGATACGCCCAGCGGGCACAGCGCGCGCTTTCGCGAGGATCGGAGCAGAGAGCCAACCAGGGCGACCGGCGAGGACGAGAGCGACGGAGGACGGAGGACGGAGGACGGAGGACGAAGGACGAAGGACGAAAGAGTGCCAGGCTTCGATGAGGCGTAAAAGATTCTTGCGAGGTTGGAGGGTGCCGACGTGCAAGATATATTCTTCAGGCAGATGGTATTTGGCGCGGATGGGCGAGGGGTCAACCGGCTGGAGTGATTCGTCGCGGCCCGGATAAATGACGGTAATTTTTTCGGCAGGGATATTGTAAAAACGAATCAAGTCGTTTTTAGTTGCTTCAGAATCCGCGATAAGGTGCGTGGCCGCGCGCGCCGAGAAGCGCGTTGACCAATCCAGATACACTCGCTGCATGAGCGGATGCGCATCCGGGAAATGACGATAGCCGAGGTCATGCACGGTAACGACGGACGGCAAGGGATGAATGAGCGGCAGGACGTGCGCGGGGATAAAGAGCACGTCGGGCCGGGGCTGGGTGAGCAGCTCCCACGCGAGTCGAACGTGGGTCCACAGTCGGGGAAACGGGATCACCCGCCGAACGCCGCCCCCGGCGGGGAAAAGTTCGAGGGCCGGCGAATCTCGAAAGTAGAGAATCAGGTCGTGGCCGGAACCCTGTTCGAGCAGCGCTTGAGTCAATCGCCGAGCGTAGCTCTCCGTCCCCGTGCGGCGCGGAACGGTCGCGCGGCTGGCGTCAATTCCAATGCGCATTGGAGTCAGGGCTTTTTAAAAATCGCCGACGCTTACCCCCTCCCCCGGCCCCTCCCCCATCGGGAAAACCACCGATAGGGGAGGGGAGTCCCCACTCCCTCTCCCCGGAGGGGAGAGGGTTGGGGTGAGGGGAGAAAGAAGCTATCTACCCCTCGTCCTCATCGCGCTTGCCCCGAAAGAACTGGCCCAGCAAGATGAGGAAGCCGAGCAGGATGAGGACGAGCGGCCAGAGCTTGGTGACTTGCCGAGTGAGTTCCGGGCTAGCGAAGCGCAAGGTGAAGAACAAGGCCACCAGCCCGACGACGAGGGCGAAGGTGGCTGGGATGAGCAAGCCGCGCTGCCCCGGATTGGTCAGCCACTGCGCGAAGAACGCGAGCCCGCCGATGAGGACGAACACCGGCCAGTAGTGATCCATTTGACTCCACGACAGGCGACCGAGCGTGAAGGCGAAGAAGAACGCGCCGACGAGGGTCGCGGCGACGCCGACGAAGACGAGACCGGAATCTCTGCGTCCGCCGAGCAAATATTGGAAGAGGAATGCCAGCCCAAAGATGAGTGGGAAGGCGGGCCAGAGGACGTCCAGGCCCGGTGGTTCCCAGCCGAGGTTCCGCGCTAAGAGCCACACGCCAAAAAGCATGAGGAGTAATCCGGGGATGAAGGCGTTGCGTTGGTTGGACATGGGGACCTCCTTTGGTTCTATGACGAGGTGAGATTTAGAAATGACAAGGTGACAGGGTGAAGGGGTGACAGGGTGAAATTATTCTAGCAGAGCTTGATTGATGTCTGAAGTACTGATAGGGCCAGCGCGCAAAATTTTAGGTGATACCCCACTACAGTCTACCACCGTTGAGGGCCGGCCGCCTAAAACTTTGCCGCCATCTAAAACGACTTCAATTCGCCCGGAGAGTTGCGCCAGGACTTCCTCGGCGGTCAGCGCGTCCGGCGCGCCGGAGAGATTGGCGCTGGTGACCGCGAGGGGGCCAGTGAGTTCGAGCAGCTTTTGGGTGAATGGCTGATCCGGGACGCGCACGCCGACCGTGGCGGTGGCGCTGACGGCTTCCGGGAGTGAGGCCTGTTTGGAAACGACGAGCGTGAGCGGCCCCGGCCAAAATTTTTCCGCGAGGCGCTGCGCGGCGGGTGTGAGTTCCCTGGCGACCCGACCGAGATCGGCGGCGTGAGCGATGAGCACCGGAATGGCTTTTTCTTTAGCGCGGCCTTTGATGTTGTACAGCTTTTCGACGGCCTGAGCCTGAAAGGCGAGCGCACCCACGCCGTAAACGGTGTCAGTCGGAAAAGCGACTAGGCCATTCTGCTGCAAAACGTCTGCGGCGTGGCGAATCGCCCCGGGGTCGGAGATTGGCAGAACTTCAGTTTTCATTGGGTTTAAAAAAAGGAACCACGGATTTCACGAATTACACGGAGGGAGAAGAGATTTTTAAAATCTGTGAAATCCGTGTAATCGGTGGTTCCAAGTTTTATCTTATTTCAAAACGAATCGTTCCAGCGCAATGGCAGCACCATCCTCACTGACCGGCGGCACGGTTGCATCGGCGACCGCTAAAGCAGCCGGACTGCCGTTGGACATCGCCACACCCACCCCGGCCCAGAGCAGCATCTCCACATCGTTATCGTTGTCGCCGACGGCCATAACTTCTGTCGGGGAAATCTTCAGATACTCGGCCACCCACGCCAGGCCGACCGCTTTGTTGATTCCATACGGCAGGCCCTCAATCAAGAGCGGATGCGAAGCGACGATACTGATCTTGTCCGGCATCGGATCAAAATACGCGTGGAGTTCGGCATCTAACGCTGCTCGGTCGGCCGGCTCGCGGACGGAGATGATGAACTTGTACGGCGTCTCGGGCAGGTCCGTGAGAAAGTTGTCCACCCGTTTCCAGGCCGCTGCCCCCAGGAGCCGGAGATATTCCTGTGTGTCCTTCATCTCGCGCGGCAGGTAGATCATGCCGGGATTGTGGAATTCCAGATTCCAGCCGTGTTCCTCGGCCAGCTGGACGATGAGGGGGATCATGTCCGGGTTCAGACGGACTTCGTGCAAAATGCGTTGAGCGAGGTGCTCGTAAATCAAAGCGCCCTGAAAGCAGATCAACGGCGCATGGAGATTAAGCTCGGTCGCGAACTTGGCAGCGGCGGTCGGCCCGCGCCCGGTGGCGAGGGTGATGATGACGCCCTGCGCTTGCGCCTGCGCGAGGGCTTCTTTGACACGCGGCGAGATCGTCAGTCCATCGCTGACGAGCGTTTGGTCGAGATCAAAAGCGGCGAGGCGGATCATGGAGAAAACCGGGAACTAAAGGAAATGAGGGAACTTAGGGAACTGAAGGATAATCCTTGCGATAGATCAAGACATCTTGTATGACTTCAAAGCCAACTGATTCGTAGAGCGCGAGGGCGGTGCTGCGATCGGAGTCGGTCTCGACGTAGATGTTTTGCGCCCCATGCGCTTGTAACGGCCGCAAGCCTTCGGTGAGGGCCACGCGGCCCAAGGCGTATCGCCGGAAATCTTGGTGACAGCCCAAAGGCTCAACTCGTCCAGTAGGCGCAGAACCGGAGCTTTTATCCAGCCAGCAAATGCAAAAGGCGACGAGGTGACCATCCGGCGCGGCGACGACCACGTCCAAATCCGGTATGTAATCTGGCTGTTGGAGGGTGCGCCGGCGCCACTCGACCGTCATGCTTTTACTTTCAAAAACCGAGCGATGCAGTTCGACGTAGGCTTCGACTTCGCTTTCGCCTGCCAACGAGCGAACGAGACAGTTACCGCGGGGTGGATACGTGGTGACAGGCAGTTGAGCCGGACGCCGCATTAAAACTTTTGACCACGGGTCTTTGGGGACATTGGCCTGAGAGGCGAAGCCGACTGCTTCAAGATCATGTTGCCGGTCAGTCTGGCCCGTAAAGACATTCACGAACCAACAGGGATGCCCATAAGGAGTGTTCAGCGCTTGGCGCGCGCGCTCATCCACCCAGGCGAGAATTTGCTGAGGAAGATTTTTGTCGGCTGCTTCGGGATGATAGGCATAGTCAATTGACCAGAAGGGCGTCTGCATCACCGCCCAGCCCACCAACTGACCCTCCGCGTTGACCCACTGCCCCACATTTTCAGGATCATCGAAGGCCCATGAACTAAAACGATAAGGCATATCTCCCACGTGAAGATAGTCATTGGGAAACGCGCGCACTAACGCCATCATTTCTTGTTTATCGGATTCGCCGGAGAAGGGACGTTGAGTGATGTTCATGAGAAGCAAGGGAACTGAAGGAACTCTACGCTCAGACCCTAAAGGTCCGCTGCGCGAGACCTTTAGGGTCTAGTACGAATCTCAACCACTCGATCCAGCCCCGCCAAGTCCTGATGAACTTCTACGGCTTCCGCGGTTGGGAAAGCGGAGCGGGCGAGGGCCGCGGCGGCTTCGCCTTGCGTTGAGCCGATCTCTAAAAGTAGACGACCGTTCGGAGCCATGACGCGCGGCGCGTCCGCGAGTAGCCGACGAATGAGCGCGAGTCCGTCCGGCCCGCCGTCCAATGCCAGCACCGGCTCGTGTTTAGAAACCGGCAGTTGGCGAAGTTCGTCAGAGGCGATGTAGGGCAGGTTGGCGGTGAGGAGAGCAAAGGATGAAGGATGAAGGATGAAGGATGAAGGGACGGAAGACCCTTCGGCAAGCTTCACCCCGCGAACTTCGCGGGGCAGGTGGCAAGCTGGACGACGGAGGGCAGAAGAAAGCAGATCGCTCTCAAGGAAGGTGATTTGATCGGAGACGCCGTGGCGTTGGGCGTTGAGGCGGGCAAGGGCGAGGGCGTCTGGAGAAATGTCTACGGCGGTGATGTGAGTGGAGGGGAGGTGTTTGGCTAAGGTGATGGCGAGGCAGCCGGAACCTGTGCCTATATCTAAGATTGAATAATTATCTGACAAGGTGACAGGGTCCCACAGGGATGCTTCGCGATGACAAGGTGACAAGGTGAGATCAATGATCAGTTCGGTTTCGGGGCGGGGGATGAGGACGCGGGAGTCTATTAAAAAGTCGAGGCTGTAAAACTCGCGGTGACCGGTGAGGTAGGCGAGCGGTTCACCCAGCGCGGCGCGTGCCAGGAGATGATTAAATTCCGTGAGCGCCTCCGGTGCAATTGGCTGTTCGGGACGAGATAGCAGTCGGGTGCGGCTGACCCCCAAAACATGCGCGAGGAGAACTTCAGCGGTGAGGCGGGGCGAGTCAGTATCGGCGAGCGTTTGAGTCGCGCGGTGGAGGAGGTCAAGGGATGAAGGATGAGGGATGAAGGATGAAATCCTCCGTCCTCCGTCCTCCGTCCTTCGTCCTTCGTCCTCTCTTACCTCACTCTTCATCATCATCACTCACCACGGCCGTCACCCCTACCCCGCCGCTCAACTTCTCCGCCTGATCGCGGGCCGAGAGCTCGTTGATGAAATCATCCAGGTCGCCGTCGAGTACCGCCGGGAGGTTGTGCGAGGAGATGCCAATGCGATGATCGGTGACGCGCGACTGCGGGAAGTTGTAGGTGCGAATTTTTTCGCTGCGCTCACCCGACCCCACCTGCGCTTTGCGATCGGCGGCTTCGGCCTTCTGCCGCTTATCCACTTCCATTTCATACAGCCGCGCGCGCAGGATGCTCATGGCGCGCATCCGGTTCTGCACCAGCGAGCGCTCATCCTGGCAGGTGACGACCAGGCCGGAGGGCATGTGCGTCAACCGCACCGCCGTCGCGTTCTTTTGCACGTTCTGCCCGCCCGCGCTCGAAGCGCGGTAGGTGTCCATTTTGATGTCCTTCTCCGGGACGGCCACATCCACTTCATCTACCTCAGCCAGCACGGCGACGGTGGCGGTGGAGGTGTGAATCCGTCCGGCGGACTCGGTGGTGGGGACGCGCTGCACGCGGTGAACGCCGGATTCATATTTGAGTTTGGAGTACGCGCCCTTGCCTTTGATCTGAAAGACGACTTCTTTATACCCGCCCACGCCGGTATCGTTTTGGGAAAGGATTTCCGTCTTCCAATTGTGATCCTCAGCGTAACGGGTATACATGCGGAACAAATTGGCAGCGAAGATGCCGGCCTCGTCGCCGCCCGCGCCCGCCCGGACTTCCACGATGACACTTTTCTCGTCCCGTGGGTCTTTGGGAATCAGCAGGAACTTGAGCCGGGTTTCCAACTCAGCCTGCTTTTTCTCCAGCGCGGGAATCTCTTCGGCGGCCAGTTCGGCCATGCTGGGATCGTCGAGCAGCGCCCGCGCGCCCTCCAAATCCTTGAGCACCGTTTTATAGTCGCGGTAAACGGCAACGATCTCTTCCAGACCAGAACGCTCTTTGGCGTATTCCGTGGTCTTGGCGTAATCGCCGCCGGCGTTTTGGGCCATGAGACGATTCAATTCTTCGTATCGGGCTTCAATGCCCGCGAGTTTATCCAGCATCGGTCCTCAAAAAGGCCACACCCTGATCTTGGACGCGTCGGGCGTGGCGGCGCAGAGGATTATACCGAACGCGAGGGCGGGGTCAAGGCAAGCAGGTAGCAAGTGGCAGGTGGAAAGGACGAAAGACGAAGGACCAAGGATGAAGGGCCAAGCCCCAAATCCCAAAGACCAAATCCCAAGGGACAATCAGCAATCCACAATCAGCAATCCACAATCCCACTTCGCTCCGTTTCGGGGGCTATAGTCAGCAATCTCCAATCCCAGGTCACCAGCCGCCAACTACCAGCAACCAACTACCAGCTCCTAGCAACCAAAGAGCCATTGGGCCATACATCCTAATGAGTTTATAATAGCCCCAGTCTTAAACGATTTACCTCTAACCGAGCGGGGACGCTGTGCGCCGCATTTCTTCTATTAACATCACTCGACGACAAGCAGCGCTGGCCTTGCTCGGCGTGCAGTTCCTTGCCCTTCTCTTTATTTTTCTTGGCCGGCTCCTCGACCCGTCACTTTCGCCCCGCGCCAATTTAACCAGCCCACTCTTGTTCACCAGCCTCACCGGCCTGGCCTGGCTGGTTTACGGTGGGCTGCTCTTGGCTTATGCGCGCGGTTGGGAGTATGCCCGTCACAGCGTAGTCATCCTTCTCACACTGCTGATTGCCTTCACCCTCCCCGAACCGTTCGTCACACACTATGCGCCCTTTATCCTCGTTCTACCGCCGGTCGTGGCGCTGGTGCTGGTTGGCCCGCTCTGGATTATTGGCAGTGCGGTCACCCTGCTCGTCATCCTGCTGGCGCGCGCGGGCTGGCAGGGCATCTACACCAACCCGGAAGCCGTCTTGCTGTATGGCATGGAGATCAGCGGCCTGGTCATAAGCCAGTTGGTCGCCGAAGCGGTGCACCGCACATCCGAGGCGCGCCGGCGCGAGGCGGAGCGGCAGGCCCGGGAATTGATCGATAAAAACCAGGCGATCCATTTTCAAGCCAGTTTGCTGGAGGCGGTTGAACAAGCCGTGATCGCGACCGACCTGGAAGGGAAGATCATCTATTGGAACCGCTTTGCGGAAACAATGTACGGCTGGCTCGCGGCCGATGTGCTCGGGCAGAATGTTGTTCAGATCCTCATGCCCGAGGCCGAAGTGGAACAAGCCCTCCGAGAGATTCCTCAGTTGAAAACCGCCGGAGGCCGGTCGGGAGAACATGTTCTCCGGCGGCGCGCTGGGAGCACCTTCACGGTTTTCAACACCACCTCGCCTATTTACGATGATCAGGGCCGACGGGTAGGGCGGGTGGGCATCTCCAAAGACATCACCGAGCGCAAACAAGCCGAAGCCGCGTTGCGCGACAGCGAAGAATCGTTCCGGCTGCTGTTTGCCAACAACCCGCATCCCATGTGGTTGTATGACCTGGAGACGCTGCGCTTCCTGGAAGTCAACGATACCGCGGTGGCCTATTACGGTTATTCCCGCGACGAATTTCTAGACATGCGCCTCACCGACATCCGCCCGCCGGAGGACATCCCGCGCCTGCTTGAGTATATTTCGCGGGAGCCTCAGACATTGCAGCGTCCCGGGGAGTGGCGCCATCGCCGACGCGACGGCCAAGTGATGGATGTCGAAGTTGTCTTGCACCGGATGGAGTTTGCGGGCCGGCCAGCGGCCCTTGTTGTTGTCCACGACATCACCGAGCGCAAGCAGGTGGAAGCCGCGCTGCGCGAGAATGAGGAACGCTACCGCCAGCTCATTGAGCAAGCGGTAGAAGCCATTTATCTTTATGACCCGGAGACGCGGCGCGTCCAGGAATGCAATTCGGCCTTCTTGAAGTTGCTGGGTTACTCGGCGGACGAGGCGCTCACGTTAACCATTTACGATTTCATCCGGCATGACCGGGAGAGTATTGACGTCAATATGGAGCGCGCCCTGGCGGAGGGCGGGCTGACGATTGGTGAGCGAGTCTGGCGGCGAAAAGACGGAAGGTTGGTGGATGTCTACATTACGGTCAGCCGCATTCAGCAGCAGGGCCGGAACATCCTGTTCGTAATGGCCCACGACATCACCAAGCGCAAACGGGCGGAAGATGCGCTGCGGATCAGCCAGGAGCGCTATCGCCGGACGCTCGACAACATGCTGGAAGGCTTCCAGGTCATTGGTTTCAATTGGCGCTACCTCTACGTCAACGACGCCGTAGTCCAGCACGGTCGCCACACCAAAGATGCGTTGCTGGGTCATACGATGATGGAGGTCTACCCCGGCATTGAATACACGGAGATGTTTGCCGCGCTGCGGCGCTGTATGGAGGAGCGTGCCCCTCTATACCTGGAGAACGAATTTGTCTATTTCGACGGCTCGAAGCGCTGGTTTCAACTGAGCGTCGAGCCGTCGCCCGAGGGCATCTTCATCCTCTCCATTGACATCACAGAGCGCAAACAGGCGGAAAAGGAAATCCGCCAACTCAACGAAGACCTGGAACGGCGCGTCCATGAGCGGACGGCGCAACTGGAGGCCGCCAACCGCGAACTGGAAAGCTTCAGCTACTCCGTCTCGCACGATCTGCGCGCGCCGCTGCGGGCGATGGACGGTTTCTCGCGCATCTTGCTGGAAGAGTATGCGGCTCAGCTTCCGACGGAGGGATTGCATTACCTGGACCTGGTGCGGCGCAACGCTCAACAAATGAGCGAACTGGTGGAGGCGCTGCTCAAGTTTTCACGTCTGGGCCGCCAGGCGCTCAAGTTGCAACCGGTCGCGCTGGAGCCGTTGGCGCGTCAGGCGTGGGATGAACTGAGCATCGAGCCGGCCGGCCGGCGCGTCGAATTCACGCTCCCAGAGTTGCCCGAGGTCCAAGCCGACCCAGCGCTGCTCAAGCTCGTCCTAGTCAATCTGTTCGCCAATGCGCTAAAATTCACTCGCCAACGCGAAGTGGCCGTCATTGAAATGGGCTACCACACCGAAGACGGCGAAAACGGGAAGCGCGTTTATTTTGTCAAAGACAACGGCGTCGGCTTCGATCCGCGCTATACTTCCAAGCTCTTCGGCGTCTTCCAGCGGCTGCATCGCGCCGAGGAGTATGAAGGCACCGGCGTGGGATTGGCGACCGTTCAGCGCATCATCCATCGCCATGGTGGCCGGGTGTGGGCTGAGGCCGAGGTGAACCACGGAGCGACCTTTTACTTTACACTGGAAGGGGAAGTGGTTAGTGATGCGTGATTAAGTGTCAAGTGTTTAAGTGCCAAGTGCTTAAGGATCACCTGACACGTGAACACTTGACACTTAAACACTTAAGCATATGACCCATAATAAAGGAGCACTTATCTCTCATGGCGACCCAACCGGTTGAAATCTTGCTCGTCGAAGATGATCCTGATGATGTGGAGTTGACTTTGCGGGCGCTCCGGCCTCAGCGGCTGGCGAGTAAAGTCCACGTCTTACACGATGGCGCGGAAGCCTTGGACTACTTCTTCGCCGACGAAGACTACCCGGAACGCCCCCGCGTCAACGACCCCAAAGTGATTCTGCTTGATCTGAAACTGCCCAAGGTCAACGGGCTGGAAGTCTTGGCGCGCCTCAAGCGTGACCCGCGCACCAGCCTCATCCCAGTCGTCATCCTGAGTTCCTCCCGTGAAGAACGCGATGTCAAGGCCGGTTATCACTTGGGCGTCAACAGTTACATCGTCAAACCGGTGGATTTTGCCCAATTCACCGAGGCCATTCGGTCGCTGGGCCTGTATTGGGTGCTATTGAATCAAACGGCGGCGGGATAAGTGACACGTGATTCGTGACCCGTGACCCGTGAGGCGTGATCCGTGATCCGTGAAATTCACGAGTCACGCCTCACGGGTCACGAATCACCTATAAAATCACTCTAATGCCTACGCCTCTCCGCGTCCTCATCCTGGAAGACCGCCGCTCGGATGTCGAACTCATCCTCCACGAGTTGCGCCGGGCCGGGTTCGAGCCGGACTGGCAGCACGCCGACAACGAAGCGGACTATTTAGCGCGTCTGGACTCTGCCCCCGACATCATCCTGGCCGATTACTTCCTGCCCGGTTTTGACGGCCTGCGCGCGCTGGAATTGTTGCAGCAGCGCCGGTTGGACATCCCGCTCATTATTGTCTCCGGTCTCATCGGCGAAGACATGGCGGTGGAAGCCATCCAAAAAGGCGCCGCCGATTACGTCCTCAAAGACCGGCTCCCGCGTTTGCGCCCGGCGGTGGCGCAAGCCCTGGAACAAAAGCGGCTGCGCGACGAGGAGCGACGCCTGGCCGAGGAAGCCGAGCGCCTGAACGAGTTCAATCACAACATCCTGCAAATGATGGCGGAAGGACTCCTCCTGGAAGACCTGGAGGGCCGGATCACCTTCATCAATCCCAAGTTGCAAAGTCTTTTAGGGTATAGCGCGGAAGAATTGCTCGACCAGCCCTGGACCAAAATTGTGCCCGCCGACGAAATTCCTCGCCTCAGTGCTGAAAGCCGCCGGCGCGCGGCCGGCGTCAGCAGCCAGTATGAAACCTGGTTGCTGACCTATGATGGCCGAGAAATTCCGGTGATGGTTTCCGCTACTCCGTTCACTCGCCATGGAGAATTCGCCGGGACGCTGGCCGTCTTCACCGACCTCACCGAACGCCTGCGGGCCGAAGCCGCGCTGCAAAAAAGCGAGGAGCGTTTTCGCTCGCTCATCGAATATGGCACGGACCTTATCACCGTCTTGGACAAGCATGGGATCATCCTCTACGAAAGCCCGGCGAGCAAGAGCCTGCTGGGTTACGAGCCGGACGAACGCCTGGGCCATGGCCTGTTTGAATTTGTTCATCTAAGCGATCTGCGCCGGGTGCGCGAGAAGTTCAGTCATCTCGCCGAGACGCCGGGCCAGATGATACTGATGGAGGCGCGCTTTCGGCACAAGGATGGCTCGTGGAAATATCTGGAAGCCTTGGGCCGCAACCTGCTGCTTAACCCGGCGGTGGGCGGCCTCGTCATCCACGCGCGCGATATGACCGAACGCAAACAACGCGAACAGGAACAGCAGGCCATCGCCACCGTCAGCTCGGCGCTGCGGACTGCCACGAAGCGCGCCGAGATGCTGCCCATCATCCTGGACCAAATGCTTAAACTGCTCCAAGCGGATGGCGCCGCGGTGGCCCTGCGCGATCCGGCGACGGGCGAAACCGTGATCGAACTCGGGCACGGGGATTGGGCCAGGTTCACCGATCAACGCTTACCGCCGGGGACGGGTTTCATCGGCAAGGTTATCGCCTCCGGCAAAGCCTACCTCACCAACACCGCGCATGGCGATCCGCTGCTTTTCCGCTGGGGCGCCGAGCGCAATCTGCACGCCGTCGCCTGCGTCCCGCTGATCGCGCGTGAGCAAACCCTCGGCGCGCTCACCATCGCGCGGGAAAATGACATCGTTGCTTTTGAGTTGCGCCTGCTGACGGCGATGGCCGATATGGCGGCCAACGCCATTTATCGCGTCACGCTCTACGAGCGAACGGAGCAGCACGTGGAGCAGTTGGCCGCCGTGAATAATCTGGGCCGCGTGCTTTCGGAGACGCTCAACCTGCCGGAAATCTATGAGCAGTTACAGGCCGCCACGCTGCGGCTGCTGCCGGATGCGGCCACCATCTTCATTTCGCTGTTCGATGCCGAGCGAAAATTGATCCGCTGCGCTTTCGGAATCCAGGACGGCGAACGGGTTCAGGTGGATGACTTGCCGCCGATCCCGCTGACCGACCCGGGCACCGGCGTCCATAGCGACGTCATTCATACGCGCCGCCCGTTGATCCTCAACGACTTGCCCAACTGGCTATCCCCCTCCAAAATCAAAGCCTCGGTCGAAGCGCCGATCCAAGTAACGCAATCGGCGCTTTACGTTCCCATGATCGCCAAAGGCCAGGTCATCGGCCTCATCCATGTGCAAAGCGAAGCGCGCCAACGCTACAGCCAGGCGGATGCCGAACTGCTCTCGGTCGTCGGCAACACGGCGGCCGTGGCGATTGAGAACGCTCGCCTGTTTGCCGAGACGCGCCGCCGGCTGGAACGCTTGCAGGCGACGCATACCGTGGACGCGGCCATCAGTGCCAGCCTCGATCTGCGCGTCACACTCAACGTCCTGCTGGATCAGGTAACGACGCATCTAAACGTGGAAGCCGCCGCTGTCCTGCTGCTCAATTCCCACACGCAGATGCTGGATTACATGGCCGGACGCGGCTTTCGCACGCGGGGCATTGAGCATTCGCATCTCCGCTTCGGTGAAGGCCACGCCGGGCAGGTGGCGCTCGAACGCCGCACGCTGATCGTTCCCAACATCGCCCGGCGTGAGATTCAGCCTATGCGCCGCAGCCTATTCAAGGAGGAAGGTTTCGCCGCCTACTTTGGCACGCCATTGATCGCCAAAGGCCAGGTGAAAGGGGTCTTGGAAGTTTTCCGCCGCGCGGAGTTTTCTCCGGATTTGGAGTGGATTGATTTCCTGGAGACGCTCGCCGGGCAGGCGGCGATTGCGATAGATAACACTTCGCTGTTTGAGAGTCTCCAGCGCTCGAATGTTGACCTGACCTTAGCGTACGATGCCGCCATCGAGGGGTGGTCGCGCGCGCTCGACTTGCGCGACAAAGAAACCGAAGGCCACTCGCAGCGCGTCACGGAGATGACCATGCGCCTGGCGCGGGCCATCGGCCTGAATGAGGCGGAACTAGTTCACGTCCGCCGGGGCGCGCTGCTGCATGATATTGGCAAGATGGGAGTTCCGGATAGCATCCTCCTCAAACCCGCCGCGCTGACCGAAGACGAGTGGGTCATCATGCGCAAGCATCCGGTCTACGCGTATGAGTTGCTCTCGCCGATCACCTTCCTCGGTCCGGCGCTCGATATTCCGTACTGCCATCACGAACGCTGGGATGGACAAGGTTATCCACGCGGGCTAAAGGCGGAACAGATTCCGCTCTCCTCTCGCATCTTCACCGTCGCGGATGTCTGGGACGCGTTGTGCTCCGACCGTCCTTACCGCAAAGGTTGGGAGCCGGACCAGGTCCGGGATTATATCCGCAAGCGCGCCGGCGCGGACTTTGATCCAAAAGTCGTAGAGGCGTTTTTGAAGTTGGAGCTTTGACGAGCAGCGTGGTTTGTACACGGATTGCACTGAAAAATCCGGATGGCCCGGATTTTTTAATTTACCGCGGAGATCGCGGAGTGAGCTGAGCTTTGGGGTTTCTCAGCACATCGCGCATTCATTCTTCATTGGCTTTCTTGCACTGGCCTTTATGCGGCGGCCCGCAAGTAGCTGTAGCTATTGGTGGTTCCTGTGTGACCACCGGAGTTATTACCGTGGCTATGGCTGTTGGAGGTGTTATCTCTGGAGGCTCGGGGCTTGCAGGTGTCTGCTGAGGGGGCAAGGGGGTCTCTGTATTGATCAGTGATGCTGTGAGAGTCGGTACCCGTGACGCTTTAGGCAATGGCTGATGAGTCCTTGTAGGAGTTATTGTATTAGTCGCTGTAGGGCTAGGAGTGGCCGATACTAAAGTCTGTGGGGCCATTGTAGGTGAAGGGGTAGGAGTAGGAGGGATAATACAGCTTGAAGAAAAAGCCATAGAAAATAGGATAGAGATGCGAATCACTCCTGGCAAGTACTTATGCCTAATCATATCTTTATAGCCTCCCTCACAGTTGAAGCACTGCCTCAGCTCTAAATGGCAAGTGAATCGCTCTTATAGGTTTTTTACCATGGAGATAGCGAATCCTATTGCTAATATAGTCGCTGTATTACCCTGAAAAGGGTCGCCGTCTGACGCCTTGTTTTTGAGCAGTCTGGGCTGCAAAAGCTATTCTTTCTAAATTGAGACGCTGCTTGGCCCGTTTTTTTTTGGAAATCATTAGGCTATTTTAGCCTTCACTCAGTTACGCTTTTTCTAAATCGCCCAAGACCAGGTTCAATGATAATAAGAGCAAGCCCTCCTAGTCCAAATGCTAGTCCTTGTCCTAGGTAGGTATAAAAGATTCCATTTATAGGTTGATTAATAACTGTGGCTGTTGCAAATGCTACACCATAGCCAGCAAAAAGGGCGCCTGCCAGACGCCCGTTGACCAGAAGGGCGATTAAGATACAAGCTAAAGAACTCAGGATTATTCCCATTGCCTCATAATATGTCATCTCGATGGGTTGATTAAAAATTGTAGTTATCCATGTTGGCATTGGTATTGGCATTCCCGGAAAGATAATGGGAGCTAGCGCACCAATTATCACTCCAGGAAACATGCCAAAGGAGAATAGCTCAACTGTTGTCTTGGGAAGAATTTGCCTGAAAGTAATTTCTTGGGTTGGTGATAGATGGATTTGAATTAGCTTCATGTAGGTCATTAGACTGACAACCATCTCAGCAAGCAAAAACAAAGCCTTAGTGGAAATTGAGAATGTATTGGCAATCTCGCTCGTTAAGACTGCCAACAGGACCATCGAGATAGTTTCAATAATAACAATTGCTTCTTGAGCCATGTTCCTCTCCTTAGTACCGAAGCCAGCCGCTTATATCAGCGCGAAACAATAGTAGCTAAACAAAAGCCGCCTTACTACAGGCATTCATTATTTAAGTACAACAAAAAGCACTGGTGCGACTCCCCCCCTAAGTCCACACCAGTGCCAATAATCTAACAGACCACTACGCTCCGTGCACAACACCAGCTTTGTGCTGGATGTTATGCACGGAGATTACTCTTCTGTCGGGGCGAGAGGATTCGAACCTCCGACCCCCTGCACCCCATGCAGGTGCGCTAGCCGGGCTGCGCCACGCCCCGATGGATGTTTGAGATTATAACAGCCCCCTATCCATTTATCAACCACAATAATGCTTCAGGTGGACGAGTTGCTCAAAGCCCGCGTCCCCGCGGGCGTTCTCTTACGGCGTTTCGACCGCGGGGACGCGGTCGAAGAGCATGCTAGCCGCTATCCATTTAGTAACCGCAATAACACTTCCGGTTTACGCCGGAAGTCTTCCTGGCTCAAGCGGCCCTCACTCAACGCCTCCAGCGTCTCAGTCAAAATGTGATTCACAGGCGTCGGCACGCCCAGTTCGGCGCCGTGCCGCGCCACCGCGCCGTTTAGCCAGCGCACTTCCAACGGACGCCGCCCACTGTGCAGATCAATGTGCAAGGAAGGCATCTTCTTACCTCGGCCACCGCTCACCGCGCGCCCCAGCAACGGTTGAATGATGAAAGGCGGCAGCTGCTCCAGCCCAAACGCCAGCAGGCGGACGGGAACGCCCGGCAAATCCACCCCCTCGTACTTCAGCGCGCGCATGACGGCTAAACATTCCAGCAGCATCGCTCGCTCAATGGCAAACACGCGCCGGTCGGCGAACAACTCGGCCGTGGAGAGATCGAGGATCGCGGACGTGGCATTGCCGATGAGATTGACAAGCAGCTTCGACCACTTCATCGGCCCGGCAGCGGGATAAACACGAGTCTTGAACCCCGCGCTCGTGAGGGCTTCCGTTATCTTGAGACTGAGCGCGTGCCCGAGCGCAAGGCCCACGCCGCGCTCGCGTTCCACCATAATCTCTCCGGGCTTCACCAGACTCACCGCGGTCGTCACCGTTCCCGCAATCACGCGCTCCGCGCCAAACGCCCGCGCAATTTCCGGTTCGTTGTCCACGCCGTTTTGCAGACACACGATCGGTGGTGGGGTAGGTGTCACCGCGCGCAATTCGGCGAGGGCCGCGGTCGTATCAAACGACTTAAGCGCGAAAACCATAAAGTCATACGCGCCCTCCGCTAAAGCCTGGGCCGGGGAAGTACACACGGAAATGTCGCGGACGGTTTTTTCTTCACCGTTGAATTTTAACCGCACCCCCGCCTGTCGCAGGACCTCAGCGGCGGCCGGCCGCGCAATGAACGTGACGCGATGTCCCGCTTCCGCTAATCTCCCGCCGATATAGATTCCAATTGCGCCTGCGCCGAGGATGAGGAGGTTCATGAGGATGGGTCAAGGAGATAGTGTTTAAGTGTCAGGTGTTTAAGTGTCACGTGAAAACTTGGCATTAAACACGCTTCACACCATACGCCTCCGCCAAAATTTCTACCGGATGCACCGCCGGCAGGCCGGTGTGCTGCGCCAGCCACCAGCGGCACGTCTCGGAGTCACACGCAATTCGTGTCGCCTGCGCCTTTTGGATTTCATGGAACGCTTTCCGACCTACGTCTTTAGCAATTTGATACTTCTCCGCCTTCAAGCCGTAGGTCCCGGCCACGCCGCAGCAATCCGCCTGCGTTTCCAGCACGGTCACGCCCGGAACGCGGCGCAGCAGATCGGCGGCGGGGCGGCCAATGCCGTGCGAACGCAACTGACACGGCGCATGGTAAACGATTCTTTCCGGAGCATGTCGGAAGCCGGTCTGCCAGCGGCCTTCCGCTTCCAGCTTCTGCAAAAACTCAAAGAAATCATACGTCGCCCCGGCGACGAGCTCCGCTTCTTCACTGTGCAGGCCGAGCACGGCCCGGTACTCATGCTTCAGCGCAAACGTGCAACTGGTCGAAGTCCCGACGATGACATAGCCTTCACGGACATACGGCGCGAGCTTTCTGAGGTTCGCTTCGGCGGCCGCGCGCGCCGCCGCCAGTTCGCCATTCGATTGCAGCGGCAGCCCGCAGCAATTTTGCTCGGCCACGCTCACCTTGCAGCCGTTGAGCCGCAGCACCTTGACCGCCGCCATCCCCACCCGCGGCTCGTAATAGTTCGTGCTGCACCCGTGAAAGTAGACCACTTTGTAAATGCCGGCGGCGTCCCGACCGGCTCCCGAGCGCGCAAACCGGCTGCGAAAACTGCGCCAGGCAAATTTGGGAAACGGCGCCTCCCGGCTCACGCCGAACCAGCGCTCGCCGAGACTCCGCAGGAATTTGTTTTGCAAAAGAAAATTTGCGAGCGGCGCGAACCACGAACCGATCCGGCCCACTTGTTCGCTACGCCCGAGCAGCCGGTTGCGGCGCGAGACTCCGTCGCGCTCCGCCAGCGCTGCTTTCGCCAGGATATTCATCTCCGCCACCTGCACGCCCTGCGGACAGACCAGCGAGCACACCCCGCACCCGGAGCAGTAATCCACTGAGCGGTCGAGCGAAATCGCGCCCGGCTCGCGAAAGCGCTGCGCCTGCGGCCCCACCACCTTCGGCCCCGGAAACAAATCCGTCACCGCCGCCACCGGACAGACGGAGGTGCAGATATTACATTTGATGCAGAGGTCAGTGGTCAGAAGCCAGGAGTCAGAAGTTGGTGACGCGTGACCCGTGATACGTGAACTACCTTCGTCGTTCGTCATTCGTCATTTTGCATTTGTCATTGCTTCTACAGCCTTCCATCCGGTCGCCAAATCAATTCCCTCGCGTGAGCCTTCGCCCAGGCGATCCGCGCCCGCCAGTATACCGCCAATCGCAAACAGATTGGAGTAGATAACATTGCCGTCCGCGTCCACCGGCTGCATCTTCGCATTCACAGACACGCCAAAGCGCGTGTAGGGCTGCGCATCCCAATACAACGGCGCGAACCACTGCTTGCCCGTCGTCACCGGCAAATTGAAAACCGACTCTTTAACTTCGCCTTTCGCCGGCGATTCCAATCCGCCGTGTCGAAAACCGCCGGTCGCCAGAATGACGGAACGCGCCGAGAGTTTCCTCGGCCCGCCCGCTGTCTCCGCGATCACCCCGACCTGGCGGTCAGCCTGAACCCAACCCTGGATGCCCGGCCCGAGCGTTACTCTTCCTCCGGCGGCTTCAATCGTCCGCCGCAGATTATTAAACAAGCGCATCCCCGGAACCGAGGGTGGCAGAATCGGAATCTCGAAAATCTCTACGCCCAATCGGTCGGACAGATCGCGCCAGGCAGTGAATGGCTCGTCCAACCCCAGGATCGCCGGGATGCCCAAACGCGAGACTCCCTTCAAAGCCGCGCGCCAGCGGTCGGCCACTTGAGCGCGATAGTCGGCCTCGTCAAACGCGCGGGCGAGGTCGGTCGCGAAAGAATCTCTCCGAGTTGGGAAGTCCGGCAAATCGAGCGCGACCGCGCGGGCCGCGTAACCGGCGGCCGTCAAATTGGAAACGGCGAGGTCCGCAAAAAAATCGCGGAAGCCGGGGAACCGAGCCAGCGTCAGTTCAGCGGGTTGCCGCACCTCACCGGCTGTAAAAGATTCCGGCGCGAGGCAGGTGGGCCGCACTGCGCCCAGCGCTGTCGGTAGAAAAAAGTTGCTGTGGATTTCGCCCGCCAATGGATAACCCGCCGCCGCGCAGATTTTTTTAAACTCAGCCAACGCGGCGCGCAAGGCAGGCAAGCCCGCGAGACCCAACGGATGTTTCCGCGTGCGACGCTTTTTAAGTTCTACTTCGGGACTAGGACTCCCCCTCTCCAGACGACGCTCTTTGTCGTCTGGAGAGGGGGCCGGGGAGTGAGGTCCCCACACATCTACCGTTCCCGTCCCTAAGTGCGTGCCTCCAATGCCGCGCGCCATCACGAGCGTTCGCGCGCTGTGCTGCGCAGCCAGCGCCCCGGCAAACATCCCGGCCAATCCTGCGCCGATGATGATGACATCATAAGTTGAGACATCTGAGTTCTGAGAAGATCTCAACTCGTCTTCTCCGATGGATACTCTTCCGGTGGGCGGGTAACCGGCAGCCGATCCGCGCCGAGCAAGCTGCGGTAAATAGTCAAATCCAGTTCAAGCTGCCGCAAGTTCGCGCCCCACATCACCGGGCGTAAGCCCTTCCAGCGTTCCTGGAGGAATTCTATAAGAGCGGCATTGGTCGCTTTTACTTCCGGCGGAGCTTTTACCGCGGAGAGCGCAGAGAGCGCGGAGATTAAATGGGGTTCAATTTGCTTTGCGTTCTCTGCGCTCTCTGCGGTTAAAAAAACTTCATGTAAGAGTCCCGCCGCCCGATATGCACAAAAGCCTCCCTGGCATGGCCCCATGCCTAAACGCAGGTCGCGGCGCAGATCATTCAACACCCAAGAGCCGGAGTGACGCAGCGCTTGTTCCACCTGTGCGCGCGTCACCAACTCACATTCGCAGATGATTTCCGTCTTCTCTAAAGATTCAATCTCTCCCCAGCGCTGACCCAGCGTATGAAATTTTTTCTCCGGCGGATCAACCATCATCTCGGCGGTCAGACACTTTCGCTCCGTGCTCAACTTGCGGCAGGCTAAGTCTACGGCCTGTTCCGCCATAAGTCGGAACGTGGTGAACTTTCCGCCGACGATAGAGATGAAACCCTCTACGCCGTCGCGTTCGGCGTGATCAAGGACATAGTGCGCGCGGCTGATGAGGCGGGAGGCCTCACCCCCCTCCCCGGCGCTGCGCGCCACCCCTCCCCCCTCTCCTGAAGCTGAACCCTGAGCGGAGCGAAGCGAAGTCGAAGGGCGCTTCAGGAGAGGGGGGAGGGGGGTGAGGTCAAACAACGGCCGCACCCCCGCCCACGCGCGCAGCGCGCGGAAATCGCGGAAACGTGGGATCAGCTTTTCCCCTTCCGAAAGTAATAACTCGATTTCCTCATCTTCAATCGAATACCGGTCAGGATTATCAATCACGATCTCCGTCGTCCCCATCACTGCGACTGTGCCGATGGGAACCAGCGCGTCACCATCACTCGCTAGCTTAAGGCGATTCACGACCGTATTGACCAGCCGGGAATTCATGGCGAGCATCGTTCCCTTGCCGGGCGTGATCTTCACCGGGCATTTCGCCAATGCAGCAATGAGTCCGGCCCAGGCCCCGGCGCAATTGATGACGAGGTCCGCGCCGATGAGAACTCGCTCACCCGTCAGGACATTTTCTACTTCCGCGCCAACGAGGCGCATTCCTTCTCGGAGCAGTTTCACGATCGTATGCCGCACCCACACCTCGCCGCCGATCTCGCGGATGGAACGTTCCAGCGCATGCGTCGCGTCGAAGGAATCGCAAGCGGCGTCCGGCACACGGAACGCGCGGACGATTTTAGAATTGAGCAGCGGTTCTTCTTTGAGCGCGAGCGCTGGAGGAATTTCTTCGGCCGGAATCCCAGCCGCTTGGCACCCAGCGAGAAACGGCTCCACGTACTCCGGCGGATCTTCGGGCAACGCGACGAACAGTCCGCCGGTGTTCTCAATCGCCGCCGGCAAAATTTTTTTCAACGTTAGGTTCTCGCGGTAACAATCCGCCGCCGATTGGGGATCGCGGACGACGTAGCGCGCGCCGGAGTGGAGCAAGCCATGATACCGGCCGCTTGTGCCGTGGGCGAGGTCACCTTTTTCAACCAGGATCGTCTTGAATCCGCGCAGCGCCGCGTCGCGCGCGACGCCGAGGCCCGTGGCGCCGCCACCGATGACGAGGATTTCAGTGCTAAAGCGCGGCATGCGGCCGATTAAGCCGCCGGTGTAAGTTCCGGCGTTTGGAGGGGGTTGGCGGTTCCCGGCCGGCGCCAGAGTTCGATAGCGTCTTGGCGAAGATTAGTGAACAAGCCGGGTTGTTGGACAGGCAGTTGCTGAAATCGTTCCCAACCAATGACCCGTGGGGAAATATAGAGACCGTGGTCAAAATTGGTATCAAAAACCGGCGTTCGGATTTCATCTCGTGTTCGCCAATCGTCAAGCTCGCTGACAATTAATAAGTCGATGTCTGACTCTGGGCCAAAATCGCCGCGAGCTTTGGAACCAAAGAGCGCGATAAAACGAACCTGAGCCGGGAACTTCAGTATGACTTCCCGCACGGCTTGTTCAAGAGCACTGCGCTCATTCGGAGACAGATGGTTCGGCAGATTCATGTGAGCTTCAATCCTTGTTCAAGAAGATAGCCAATTACGGCGTCTAAAAATTGGTGAGCTTGGCTAAGACGCTGTTCCGCCAGTGCTCGATCAATCACCGGCATTTCGGAGTAATCACTTTCTTCTCGATCTTCCATTGTCTTACTCAAGATTTGGCCGATCTCTCGATTCAGTTTTCCGGAACGGATAAAATGTTCGCCGAAAGCCGAGATCACACCAGAGTGTTTGGCACGTTTGATACCGATACTCGCCAGCGTGCCGGTCGCCGCATAGAACATCGCATAATAGGCTGTGCTAATTGAGCGCGCATAAAACTCGCCTTGGAACTCATAGTCGGCGGCGCGGAGGTATTCATCCGCTCGTTTCAGCCAGTTCCGAACTCGAACCTGCGTCTGCTCATCCATTATAGTCCCTTTACCGTGGCTTGCTTTCGGATTTTGTTTTCGAGCGAGTCGCGGACTTTTTAGTTTTTGACTTGGCTTTGGCCGGAGTCCGGCGTTTGGGCGGGGTGGATGATTGGGGAGAGTTCGCTGGCGGTTGAGTTTCTATGGGGATGGTTGCCGCCGCCGACAATTCGGCGCACAGTTTCTTTTGACCGTGCGTCGCCAGCGCTTTGATCGCCAAGGTCGCCACTAAGAGCGCCACTGTTGGCGCGAGCGCAAACTGCGCGATGAGGAGCGGCACGACCAGCCCCATGGCCGATTGGGTTCCGCCATTGAGCGCCTTTTCAACGGAGTTGTGCAAGCTGCCCTGCTCGCACAGGAGCGCGCGCAGCGCCGCCTCCACCGACGGCCCGAACCGAGCGGTCAAGCTTCTCAGTTCGCGGGTTAAATCGGTGGAGGCTTTTTCCGGGAGGCGGCGGGAATACGCGCCGACAAAACTTTCGACCTCGGTGTAGACGGCTTGCAGTTTATCCGGCTTCACAAGCGAAGCCAGATTCGGGAGCGAGGGCAGCTTGGGAGGCATCCCGCCACTACCTAATTATTTCTTCATGAAAAATTGATCTTGCAACAGCGCTGCCGCGCCACCGCCGAGTAGTGGCCCGACGAGGTAAATCCACAAATAAGAAAAGTCGCCGGTTGCCAACGCCGGGCCGAAGGTGCGCGCCGGGTTCATCGAAGCGCCGGTCAACGGCCCGCCCATGAGAATGTCCATGGCGAGGACGAAGCCAATCGCCAGGCCAATCGCGTTTCCGTTCCGCCCGCCGACCGCGGAGGCGAAAACGGCGGTGACCAGGAAGAAGGTGAGGACGAATTCGACGATCACGGCTTTGAGGGGTTCGCTCTTGGTCAGGCTCCCAACCGTTGCTCCTAAGCCGGAGTCGGCGCCCACCAAATAAGCCAGCAAGAACCCGGCGATCGCCGCACCGATTAACTGTGCGATCCAATACCAGACCGCCGTCATCCAATCTATCTTTTTAGCGAGCGCCAAGCCGAAGGTGACGGCGGGATTGACATGCGCGCCGGAGATTGCGCCCCAGGCGTAAACGATGACCATGAGGGCTATCCCGTGAGCCAAGGCCACGCCCACCAGCCCGCCACCCTGGCCGGCCAGCGCTCCCGCGCCGGCCCCAATGAAGACAAGCGTAAAAGTGCCGATGAGTTCTGCGAGTGCGGGTTTCAAGTTCTTCTGATCCATTTTGCTCTCCTTTTAGAATAGATGACGGTGGACCGCTTCGCGCGACGGACGAATGACAAATGCAAAATGACGAATATAAAATGATGAATGATGAATTCACGTGTCACGCTTCACGGATCACGAAGTTATGCTGTCTTTTGGCTCCTGAATTTTACCCCACCTCAACTCAATCTTGCGCCCACGAAGCCGCGCGCGCCGCGAGCGAAATCGGCGGCGGGCATGGGCTTCTTGCCGGCGGGTTGGACTTCCACCAGCAGCAAGCCTCCTGAGCCACACCCGACGGCTGGGCCTTGAGAGGTCTGGAGAACCTCGCCCGGTTCTCCGCTGACGGATTCAACGCGGGCCGCCCGGAGAATTTTTATGGGTTGATTTTGCCAAACGGCGAACGCGCCGGGCCACGGGGTGAAGGCCCTCACCCGGCGCTCCAGATCGGCGGCGGACTGAGTGAAATCCAGATGGCCGTCTTCCTTTTTGAGTTGGGGCGCATAAGTGGCCTGGGCCTCGTCTTGCGGTTGGGCCGCGAGCTTGCCCGCCAAATAATCAGGTAAAACTTCAAGGAGCAGATGCGCGCCCAAATGCGAAAGGCGCTCGGACAGCGTGAGGCTGGTGTCGTCAGGATGAATCGGCTCGGCGCGCTGCGCGAGGATCGGCCCGGTATCCAATCCCACATCCATCCGCATAATAGTTACCCCCGTTTCTACGTTTCCACTGAGGATAGCGGCTGGGATGGGCGCTGCGCCGCGATGCCGGGGGAGGAGCGAGGCATGGACGTTCACGCAGCCGTGCGGTGGAAGGTCAAGCACGGCGGGTTTGAGTATCTGCCCAAAGGCGGCGACGATGATGATTTCCGGCGCCCAGGCTGTCAGTTGGGCTAGGGCCTCCGGTTCACGCAACCGCTGCGGCTGAATGATCGGGAGGCCGGCCTGGCGCGCGAACTGCTTGACGGGCGATTCAACGACTCGTTGACCGCGCCCCGCTGGTCGGTCAGGCTGGGTGACGACGCCGACGACCGTGTGCCCTTGGGCCAGGGCTTGCAAGGTTGGGACGGCGAACTCCGGCGTCCCCATGAAAACGATTTTAGCCACGGCGAGGCATTCTAACATACCGACCACGCCGCGAGAAATGTGCTCAAAAAACGGATTCCGCGCGAGGCGCACCCCGCGCGCAAATCAGACTTGCATCTGGCGGCAAATAGCATACAATCAGGTCTAGCTCCATTTTTAATCCACTCACCCCATCATCCCCCATAAGGAGGCAAGCATGCAATCCACATCCACCATTCAACCCTCAAATCCGCCCAAGGATCCAATTATTGCGGCGGTGCTGAGCGCCGTCTTGCTCGGCGGTGTCGGACAGTTGTATCTGGGCCAGCAGAAGAAGGGCGTTATTCTGATTGTGGTGAGCTTTCTGGCTTGGTGTCTCTCAGTAGGTACGTTGGGCTGGATTATTCAGCTCGTCGGCGCTTATGACGCCTACGTCATTGGCGAGAAGCTTAAATCCGGCAAGCCGGTGGGAGATATGGAATTCTTTTGGCAGGCGAACTCGCCCAGCGCGTGACTTTTTCCGCTCCAAAAAAGTTTCTCTATTAATCTCGCCCAGTAAGTTAGCTGGCGCCGCAACTTGATACAAAGAAGCCCGCGGCAACGCGGGCTTTTTCGTCCCCACTATTCAATGACGACTGATTTCTCTAACGACCCCGGTTCCCCACCTCTGCCTCCGCCGGCGGTTGAGCCGCTGCCCCTCTCGCCCGCCGACGAACGCGTCTGGGCCATGCTCGCCCATTTGAGCATTCTGTTCAACCTCGTCACCGCGTTTCTGGGGCCGGTCGCGCCCTTAGTCATTTACCTCGCGTATAAAGATCGTTCACGCTACGTCGCCTACCAGGCCTTTCAATCGTTCATCTTTCAATTGGTCGGCTGGGTCGGCGGTGGTGCGCTGGTCGGCGCGTTCTGGGTCATAACCAGTATTCTGGCAAGTTTCGTCGTGGGCCTGGTGTGCGTTCCTTTCGCGTGTCTGTTCAGCCTGCTGCCACTGGCCGCGCTCGGCTATGGCATCTTCGGCGCGATTGAGTGCAGCCAGGGACGGAATTTCCGTTATTGGCTAATCGGCGATTGGGTGCAGCAGATGCTCCAAGGGCAAGTGTAAGTTCCTAAGCAAGTGGCAAGTGGGAGGTAGCAGGTGCTCTGTTACTTGCCACCTTCCACTTGCCACCTGCTACTTCCCAAGCCAGGTGTGATAACATTGGTTCAACGTTCTAAATATTGCCTGGAGATTGCATGGCTTCCAAACGTTGGATCATTGCTCCGCCCCTCACTGACTCCGCCCGCACGGCCCTCGCTGCTTATCCGCCCCTCATCGCCCAACTGCTCTTCAATCGCGGCCTCGCCGATCCCACCGAAGCCGAAGCCTTTTTAGCCGGACAACTGACTCAATCCGACGATCCGCAACTGCTCACCGGCTTATCGGAAACCGTTGAGCGGCTGCAGCGCGCCATCCGCGCGGGGGAGCGCATCGCCGTCTATGGCGACTACGATACCGATGGCGTGACGGCCACCGCGCTGCTGGTGCAGGTGCTCGCGGCGCTCGGCGCGAATGTGCGGCCTTACATCCCGCATCGGGAGGACGAAGGCTACGGGCTGAACGTCGAAGCGTTGCAGGCGTTGAAAGACGACTCGGTGACCGTGGTCATCACCGTGGATTGTGGGATTCGCTCGGTGGATGAGGGGGAGGCGGCCCAAGCCCTGGGCCTCGACTTGATCATCACCGATCACCATCACCCCGGCCCGGAGCTGCCGCGCGCGTTTGCCATCGTCAACCCCAAACAGCCCGGCGACTGTTATCCGGAAAAAGGCCTCGCGGGCGTGGGGCTCGCGTACAAAATTGCGCAGGGACTCATCCGGCCGATGAACCCCAAACCCGCGCTGAACGGCTCAGACGTTTTGGATTTGGTCGCCCTCGGCACCGTCGCCGATCTCGCGCCGCTCACCGGCGAGAACCGCATCCTCGTCCGTCAGGGCCTCACGGTGATGAATAGGCCGCGCCGCGAGGGCTTGAAATCGCTGATAGATATCGCCCGACTGAAGCCGGGCCTGATTGATGCGGTGGGCATTGGCTTTGCGCTTGGCCCGCGCTTGAACGCGGCTGGACGTTTGGAATCCGCGCAGGCCGCCTACGAACTGCTGACGACGACGGATGTCTTTATTGCCAGTCAACGCGCGATTCAACTTGAGCAGCAGAATCGGGATCGCCAGGATTTGACTCGTCACACGCACGCGCGCGCGCGGGAGATCGTGCTCGCTGCTCGCGCCGATGCGCCGCTGCTGTTCGCCGCCGATCCGAACTTCAAGCCGGGCGTGGTGGGCTTAGCAGCCTCGCGTTTGATGGATGAGTTCTATCGCCCGGCCGTCGTGGCGACGCGCGGCGACGAATTCACCAAAGGCTCCGCGCGCAGCATTCGCGAATTCCACATCACCGAAGCCTTTGACCGCTGTAAGCATTTATTGGTCCGGCATGGCGGTCACGCCGCGGCGGCCGGTTTTACCGCCGCCTCCGATAACGTAGACCAGCTGGCCGAATCGTTGCAGCAGGTCGCCGAGGCTGAATTGGCGGGAATAGACTTGCGGCCGGCGCTCCACATTGACGCCGAGATCGCGCTCGCGGGGTTAAACGGAGAGCTGCTTAATAATCTACAGCAGTTCGAGCCGTGCGGTTACAGCAACCCGACTCCCTTGCTCGCCTCGCGTGACGTGAAAGTGGTCAGTTCGCGGACGGTGGGGATGGAGGCCAAGCATTTGAAGCTGACCCTGGGCGACGGGCGCGCGACGATGGACGCGATTGCTTTCAATCAGGGCGCCTGGCTGGACAAATTACCGGCTCGGGTCAACGTGGCCTATCATCTTGAAATGAATGAGTGGAACGGCGAGCGGCGGATGCAGTTGAATGTGAGGGATATTCAGGCGAGTTAGTCAGAAAGACAAGGAACTGCAAGAAATTAATCACGAATGACACGAACCTCTGCGCACGAATGACACGAATGAAAACCGGTTGTAAAGTAGGTCTCTTTGAAAATGAACCAAAGAAAAAACTCTCAAAGCGTTATCGCTGAGATGCTGAAGCAGACTCTCATCGCACTCCGCCGAGTGCGCGCTCAAGTGGCCGTTTCGCAAATGCGCGCGGCAGCCCAAGCACGCGGCATAGACGGGATGACAAAATCCGAGATTGAGAGCGAGATTCAGTTAGCGCGGCGAGGACGAAAGAAGCAGAAGTCTGTGAAGAAATAACTCCTTAGTTTTGCCATAACGTAGTCACTCCCGCGAAGGTGGGAGTCCAGATACAAGGCCTGGATTCCCGCCTTCGCGGGAATGAAATTCTGACAACGAGGCTGGTGGATTATCCGCCAGCCTTTTTATTTTTGATTCCCACCAGTATCAAGAAAACCAAGACGATCACCCACGTGACACCGGAAATCCATAAGCCGATTTTGACTGAGCGCGGCTCGAAGCGAAACTCGACGATGTGCGAACCGGCGGGCAGTTCAATGGCGCGGAACATCAGGTCGGCGCGGAGGATGGGGACGGGCGCATCATCTATCGTGGCGATCCAGCCTGGATAGTAGGCATCGGTGAGGAGGAGGTAGCCGGGGCCGGAGGCGGTGAGTTGGATGAGTTCAGGAGAGTAAGAGCTGACCGCTTCGCGAGACGGAAGACGGAGGACGGAGGACGAAGGACGAAGGAGAGCACTTCTGACTTCTGACTCCTGACTTCTGACTCCTGATACTGGGGTAGAGGCGAGAATAACAACTGAGGCCGGATCAAAGTTCGGGTCTGCAAGAGCAGTGAGGGCGGCAGAGTCATCTGTAATGACGACGGCGTTGGGGACGACGAACGCGCGTGGGAGGACGTTGAGATTTTCATAGATTTTTACGTCGCCGGAATGGACGAGGTGATACGGGCCGAGCGTGAGCGATTGAAACGCACCGGAGCGCTCATCTATGAGACTGAGGCCGCGCGCGACGAGCGGGCCGGTGAGGGTGATGGAGGTGGGCGTAGCGGGCTGGGGGAAGGGCAAAACGGAAGAAGGAGGAAGGAAGGAGGAAGAAGGAAGATCAACACTGGAACGATCGGCGAACGTTAAGTGGATGTGGCCTGAAAATGAATCCGCGACGAGGCCGAGGGCGGTGGCCTGAAATTTGGGGACGGAGGCGAGGGTGGATTGTTCGCCGTCCTTGAGCGTGAGGGTGAACTGGAGATCGTAGAAGATGTCTTCAATCCAGGCGTCGTCTACTTTGTCGGTGATGAGGTAGCGGGCGTTGACGAGCGAGAGCAGACGCGAGTCCGGCACGGTCGGGGCGTCCGGCCGGATGCCCTTACTTAAATTCTCGCGGAGACGACCATCGGCGGAGATGGAGCCGGTGAAGAGTTGGGTGAAGAGGGCATAATTTTTGAGCGGCAGCAGGCCGCCATCATAGCCATCCACGGCGGGTACATTCCAGGCGAGAGGCAAATTGGGTGAGAGGACTTCTTTGTTTTTGGTGGCGACGATGGCGTCGTAGACGGCCTCCGGCGGAAGTTGTGGATTGAGTTCGCTGTGCAGTTCGGCCGAGTCGCCGGGGTCAAAACGCAGCGCGGACATGGAGAGGAAGCGAGAGTCAACGGATGCGGCAGCGGATGAAGAAGCGAGGAGTTGAGTCATCGCTGGGCGAACGGAGCTGTAGGCTTCGGGTGTGGTGAGGTGGTTGTACGGGAGTATCTGCGCGGCGCAGAAGAGTTCCAACGTGGCGAGAAGGAAGATGCTGAACGCGCGCCAGCGGTCGGGGAGGCGGATTAAGGTGAGGGCCGTGAGGAGGATGAGCGGGAGCAGCCAGCCCGCCAGGTCGCGGACCGCGGGAGGCCCTAAGGGACCGGTTTCACCGGCCGGGATCAGGTTGTTCGCTAAAGGGCTGAGGAAAATTAAAAAAAGACCAAAGACCAGGGGCCAAAGACCAGGGCGGCGTTGAGAGAGTTCGTCGAGGCCATGACCAGCCAGGAGTGCGCTGCCGAAGGCGAAGAGGAAGAGCCAACGCGCCGGGACGCGGAAGAGGTTGAAGGGCGGGATCGCGGCGAGCAGCGCGTAGAGCGGGTTGTAGAGGCCGAGGGCGAAGAGGAGACCCAGCAGCGCGAGGGCGAGGAGGGCGAGGCGTGCGGGGGTCTTTTTGATTCCAAACGCGGCAAGTGTGAGACCAATGAGTCCGAGGTAGGCGACGAATTCACTGAAGAGGCCGCGCGAGTAGCCGGGGAGCAGCGCGCGTCCGAGCAGGCGTGGATCGAGTGAAAACGAGAGCGCTTCACGCAAGGGCAGGCCGCCGCTCCGAAGCGATTGTTGCGAGAGTTCGAGCGTGGGGAGGAGTTGGGCGGAGGCGAGGAGGAGGGAGAGAAGGATGAAGGATGAAGGATGAAGGATGAATGAAAGGAGACGGAGGACCGCACCCTGAAGGGTATCTGCGACTTCGCGGGACGAAGGACGGAAGTTTTCTTGGTGAGGCGGTGGTTGAGGGAGAGAGCGATGTTGAGTAATGAGGAGGATCGCAGCGTAGAGGCTGACGCCGACGAGGGAGATGAAGGCAGATTGGGTGTGGCCGGCGAGGAGTTGGAGGGAGAAGAGGAGGGAGCTCGTGAGAAGAGGCAAGAAGGAAGAAGGAAGAAGGAAGAATGGCTTATTTGATTGAGAGTTGGTTATTGATTGATGAACGCTGAATAACAACCACGGGAACCAGGCGAGGGCTTGGAGTTGGTTGAGGTGTTCGACTTGGGAGGTGAGGTAGCCGCCGAGGGAAAAGAGAATAGCGGAGAGAAGCGCGCCAAGGGTAGATTGACCCAGCGCCCGGCGAGCGAAGAGGTGCGCACCGAGGGCGGCGATGAGGAGATGAATTAGGATGGAAATTTTGACGGCGACCGGAGCCGGAAAGAAGACGAGCGGCCAGTTGAGCGGATAGAGCACGCCGGCTTGAGAGTTGGCGAGGAAGGGCGCGCCCATGAAGAGATACGGGTTCCAGAGGGGGAGATGGCCGGAGAGCAACGCGCGCGCGCGATAGTCCCAGTAAGGGTAGAAGTAGAGAAAGGCGTCGCCCCGGGCGAGGATCAGGTGGGTGAAGGCGAGTTTCCAGAAAAATAAAAGGATGCAGGAAGAAAGAAGAGCGACGAAGGACCGCTGTGCGGGACGGAGGACGGAGGCAAAGAAGCGGCGCATGAGGCGTTAGGGGTTAGGCACAAGTTGATAAACGGTGATGGAGGCCGAACCGTCACGGCGGTACGAAGTGTGGAGCGAGATGAATTTAAAGCCGACCCGCTCGGCGGCAGTGCGGACTTCCGCATCTGATTCCCAGGCGGGCACGGCGAGATAACGCGGCGAGGCGCGCCCAAAAGAGAGGAGGTCGGTTGCCAATGAATCCGGCGAGGGGAACCAGGCGACGTACAGCGGGCTGTCAAAGAGATAGAAGTTCCATTCCCAGTTGAGCCAGTGATCATAGAGCACGCCCTGCGTAGGAAGCGTGTGAATGAAACGAACGGTTTCGTCCAGGCCGTCATAAGCGCTGTGGTCGCCGCCGATTGGATAACCGGAATGGGAGGCGGTGAGGGCGGAGGGGAGAAGGAGAAGGAGAAGGATGAAGGATGAAGGATGAAGGAAGAAGGAAGAGCGACGGAGGACCGCTGCGCGAGACGGAGGACCGCTGCGCGAGACGAAGGACCGCTGCGCGAGACGAAGGACCGTTGCGCGAGACGAAGTGATGTGCCGTAGGCTATCCGCCATCTGCCATTTGCCATCTGCCATCTGCCATCGGCTATCTGCCATCCGCCATAAGCCATCGGCTATTCGAGCGAGGAGGAGTGCGAGGAGCGGCAGGATGGGTAACAGATAGCGATCCCAGATGTTGAAAGCGAGGAGCCAATAACCGGCGAGGTAGAGGAGAAGATAGGTGGTAAGGCTGAGGTCGGCGAGCGTGACGCGTGAGGCTTGCCGAAGATCGACGAGGAGTAGGAGAGGCAGACCAAGAATGAATAGCCCATTGAGGAGTCGCGAGGCGGTGAAGTAGTGCAGCAAATTGAGCCAGGCCGAGGCGCGCGGCCAGACTTCGTTCGCCCGGACAAAACGTCCCGGCGCATTGTCCGTATAACCCTGCTGCCAAAAGCCAACCGGCGCGTGACGCACGGCATCCCAACTAAAAATCACCAGCGCGGCGATGATCAAGCTGATTAAGATGGGACGTGCCGCGGAGGCCAGTCGGCGGAGGGTTAGCTGAAGTGTGGCAGAGGCCGGTAAGGTAAGCAGTAGGAGTGCGAAGGCGAGCGGTAGAAAAAGTAGCGCCGTTTGTTTGGTCGCAAACGCCAGGGCGAAGGCGAGTCCGGCGGCGCGCGGTTGCCGAGTGAGGGCGGCCCATAATCCCCACAGGACAAACAGGGTGAGCAGGGGATCAATGAAAACGGTGATGGAGAAAAGGATAGCAAAGGGCGAGAGCGCCAAAATCCAGGCGGCGAGATGCGCCGTCGAGAAGCCGTAGAGACGCCGCGCGAGCGCAAACAGCAGCGCCACGCTGAGGAGGCTGGCGTAAAAGTTAGGCAGTCGCGCGGCGAATTCCGTGCTCCCCAGCAGGAGGAATGACAGTGCGGTGAGATAAAAAGGCAGCGGCGGCTTGTCCACGACTACGCCGGACAGCAGCGGGTCGTAGCCCGAGGCGATCAGCCGCGCAAAGGAAGCGTACAGGGCTTCATCCGGATGAAAACGGTTCTCAAGCAGAGGCAGGAGGCGCAGTTGAGTAGCGACTAACAGAGCGATGATGCTGCTCAAGCCATAGCGCCATTGCTGATTGTAGATTGCTGACTGCAAGTCCCTTTGGGATTGCTGATTAAGCGCCTGTCCAATCATCAATTCACAATCAGCAATCAGCAATTGTCAGTCAACAATTCTATATTTGATCAGCGTCCACACGGCGGCGAAAGCGTCCGGCAGACCGATTTTCTTGCCCTCGGAATATTCGCGCGGATCGAAGGAGATGGGGACTTCGTAGATGCGATGCCGGCGCTTGAGGATCTTCGCCGTCACTTCCGGTTCAAAGTCAAAGCGCCGCGAGTGGAGGGGAATGCCCTTGATCACCTCCGCTTTGAAGACCTTGTAACCGGTCTCCATGTCGGAAAGGATCGTATCGTAAAGCACATTTGTCATGAAGGTCAGCAGCATGTTGGCGATCATGTGCCAAAACATCATGGTTCGTCGTGGCCCGCCGAGGAAGCGTGAGCCATAGACCACCTCGGCCCGGCCTTCCTCAATCGGGCGCAGCAGGGCGGGATAGTCGCGCGGGTCGTACTCCAGATCGGCGTCCTGGATCAGGAGGATGTCGCCGGTGGCGGCGGTGATGCCGGTATGGATGGCGGCGCCCTTGCCCTTGTTCTTTTCGTGGAAGAGGAGATGCAAATTTGGCTGGCCGCCGTTTTGCAGGTCGTTGAGGATCGCCTGGGTTCCATCGGTGGAGCCGTCATCCACGACCAGGATTTCGGCCTCGGGCGCGGAGGCCCGCACCCGCTTCACAATTTCGGCTGCGGTCTTACGTTCGTTGTAACACGGGATGATGACAGAGAGTCGCATTGCTCAATATCCCATTGGCGAGTGTGGAATGATACGGCTAAGTTTCATGGGCGGCATTATACGGGGCCGGGCAGGGTCAGGCAAGCCGAGTTGTTTTGTCACGGGCTAGTGCTATAATCCGCCGCACTAAGGTCAAACAGCACAAATTCTTATGACTAGCCGTCCTGCTACTCCCCCACCGCCTGTCGCGCGCCCGCAAAGCGCGCCGCTCGGGTCGCCGCCCACAGTCGTCGCCGGTTCCAACAAATTCGTCCCGCCGCCTATCAGCCGGCGGGAGGATACCGGTTTGTCCCAGGTTTATCTGGAAGACCTGGCGCTGAAGATTCTCTACAACAGCGGCGACCTGACCGGTTTTCGGATTGCGGAATTGATCTGCCTGCCCTTCACCGGGATTATGGATCAAATTCTGGAATCGCTTAAGCAGAAGAAAATGGTGGAGGTCAAAGGCGCCGGCGGCTTCGGCGAGGGCGCTTATCAATATGCCATCACCAGCGCCGGCATTGCCCGCGCGCGGGAGGCGATGGATCGCAGCCAATATGCCGGCCCGGCGCCGGTTCCCATCCAAGTCTACAACGACTCCATTCACCGGCAAGCCGCCGGTCGGCCCACTGTGCATCAGCGCACGATGCGCACTGCGCTGGCGAATCTGGTGATCAGCGAAAAGACGTTTGCGCGCATCGGCCCGGCGGCTAATTCCGGAACCTCGCTCTTCCTCTATGGCGCCCCCGGCAACGGCAAGACCTCCATCGCGCGCGCCATCGGCAAAATGATTCTGGGCGAGGAGATGCACATTCCGTACGCGGTGGATATAGACGGGCAAGTGATCAAGATTTACGACAATGTGAACCACGAGGCGATCAAGGAATCCGAAGGCTCCAAGAACGATACCGGCGCGCTCCGGCCGGGCGCCAAACGTGATCCGCGCTGGATGAAGATCAAGCGGCCCTTCATCGTCGTCGGTGGGGAACTCACCATGGCCGGCCTGGACTTGGTCTTTGATGACGTCAACAAATTCTACGAAGCGCCGTTTCAGATGAAAGCCAACGGGGGGATGTTTTTGATTGACGACTTCGGGCGGCAGCAGGCGCGCCCGCGCGATCTGCTCAACCGCTGGATTGTTCCGCTGGAAAACCGGCTGGACTTCCTGACGCTGCACACCGGGCGCAAGATCGAAATTCCCTTTGAAGTGCTGGTGGTGTTCTCGACCAATCTCCCGCCCAAAGACTTGGTGGACGAAGCCTTTCTACGCCGCATCCGCCACAAGATTGAGATCGTTGACCCGAGCTTTGAGGAGTTTCGGGAGATCTTCAAGCGCGTGGCTCAGGGCAAGAAAGTGGAATACGATGAGAAGGGCTTGGCCTACCTGCTGCAAGAATGGTATATCAAGCGCAACCGCAAACTGCGTTCCAATCACCCCCGCGATCTACTGGAGCAAATTTTAGACGTCTCCTCCTACCTCAATGTCCCGCCGGCGATGACGAAGGATTTGATTGATCGGGCCTGCGAGGCGTATTTTGTTGAGCTCTAAACAACGCCGCGTATAAAAAGTGACACGTGACGCGTGATCCGTGAACTCAAATCACGTGTCACGCCTCACGTGTCACGTGTCACGCCTCACGTCTTACGCTTCACGAGTCACGCCTCACATGATAAGATTGCGCTAGACCCTAAAGGTTTCGCGAAGCGAACCTTTAGGGTCTAGGGTAATACCATATGCTCGTCATCGTTCTTTATACACTGACGATTTTCCTCAGTGCGCTGCTGCTGTTCGTCGTGCAGCCGATGTTCACTCGCCTCGTCTTACCCTGGTTAGGCGGCTCCCCCGCCGTCTGGAACACAGCCCAAGTCTTCTTTCAAGCAGCCCTCTTGGCGGGAGCCTTGGCCAATGATCCTCGCTGGCGACTGCCGCAAACTCAACCCAATGTGCCCGTTTGGACGGATGACTTTAATAGCTTGGTGAGTGTGATCAAATGGCAATGAATGAAGACCAGACCCTAAAGGTCTCAGAGACCTTTAGGGTCTCCTCCAAGAGTCACTTTTTGCTCTTAAGCGTCTACACGCTGACGATGTTGGTGAGCGCGGGATTGTTATTCCTCGTGCAGCCGATGTTCGCCCGGATGGTGCTCCCGCTCCTCGGCGGCTCCCCGGCCGTTTGGAATACCGCGCTCGTCTTCTATCAATCCAT
>Ga0209382_10001540_pt1 | contig 35910 bp, 21 predicted proteins | sample SoiMetdeltSBSDD5_FD_187599 | JGI IMG/M metagenome (GOLD analysis project Ga0209382, IMG submission 187599) | Bulk soil microbial communities from a Populus tree surrounding site in Tennessee, USA - Soil MetaG P. deltoides SBSDD5 (SPAdes) (version 2) | ecosystem: Environmental > Terrestrial >... | reverse complement strand
ACCTGGACGAGTATCCGATCCGACGGCACTTCCTGGCTGAGGTCAATCAGAGGTTTGGTCACTGCGTGATTATGCTGCCGTCCCGCTTCCGGTCACAGTCAGCATTCTTACAAAATCAGGCGATAAACCCCCAGGCCGTACGTTGCGGCCGTGAGCACGGTGGTCGATCCGTTGTTGGTTGCTTCAAGATCAGATGTGGGTACCAGTGGAAGCCCCGTGCCCGCGGTGGCGGTCAGCAAGAGCATCGATATTGGTGTACTTATATATTTCTGCATGCTGCCATTGTGTGGCGCCGCGCTCCTCAGGTCCAGGTGGCTTCCGGTGTGACAACTTCGGGGAAGTTGCGCCTCCCCGCGCCTTGGAGACGGCGACTTCCCCGAAGTTGGTCTGGGTTCAGCTGGTCGGGAAGTTGTCCGGCGGGTTGCGGATGTGGTCACGCACCCACACCCCGGCCGCCTTCAGCCGGGTGGTGCCGGCGAACGGCCCTCCCGGGCAGGTGCCCTGCGTGAACACGGCTCCCGAGCGCATGTCGTCGGAGTAGTTCCAGTTCACCCAGCTGATCTTCTTCTGCGCCATCATGTCGATGTACGCCTGGGATTGCGTGAAGTTGTTGCCACCGTCGCCCGAGGAGGTCTGCGTCCCGAACTCGGTGACGAACATGGGCAGGCTGTTGGCCGCGCGCGACAGCGTGTTCAGGTAGGTGCTGCCGTGCGATGCCGCGTAGAAGTGGAAGGTGTACATGATGTTCGTGGCGTTGACCGGGTTGTTGATGATCTCGGTCTCGTTCGCCCCGTCCGAAACGCCAAGCGAGGACCATGCGCGGGTACCAAGCAGGATGACGCTGTCGGCGTCCTCGGCCCGGATCACGGGAATGATCTGGTTGTGGTAGTTGCGAATCGTCGACCACGAGACGCCGTTGGGCTCGTTGGCCACCTCATAGATGATGTTGGTCTTGTTCTTGTGCCGGTTGGCGATCTCGGTGAAGAACGTCCTGGCACGGGAAAGGTTGAAGTTGGGGTCGCCCGGGTCGAGCATGTGCCAGTCGACGATGGCGTAGATACCGCGCGCCGTCGCCTGCTCGATCAGGTTGTGCACCCGGTCGGTGAACAGGCGCGGGTTCGTCTCGTACCCACCCTCCTGGATGTACATGGAGATGCGGATGACGTCGGCCTGCCAGTCCCCGGCCAGCGCGTCCAGTGAGGCGGTGTTGAGGCACTGGTAGTACCACTGGAGCCCGTGCGAGGACATGCCCCGCAGCTGGATCGGCCGGTTGAACTGGTTGCACAGGTTGACGCCGCACACGTGCAGCTGGCCGTTGATGTCGGCGGGACGGCCGGTGCCGCAGGACGCCGCGGTCGTGCCGGTCACCGCGGCGCTCGCCCCGGATTCGTTTCCGGCCGCGTCGACGGCGGTGATGGTGTAGGTGTGCGAAGTGGACGGTGACAGGCCGCTGATCGTGGCCGTGGTACCGCTAGGCGTCGCGCGGACCGTGGTGCCCTCGTAGACCTTGTACCCGGTCACGCCGACGTTGTCGCTGGATGCGTCCCATGCGAGGCCGATGGTGGAGCAGGTGGTCCCGGTGACGCGCGGGTTGGCGGGGGTGGTAGGTGGGCTGGTGTCGGGCGGGCCCGTCACGCCGGCGCGCAGCCGGTCAAGGTTGGGGCCGCCGCTGGCCGTGGTCGCCGTGGCGCGCACCAGGTTGACGCCCTCGTTCAGCGTGGCGGTGAGGGACACGTCGGCCCACGTGGTCCAGGCGCCGGTGGGGTTGAACGCCAGGTTGCCGTTGACGACCGCGCCGTTGACGCTGATCGACATCGGCCGGTTGGCGGTGGTGCCGTTGGCGTGGCGGAAGGTCAGCGAGGCGCTGCCCGCCGCGGCGGCGCTCACCGAACACTCCACATAGGACCCGATGACGTTGTCGTAATTGACGAATCCGCTGCCGGTGAAGCCGGTGTGGTTGGACTCGACGAGACCCTGCGAGATGGTGCAGTTCTCCGCCTGGTAGTCGGTGAAGTTCTGCGGCGGGGCCACCTCGAAGTCGAGGAAGTCGATGTTGGCGGGGCCGTTGGCGGTCGTGCCTGCGAGGCGGATCGTGTTGCTGCCCGCGTTCACCGAGGCGGTGAGGGTCTTGGTGACCCACGTCGTCCACGCGCCCGTGGGGGCGAAGGAGGACGCCGCCGCGACGACCGTGCCGTTGACGGAGATGTCGGACGGGCGATCGGCCGTGGTGCCGTTGGCGAAACGGATTCCCAGCGTGGCGGTTCCCGCGTTCGCCGCGTTGACGGTCCACTCGACAAAGGAGCCGACAGCGTTGGTGGCATTGCAGAATCCGGTGCCGGAGAACCCCGCCCAGTTGGAGTCGATGGTGCCGTTGCAGACCGCGGGCGGGTTCTCGGCTTCGTAGCGTGTGGGGGCGGCCTGCGCGGCCGACTGAGCGGTGACCGCGAGCAGCACACCGGTACCCACCAAGGCAAGAAATCTCTTCATGGTGTGCCTTTCATGGCCGCCCACCCATCGGGTGGGCGGCCAGCGAAAATTCTCTATCGGATAAGGGACTGCCGGATTATGTCCGGGTTGCCGTTGCCGTTGTTGTCCTCGTTGGACGTGCCGAACCAGATGGCGGCATCACTTGGAACCTTTGTCACCGAACGGATCCGGCCGAAGCTGGTGAAGAACTGCGACTCGTTGGTGATGCTGGTCCCGGTGATCTCCAGGCGCCACAGCCTCTGGCCGCGCAGCGCACCAAGGTAGATGGTGTCGTTGACGATGGCCATGCCGCTGCAGGAGCAGGAGGCGACGCCCTTTGTCCACTTCGGGTTCGTCATGCCGGCGACGTTGCAGTTGCCCTCACACGTCGGCCACCCGTAGTTGGCGCCCGCGACGAGGAGGTTGACCTCATCCACCGACGATGCGCCGAACTCCGCCTGCCACGCCCGGTTGTTCGAGTCCCACGCGATGCCCTGCGGGTTGCGGTGGCCCAGCGTGTAGATCCTGGTCCCGAACGGGTTGCCCGGGGCCGCGGCGCCGGTCTTGGTGATCCGCAGGATCTTGCCGTTGAGCGAGTTGGGGTCCTGCGCCAGGCTCGACTGCTGCGCGTCACCGGTTGTCACGTAGAGGTGTCCGTCCGGGCCGAAGCGGATGCGGCCGCCGTTGTGGAACCGGCTGGAGCGGATACCGCCGAGGATGACGACACGGTTGGTCAGCGACGTGCCGTTGAACGTCATCTTGACGACCCGGTTCTGGGTCGTCCCGTTGTCGTTGGAGGTGTGCATGAAGAACCAGTCGGTGTCGGTGGTCCCGTTCCACGTCGGCGACGGGGCGCAACCCATCAGGCCGCCCTCACCGTCGGTGGTGACGCTGTTGGGGACCGAACCCACCTGGGTCTTGGTGCCGTTGGGTTCGAGCTTGAACACCCGGAAGGTGTCCCGCTCGGTGACAAGGGCGTAGTTCTGGCCCGGGGCGAAGCAGATGTCCCACGGGATGTCCCAGTTCTGCGGCCCGATGATGGTCGGGGTCTGCGGTGTGCCGCGGCTGCACGCGCCGGTGGTGAAGGTGCGGGTGTTGCTCGGCGGCGAGGTGAGGTTCGCCGCGTCCTTGGCCACCACATGCAGCGTGTAGGTGGTGTTGCAGGCCAGGCCGGTTACTCGGGTGTTGGTGGCGGGCGGGTTGCCGGTGACCGGGTTGCCGACCGAAATGTTGTTGGAGTCGCGGACCACGTACTGGGTCACGCCGATGTTGTCCGTCGACGCCCCCCACGACAGGTCCACACTGTTCGAGGTGACGTTGGAGTGAACCAGGTTGGTCGGGGCGGTCGGCGGCTGGGTGTCGTTGCTCGATCCGGTCACGCACGGGCCGCCGCCGGGCGTCGTGGCGAGCGGGCTGGTCGTCGACACGTTACCCGCCGCGTCCCGGCCGAAGATCGAGATGCGGTAGGTGAAGTTGAAGTTGAGGTTGATGAGCGTGTGCGGCGACGACGGTGCCGAGGTGATCAGGTTGCCGTCGTGGTAGATGTCGTAGGCGACCACACCGACGTTGTCGGTCGAGGCCGGCCAGGTCAGCGTCATGCGGTTCTCCACGATGGGGTCGCAGATGGGCTGTCCGGGCGGGGTGGGCGCGATGGTGTCGACCGGTGCGGCCACGCGCAGGCGATCGAGGTTTGGCCCGCCGTTGATGGTCGTCGACGTGAGCGCGATGGTGTTGGCGCCGGAGTTGAGCGTGACGTTGAAGGTCAACGTCTGCCACGTCGTCCACGCGCCCGTACCCTGGAACTGCACGCTCTGCACGGTGGTGCCGTTGACGATGAGGTCCATCGGCCGCACCGTCGTGGTGCCGTTGGCGAAGCGGATCTCCACCGAGTAGGAGCCCGTGGCGCCGGCGTTGCCGACGTTGCACGAGATGCCGCTGCCAACAACGTTGTCGCCGTTGACAAATCCGGTGCCGGTGAACCCGGTGTGGTTGGACTCGACGACGCCCTGATTGATGGTGCAGTTCTCGGCCTGGTAGTCGGTGAAGTTCTGTGGCGGCGCGACTTCGAAGTCAAGGAAGTCTATGTTCGCGTCACCGTTGACCGTGGTGCCCTCGAGCCGGATGGTGTTGTTGCCGGCCGCCACCGTGGCCGTCACGGTCTTGGTCACCCATGTGGTCCACGCCCCGGTGGCCGGGAAGGATACGTTGGACATCACGATCGACCCGTTGACGATCAGGTTGGCGGGGCGGTCGGTCGTGGTGCCGTTGGCGAACCGGATGCCAAGCGTGGCGGTCCCGGCGTTGGCCGCATTGACGGTCCACGTGACGCCGGCGCCGATCGCGTTGGTGGTGTTACAGAAACCCGTTCCGGAGAAACCGGCCCAGTTCGAATCGATCGTGCCCTGACATACCGCCGGGGCGTTCTCCGCCTCGTAGCGAGTCGGTGCGGCACTGGCCACCGTCGGCGGCACAAACCAGATGGCCAACAGGGCTGCCATCAGGACGCTTATGCGTCTCATGCGCATTTTCCCATCTCCTAACCTTGGTATTGCGCGACGATCTTTGTGAAGTCGTATGGCTGTTGCGAGATCCCGCTGCACGCGTCGGGATCGGTGCCCCCGCCACACGGGCGGTCGCGGTTGATGGACCAGAACGAGAACCTCGCGAGGTGCTTCTGTTGGGCGTACGCGAGGATCTGCTGGAAGTCCGATTGCGTGACCAGTTCGCCGGCCACGTCGGTCCTGCCGTTCATCGACGACAGCCCGATTCGCGAATACGTCTGGGCATCGGTGTAGCCGTAGGCGCTCTGAACCGCGGCCTTGAGGCCCTCGACCGCGCTGATCGAGGCGTCGCCCATGTCTCCGGTGAAGCCACCGAAGTCGAACGGCATGACGGCCCAGATGTCGTTGTTGAGGCCGGAGGCGGCACCGCGGTTGATCATGTCACGGCCGGTGGCGTCCGGTCCGTTGACCGTGGTGCCAAAGGTGATGACTGTCTTGATACCGGGGTTGTTCTGCTTGACGATCTTCAACGCATCGATGACCCGCTGGCGCACGGTGGCGTTGTTCCACTCCGTGTTCTCGATGTCGATGTCGATGGCCTTCAGCGCGTATGCGTTGATGACCTTCTGGTAGGCACCCGCCAGAGCGCTTGCGCTGGTGCACCTTTCCCCGAGCTTGGTGCCCGACCAGCCACCGACCGAGACCATGACGTCACCGCCGTTGGCCCGGATCCGGTTGATCTGCGTCTGGTCGTTGCCGCCGGTGAGCGGCCGGCTGCCGTCCCACATCGGGTTGCACGTGCCATCGGAGAGGATGAAGGCGAGCGTGAACCACTTGATGCCGGTGGTGTTCATGACGGTCACCGGGTCCTGCGGCGAACCCCAGCCGAAGTACTCGTATGGCGCTGCCGCCATGCTGCCGCCCGTGCTCGGTGACGTGGTGCACACGACCGGGTTGCTGCGCGGCGAGGTGTTGCCCGCCGCGTCCTGCGCGCTGACGCTGAAGGTGTAGCTGGTGCTGGGCGTCAGCCCGGTGATGGAGGTCGAGGTGCTCGGCGCCGGCACCACTTTGATGGCCGTCGTCGCCGAGAACACGGTGTACTGCGCCACGCGGATGTTGTCGCTCGACGGCGGCCAGCCCAGCGTGAGGCTGGTCGAGGTGATGTTCGAGCAGGAGGGGGTGCCGGGAGTCGTGGGCGGCGTGGTGTCGGGCGGGCCGGGGTTGGTCGCCCGGATCCGGTCGAGGTTGGGCCCGCCGTTGGCGGTGGTGGCGGTCGCCCGGATCATGTTGCTACCCGCGCTTAGCTCCACGACGATGCTCTTCTCCGCCCACGTAGTCCAGGCCCCGGTGCCCGGGAAGTCGACGGTCTGGCCGGCGATGGACATCGGCCGGTTGGTCGTGGTCCCGTTGGCGTAGCGCAACGTCAGCGTCGAGGAGCCCGCCGCGGTCGCGGTGATAGCGCACTCCACATAGGACCCCGTGACGTTGTTGTAGTTGACGAACCCGGTCCCGGTGAAGCCCGCGTGGTTGGACTCCACGACACCCTGGAAGATGGTGCAGTTCTCGGCCTGGTAGTCGGTGAAATCTGGCGGCGCGGCGACCTCGAAGTCGAGGAAGTCTATGTTCGCGTCACCGTTGGCGGTCGTCGCCGCCAGCCGGATCGTGTTGCTGCCCGAATTGACGTTGACGGTCAGGGTCTTGGTGACCCACGTCGTCCACGCCCCGGTCCCGGCGAAGGACACATTGGACAATGCTGTCGCCCCGTTGACCAGCACATTGGCGGGGCGGTCGGTGGTAGTCCCGTTCGCGTAACGGATGCCCAGCGTGGCCGTGCCCGCGTTGGCCGCGTTGACGGTCCACTCGACGAAAGCCCCGACCGCGTTGGTGGTGTTGCAGAATCCGGTGCCGGAGAAGCCGGCCCAGTTGGAATCGATGGTGCCTGAGCAGTTGGCGTTCTCCGCCTCATGACGGGTCGGCGCCGCCAGCGCGGGCGAGGGCACGACCACCGCCAGCACAAGTGCGGCAACGAATGCCACGCGTCTCATAGGAGCTCCAATTCGGACGCGGCCGCGATGCCCAGATCGGGCCGCGACGGGAGGGGGTTGGTGTTGTTGAGGTGAGTGAAGAGAAACCGCACGCCCGGGTGTCGGGCAAGGTGCGGCAAGGAGTCATTTATGGACAGATGGCCCTTCACCCCGGGCATCTCGTCGGCGGTGAGGAACGTGCCGTCGATGAGCGCGGTCGAGCAGCCTTCGAGCGCCTCGTCGAGCGCTAGCGTCCACTCCCCGAAGCAAGGGGCGTAAAGGAAATTGGAGATCCGCCAGCCGATGACCCAGTCATCGCCGTCGGCATCGCCGGCGTAGCGTGGCCGTTTCGTTCCCAGCTTCACCGCGTGGCAGTCCAAGCCGGATACGGTGACGGAGCTTCCAGGCTTGACCGGATGCCACCCCCACCCCCGCCCGTACGGGTCGACGATCCGCCGTACCGGAAGGTCACCGTCCAAAGCGGACAGCACCGTCGGCGTCGCGTAAACGTCCATCGTCTCCGCCTCGCGCAGCAGGAACAGGCCGAGCGTATGGTCGAGCTCGGCGTCGGTCAGCAGCACCCCGCGCAGCGGCGTCTGCCGCAAGTCCGGTCCGGGAGCCAGCTCCGGTGCGGCCAGGATCTGCGCCCGCAGGTCGGGTGAGGCGTTGAGCAGGTACCACTCCCGCCCATCACCGCAGAACGCCAAGCAGTCCTGCGTCCGCTGCAAACCGCTGCGCCGCACCCGGTCGCAATGCTCGCACGCGCAGTTCCACTGCGGTGAACCGCCACCGGCCGCGGTCCCGAGCACCCGAACCCTCATCGCTTTGCCCTCATCGCCAGCGCCTGGGGGTGAAGGGGACCGCGGGCGCGGCGCCGACGAGCGAGGTGACCAGATCGTGCCGGGGCGACAGCGCGCAGACCGGGTCGGTCGCGGCGGCGTCGCCGGTGAGCTGGAACGCCTGGCAGCGGCACCCACCGAAGTCGATTTCCTTGCGGGGGCAGCTGCGGCAGGGATCCGCCATCCACGCCGTGCCGCGGAATCTGTTGAAGGCCTCCGACCGGTACCAGATATCGGAAAGCGAACTGTCGAGCACGTTCGGCGGATCGAGGTCGGGGATGACCGAGGCCGCCGGGCAGGGCATGACCTCCCCGGTGGGGCTGACTACAAGCTGCCGGCTGCCCCAGCCGTTCATGCAGGGCTTGGGGACGCCGTCGTGGTAGTCCGGACGCACATAGACAATCTCCATTGGGCTCGACGCTGTCGCGCGGTGCTCGGCGATGAATGCGGCGGCGTCATCGTCGGCGGTCGCCACCTGCTCGCGGCTGGGCAGCAGCGACGAGCGGTTGAGCAGTCCCCAGCCGTAGTACTGGGTGTGGGCAAGCTCGAGGCGCTCGGCCCCCATCGCGGCGGCCAGCTCAGCGATCTCACGCAGGCGCGAGACGTTGTGCCGGTGCAGGACGACGTTGATGGACAGCGGCAGGTCGGCCGCGCGCACCAGCTCGGCGATAGCCAGCTTGCGTTCGTGCGCCTTCATTCCGGCGATCCGGTCGGCGGACTCGCGGTCGGAGTCCTGAATGGACAGCTGCACGTGGTCGAGGCCTGCGGCCTTGAGGTCGGCCAGCCGCTTGGATGTGAGGCCGATCCCGCTGGTGACCAGGTTCGTATACAGCGCGATGCTTCTGGCCCGCGCGACGAGCTCGGTCAGGTCGGAACGGGCAAGGGGCTCGCCGCCGGACAGGTGCAGCTGCAGCACGCCCAGGTCCCGTGCCTCCTGGAACACCCGCCACCACGAGCCGGTGTCCAATTCGGAGCCGCTGAGGTCGACCGGGTTGGAGCAGTAGGGGCACTTGAGCGGGCAGCGGTAGGTCAGCTCGGCGAGCAGCCCGAACGGCGCCGGGTCGGGCCGGTCGGCCGGCTTCGCCGGAGCCACCTCGATCACGACCGCTTTGCCTTCGGGTACAAGCACACCGAGGGAGCCGACAAGGGCCTCGATGTCAGCCTCGTCAACGCCTTCGAACTCGCGCGCCAGCGCCTCGATCTCGCCGCGGTGCAGGATCACCGCGGCGGCGGTGTCGTTGAGCATCTGGACGCCCTCGGGCTGCAGCAGCGCGTGCCGCTGCCGCGCCTCGTCGAACACGAAGCGCACACCGCGTTTGAGCCCGAGCACATTCATCGGCGGTAACCCGCGTGTTCGATGGCGTCGGTCATGGCCCACAGCACGTCACACTTGAAGCGCAGCGCGGCGATCGCCGCCTCCTGGTCCTGACGGGTCAGGCAGTGGTCGGCGACGAGCCCGAGGGTGTACTCGCAATCCTCGCGCACCACGGGGATCCGGTTCTCGAAGTAGGCGTATCCCTCATCGTCGATCCACGGGTAGTGCTGCCGCCAAGCCTTGACGCGGTCGGCCATGTGGTCGGGTGCGAAAAGCTCGGTCAGGGCGGCGGCCGCGCCGATCACCCAGGTGCTGGTCTTACAGAACTGCACGTAGGCGTCGACCGCGAACCGCACGCCCAGCAAGGGTTCCGGTATGTCGCCGAGGCCAACGGCCTTGGCGAGGACGAGCCAGTCGCCCAGCCCGCCCTCATCCTGGAACGCCAGGCGCTTCACCCATCGCACCCGCACCTCGGGTAGCGGGCAGTTGGCGATGATCGCCGCGTTCTTCTGGGACAGGCGCGACTGGTAGTACCAGCGGTTCGCGACCCACGCGCGCACCTCGTCCGGCGTGCAGCCCCCGGCCTGCAACCGGACGTTGAACGGGTGCTTGTCCCAGTACCGCTCGCCCTGGGCCAGCAGGGCGTCGGCGAACGCTTGACGGGTGAGCGCTTCGTTCATGACGGTTACTTGGCCATCGGCCGGACGATGTCGCCGGAGTAGGCGGTCACCTCGGGACGGCACTCCACTGTGGACACCTCGGGCTTCTGCCATACCTTCTTCTTCACGACATCTCCTTTCATCGGATGTCTCTTCCTCTGGAGGGGCCGAGGACAGTTAGTCAGTCTGCCTGTCTAACCGTCCCGTTAACAATAATGGAACGGTGTTGAATATGGAAGTCAGACAATCTCGATCTTGTCGAGATTGGGGCCACCATTGGAGGTTGTCGAGGTCAGACGCAGCGTATGGGTCCCGGCCGCAAGCGATATCGGCACGTTCTTGGACGCCCAGTTGGTCCACGCGCCCGTCCCCGGGAAGTCGACGATCACGCCGGCACCGCCATCGATGGACATGGACATCGGACGGTTGGTCGTGGTCCCGTTGGCGTGGCGGATCGCCACCGTCGTCGCCGGGCCGGTCACGGTGAACTCGACACCCGACCCAACAACGTTGTCCCCGTTGACAAATCCGGTGCCGGTGAACCCGGCCCAGTTGGACTCCACGACGCCCTGGATGATCATCGCATCCTCGGCCTGATAGACGGTCGGGCCGGGGCCGCTGGGCTCCACCACGTCGAGGCAGTCGAGATTGGGCCCGCCGTTGGCGGTCGTCGCGGTCAGCCGCACCTTGTTGTTGCCGCCCGCGATCAGCGCCGCCGTCACGCTCCTGGTGGCCCACGTGGTCCAGGCCCCCGTCCCGGTGAAGTCCAGGTTGACCGGTGGGCCGCCGTTGACCGACAGCGTCATCGGCCGGTTGGTCGTCGTGCCGTTGGCGTAGCGGACGGTCAGGGTGCCGTTGCCCGCGGCAGGCGAGGCGACGGTGAACTCCACGTACGCCCCTACGACGTTGTCGCCGTTGACGAAACCCGTCCCGGAGAACCCGGCGTGGTTCGACTCGACGACACCCTGGCTTATGAAGGCGTTCTCGGCTTCATATCTGGTACCCGCCGGAGGCTCGGGGTCCCCGATGGGTACCCCATTGATGCTTGAAGCCACCCAATGGACATCGGCGAACTCGATGACGTTGGGCGCAGTCATCCCAGTGAAATGGGCGTTGGCGATGTCCACGTTGCGGATCGGCACGCTCGACTGCCCCTCGAACGAGACCGGCGACCGTCCATTGGCGACGGTCATGCCATCGACCGTGAAGTTCTGCACGATCGGGATGTTGGACCCACTCGTGTCTCCATTGTAGACGGTGGTGATGTGCAGGCCATCGCGCTCTATGTTGCGAGCCTGGATGCGGCGAAGGTGCACGCCGTCGATGAAACCACCCCGCTGCTTGTTTGTCTTGACATATAAGGGATATTTAATGGGGAACCTGCCGGGGAAGTCGGCGGCGTTGTTCTCGCAGTCCTGGCAGAAGATGTTGCGCGCGCCGCCGGACATCTCGCTGCCGACCGTGATCCCGCCCCAGCGCCCGGAGAACTTGCACTGCTCCACCACGACGTTCTCGGTAGGCCGGCCTACCCGCCGCCCGTCGGCGTCGCGACCCGACTTGATGACCACGCAGTCGTCGTTGGTGTTCATCCGGCAGCCGGTGACGTAGGCGTCGGTGCACGAGTCGAGGTCGAGCCCGTCGCCCTGGCTATTGGTGCTGAAGAAGGTCACGTTGCGCACGGTGATGTTCGAGCAGTAGACCGGGTGCAGCGTCCACATCGCCGGGTTGCGCAGGTTGACCCCCTCCACCAGGACGTTGGTGCACCGGTACAGCCCGATCATGTTGGGCCGCAGGGTCGTGCCGGAACCGTAGACGCGCTGGCTGACGGGCACGCCGTCGCGCCCCTGCTGCTGCAGCTGGGTCCAGTCGCTTCCGCCGCCGCCCCAGCTCGACCAGCTGCCCGCGGGCGCGTTGCCGTCGATGGTGCCGGCGCCGGTGATGGCGATGTTCGTCTTGTCAAGGGCGTAGATGAATGGCGAGTGGTTGAAGCACTCGATACCCTGCCACCTGCTGAACACCGGAGGGAGGTAGGAGCCGCTGTCGGTGCGGAACCGGATCGTCGTTGCGCTGGTGACGTGGAGCTCCACATTGGATAGAAGATGGATCTTCCCGGTCCGGTAGACCCCGCCGCCGGTCACCAGGACCCGCCCGCCGCCAGCGGCGTTGCATGCCGTGATGGCGTTGCGGAACGCGGTCGTGCAATCGGTGCTGCCGTCGTTGACGGCGCCGTGGCTGCGGATGTCGAACGTTTGGCTGGGGAACGTGGGCGGGATGATGCGCGCCATGATCGCCGGGACCTGATCCCACGGCGACGCCAGCACCGTCACCTCCCCCGCCGCTTGGGTTGTTGCAGGCCCCACCGCCGCGGCCGCCGCTGCCGTCGCGTCTGCGGTCGAGGGGGCGAATATGCCGCCGGCGACGACGGCCCCGGCCGCGCCGCCAAGGGCCTTCCTACGCGAAATCATGCTCGTCCTCTCTGCCCGGCGGTCACGGCCCGGTCGAGCCGTGACCGCCGGATGGGATGGGTCAGCCGACGGACAGCCGGTCCAGGTTGGGCCCGCCGTTGACGGTCGTCGACGTCAACCGGATGGTGTTGCTGCCCGCGTTGAGCGACAGCGTGAACGTCACCTCCACCCAATTCGTCCACGCCCCGGTGGGCTGGAACGACTGGGTCAGGACGGTGCTCCCGTTGAGCGCCACGGACATCGGGCGGTCAACCGTGGTGCCGTTGGCGAAGCGCACCTTCACCGGAGTCGGACCACCGGCGGTGGACGACACCGTGAACTCCACGCCGGAGCCGACGACGTTGTCGCCGTTGACGAAACCCGTGCCGGTGAAGCCCGTGTGGTTGGACTCGACGACACCCTGGAAGATGTTGGCGTCTTCGGCCTGGTAGTGGACGACTCCACCCCCGCCGGAACTCGACGTCACGTCCAGGTAGTCAAGATTGGCCACGCCACCGGTACCCGTCGCGGTGAGCCGGATCGTATTGGTGCCCGCATTGAGGTTCACGTTGAGCGTCTGCTGCTTCCACAGCGGCCACGCCCCCGTCGCCGGGAAGGCGAGCGTGCCGTTGGAGCCGGCGTTGACCGATACCGACACCGGGCGGTCGGAGGTGGACCCGTTGCCGTAGTCGAACGTCAGCGTCGCCGGGCCCGCCGCCGCCGCGTTGACGGTGAACTGGACGAAGCTTCCGGTCGCGTTCGGGGTGTTGACGAAGCCGGTGCCGGAGAAGCCGGACCAGTTGCTGTCAATCGTCGAACCCGACGTGAAGGAGGCGCTCTCGGCCTCGTGGCGCACCGTCGTGCCGTTGCGCGACACGCGGTACATCACGGTGGCGTGACCGCCGACCGAGGCGCTGATGGTGCCGCTGGTCGTCGACGTCACCTTGCTCCAAAGGTCCTTGAGCGTGTAGGAGCTGGAGCCGCCGAGGCCGATGGCGTTGACGTTCGTCGACATGGTGGCGGTCGTGGTGGTCTCGTTGGACAGGGCCACCGCACGGTCGCCGTTGGCAAGCGCCTTGCTGTAGATCACGTGACCTGCGCCGTCGTTGCTGATGACGACGCCCTGGCGGCCCAGCGTGTCCTGGTCGATCGCGATCACATCGGTGTTCTTCAGGATGGTGAACGTATCGGCGTTGACGCTGCGCAGGTCGGAGCCGATGAGCAGCGGCGCGGCCATGATGGCCCACAGGCTGAAGTGGGTGCGGTACTCCGTCCCGGTCATCCCGCCGTTGCCCACCTCGAGCATGTCCGGGTCGTTCCAGTGGCCCGGCCCCGCCCACTGCGGCAGGCCCCGGTTGAACTGGGCCTTGCCGATCATGCTGGTCCAGTTGTCGCTGATGTCACCCGTGGTGCGCCAAAGGTTTCCGACGTTCTTGCCCCACTCCCAGACCCTTGGCGGCCCGGTGCGGCCCCACTCGCAGATGGAGTAGACGATCGGACGGCCGGTGGCCAGCAGCGCGTCGCGCATGGTGGTGTAGCGCAGCTGCGCGTCGACCCCCTGGTTGTTGCAGTTGTCGTACTTCAGGTAGTCGACGCCCCAGGAGGCGAACAGCGCCGCGTCCTGCTGCTCGTGGCCCAACCCGCCGGAGAAGCCGATCGTATTGCATGTCTTCGTGCCGGCGCTGGTGTAGATGCCCAGCTTCAGGTTGCGGGCGTGGGCATAGTCGGCAAGGAACTTGATGCCGCGCGGGAACCGGACCGGATCCGGCTTGAGGTTCCCGTTGCCGTCGCGCGAGTTGGGCGCGGGCACGGCCCAGCAGTCGTCGAGGTTGACATACTTGTACCCGGCCTCGCGCAGCCCTTGATTGACGAAGATGTCAATGATGCCAAGCACCATGGCCTCGTTGAAGTCCGCTTCGCAGTGCGTGGCGTTCCAGTTGTTGAACCCCATCGGCGGGGTCCGGGCCAGGCCGTTCTCGAGCGCGATGGCGGGCGCTACCGGGGCCGCCACCGTGATGGCGACGGCGGCGCCGGCCACCAGCACCGACGACGCCAGCGCGGATAGTAGCTTGCGCATGGTTCTCCTTAACTAAGGGTGATCCTGTCGAGGTTCGGCCCGCCGTTCGAGGTCGAAGAGGTGAGCCGGATGCTGTGCGTCCCGGAGCCGAGCGAGACCGGGACGTTCACCGTGTTCCAAGTGGTCCACACGCCCGTGCTCGGGAAGTCCACATTCGATCCCGTCCCACCGTCGACGGACATTGCCATGGGCCGGTTGGTGGTGGTGCCGTTGGCGAACCGGATCGCCACGCTCGTGGCCGGCCCGCTGACCGTGAACTGGACATACGAGCCGACGATGTTGTCGACATTGACGAACCCCGTGCCGGTGAAGCCGGCGTGGTTGGACTCCACCACGCCCTGGCTGATGGTCGCCGACTCCGCCTGGTACTCCCTCGGGGCAGGCCCGGTCACCTGCACCTCCAGGTGGTCGAGGTTCGGCCCGCCGGAAGCGGTCGTCGACGTCGCCCGGACGGTGTTGGCGCCGGCGTTGAGCGAAACATTGGTGAGCGTTCTCGTGTCCCAGTCGTCCCACGCCGGGGTGGGGATGAACCCCAGCTCGTCGGCGACGAGCTGCCCGTTGACGTGGATGTCCATCGGCCGCGTCGCCGTGGTGCCGTTGGCGTAGCGCAACGTCAGGGTCGCGAGCCCGGCGGCTGGCGCGTTGACCGTCCACTGCACATACGAGCCGACGAGGTTGTCCAGATTGACGAATCCGGTCCCGGTGAACCCGGGCCAGTTCGACTCCACCACGCCCTGTGAGATCACCGCGTTCTCGGCCTCGTAGCGCGTTCCGGTGGGCGGCGGCTCGGTCTCGCTCCACTTGTAGCAGCGCATGTTCCGGATGAGCATGTGGCAGTCCTGCAGCGAGCCGGAGGTGTCGCCCAGCGAGCGGTAGATGCCCCATTTCGGGCGGACGCGATCTTCCAGAAAGGTGTCGAGGCCGGTGCGCGAGACGTCGATGACGGTCGTCGCACCGTCGCGCACCACCCAGCGCACGCGCGCCGAGTTGCCGATCCCCATCTCCAGCTCGACATCGATCCACTTGTTCTGCAGGGGTACCAGGTCCACCATGCCGACGCGGGTACCGCTGACCACCAGCTCGATCTTCTGGACGCCGCTCACCCGGCGCAGGGACATCGTGATCATCGGTGAGGTGCCTGTGCCCGGCGCCTTGGTCTGCATGATGTGGGTGAAGCTGGTTGTCGACTTCAGCGACGTGGGGATGAACATGGAGTGGGTCAGCCTCCACGTCTCCCCCGGCACGATGATCAGGTTCGCCCCCTGCCAGACCATGCCCTTGACCTCCTGGCGCTGCCGGTCGGTCATGGTGTCGCGGTCCACCATGTGCATGTTGAAGCGATAGTCGTTGCTGCCGGACGGCACGAAGATGTGCGGCTGCCCCGCGGGATGCGAGTTGGCGCGGTCGTCCTCGACGCCCTCGAAGGCGTCGAGACCGTGCACGCTCGCCTCGGGCGCCCAGCGCAGTTGCCACCCAGCTAGCACCACCGGATCAGGCGCGACCGGATCGGCCGCCGCCAGCCCTTGTGTAGCAAGGGTTCCCAGGGCCGGTGTGGCCGCGGCCACGGCACCCGCCGCGAGAACCGTCCTTCTTCTCATCGTCCACCCCCTCAGGTGATGGTGATCTTGTCTAGGTTGGGTCCGCCGTTGGAAGTGGTGGCGGTCAGCCGGATGGTGTGGGTCCCGGCGCCCAGCGAGACTGCCCTGCTGGCCACGGCCCACGTCGTCCACGCGCCCGTGCCTGGGAAGTCCACAGTGGAGCCCGCGCCACCGTTGACCGACAAAGACATCGGCCGGTTGGTGGTCGTCCCGTTGGCATAGCGGATCGCCACGTTGTTGACCGGGCCGGCGACGGTGAACTCGACGCCCGAGCCGACGACGTTGTCACCGTTGACGAAGCCGGTGCCGGTGAAGCCGGGCCAGTTGGACTCCACGACGCCCTGGATGATGAGCGCGTTCTCCGCCTGGTAGTCGGTGCCGCCGCCCCCACCCGTGGGCTCCTGCACGTCGATGCAGTCGAGGTTGGGCCCGCCGTTGACGGTGGTGGAGGTCAGCCGAATCTTGTTACTCCCGGCGACCAGCGCCACGGTGCGGGTGACCGTGGCCCACGTCGTCCACGCGCCGGTGCCATTGAAGTCCACATTGGATCCCGCAGCGCCGTTGACCGCCAACGACATGGGCCGGTTGGTGGTCGTCCCGTTGGCGTAGCGGATGGCGACGGTACCGTTCCCGGCCGCCGGAGAGTTCACCGTGAACTCCACATGGGCCCCGACGACGTTGTCGCCGTTGACGAACCCGGTGCCGGAGAACCCGGCGTGGTTGGACTCCACCACGCCCTGGCTGATGAACGCGTTCTCCGCCTCGTAGCGGGTGCCCACCGGACCGGGAAGCAGCACACCATTGACGCGCACGTTCTGGAAGATCACGTCGTTGGCATTGGTGACGGACGGGGTGGGCGTGTCGATCGCGGTGAATGTGCTGTTGGACATGTGGAAGTGGGTCAGCGGGCTGGCCGCGATGCCGTTGATGCGAACGGCGTACGGCGCATCGTTGATCGTCAGATCCTCGATGTGGAAGTTGCGGAAGACGGGGTACACGATCGGCCCGAACCCCGGCCCGGTGAGGCTGTAGTTCATGTCGATGTGCACCGCCCCGCGGTCCGACGGCCCGCCGGAGATCCGGCGCACGTTGATGTTCTCCACCGTCCCGCCGCGCCGCTGGTTGGTCTTCATGTACACGGCGTGGAAGTTGTTGTACGACGAGCCCGGCCGGATCGTGCAGTCCTGGGCGTAGACGTTGCGCACGCCGCCGGACATCTCCGAACCGACGGTGACAGCGCCCCACCGCCCGAGGAAGGTGCAGTTCTCGATGACGATGTTCTGCGACGGGACACCGACGCGGCGCCCATCGATGTCACGGCCTGACTTGATGGCGATCCCGTCGTCACCGGTGTCGAAGGTGCATCCATGGATGTAGACGTCGTTGCACGACTCGGGATCGCAGCCGTCGACCATGGCACCGCGCGTGAAAACGTTGATGTTGCGCACCGTCACGTTGGTGGACAGCACCGGGTGCACCGCCCACATTGCCGAGTTACGGATGTTCAGGTCGGCGATGAGGATGTTCGAGCAGCGGTACAGCTGGATCATGTTGGGCTTAAGGAAGTGACCGTCACCGAATTGCCTCTGGTTGATGGGCACCCCGTCGACCGCCATCTGCTGCAGGGCGTCCCAGTCGCCGAAGCGCTGGCTGTCGAAGCCGAACCATGGTCCGTTCTGGGCGTTGCCGTCGATCGTTCCGGTACCCGTCAAAGCAATATTGGTTTTCTCAAACGCGTAGATAAAAGGTGACCAGTTGTAGCACTCGATCCCCTGCCACCGCGTGAAAACCGTTGGCATGTATGAACCGGTGTCGGTACGGAAGCGCAGGGTGGCGCCGGACTCGACGTGAAGGTTTACATTGGACAGAAGGTGGATCTTCCCGGTGCGGAACGTGCCACCGGCGACGAGCACGCGCCCGCCGCCGGCCGCGTTGCAGGCCTGGATGGCGCTGCGGATCGCCGCGGTGCAGTCCGTCGTGTTGTCCCCCACCGCACCGTAGTCACGGATGTCGAAGGTCTGGTTGGGGAACGTGGGCGGCGAGATCCGGGCGAGGATCACCGGGATCTGGTCCCAGGGCGCCGGGGACGCCGCCGCCGGCAGCTCGGTGAAGGCCGAGCCGAGCAGCGCTCCACCCGCGGCGGCGGCTCCCGCGCCCAGAACAGTGCGTCTGTTCATGTCGCCCCTTCAGGAGAGAGTGTGAGCCGGTCGAGGTTGGGCCCGCCGTTGGCGGTCGTGCCTGTCAGGCGGATGGTGTTCGCCCCGGCGTTGAGCGGCGCTTGGACCGACAGCGTGTTCCATGTGTCCCAGGTGCCCGTGCTCGCGAAGTTGAGCGTCGCGATAACCGCACCGTTCACAGACAGGGTCATCGGCCGGGTCGTGGTGGTGCCGTTGGCGAAGCGGATCACCAGCGTGTAGGTGCCCGCGGCGGGAACCGTTATCACGCACTCGATGCCGGAGCCGACGACGTTGTCGCCGTTGACGAACCCCGTTCCCGTGAATCCCGGCCAGTTGGACTCGACGACGCCCTGGTTGATGGTGCAGTTCTCGGCCTGCACCTCGATGGGTGGGGGCGGTGGAGGCCCTGCGGCGTCGATTTCCACATAGTCGAGGTTGGGTCCGCCGTTGGCGGTCGACGCCACCAGGCGAATGGTGTTCGCTCCGGCGTTGAGGCTGGCGTTGACCGACTGGACTGTCCATGTCGTCCAGGCCCCGGTCGGGCCGCCCGTCAGCGTCCCCACGCTGGCCCCGTTGACCACGATGTCCATCGGCCGCGCCGTCGTGGTCCCGTTGGCGTAGGCGAACTTCAGGGTCGCCGCGCTCGCGGTGTCGCGGTTGACCGTCCAGGTTTGCGAAGCGCCGACGGCGTTGGTCGTGTTGCAAAACCCAGTGCCGGAGAAGCCTGCCCAGTTGGAGTCGATGGTGCCTTCACACACCGCGGGTGCCGTCTCGGCCTCGAATCTGTTGGCGGGCCCCGGTCCGGGCAGTGGCGTGGAGTTGGTCGCCCGCACGCGCAACGCACCGCCGGCGGTGTTGGTGCTGTCCACCAGCGCGTATCCGTTGATGCCGCTGAAACCGACGTCATAGGCCGAGCCGCTGCCACGCTCGGCACGCATCCGGTTGATGGCAACGGTGGCGCCGTCATCGGCGATGACCGCCGGCCGGTTGTCGTTGCTGGCGAAGGAGACGTCAGAGTCGTTGAAGGTGACGCCGCGCACATGCCGCATCCACCAGCCGTAGGAGGGCCTGGTGCCGTAATCCCTTGGCGGATAAGTGGTCAAGAACTCGCCCGGCACCAGGTTGGCGTCGGAGGCTGGGTGCCCGCCCGGCACGTCGAAGTCGACATTGTTCAAGGTAATATTTTCAATATCGACGCTGGGGGTACCCGTGATGGTGCTCGCGTATTCCCTGGCCCCTCCGCCGCCGGGCTCCGCCGGGGCGATGAGATTGCTACCGCTCACGTTCGTCAGGGTGATGTTGCGGATCCTGCCTGCCGGAGGGCTGCCGGGGCACCGCCGCCGCTCACCGATCTTCATGAAGACCGGGCTCGCCGCGCGCGTGATGGTGACATCGGTGTAGTGGACGTCCTCGATTATGGCCCCGTCCATGGAGACGATGCCGATGCCGGCCTTGCCCGCGCCCAGGATGGTGATGCGGTCGAAGCGGATGTCGCGGAAGTTGCCGCACGTCTCCGAGCCGAACTGCAGCGCGTTGTTCTCGTGCGAGTAGACCGTGGTGTCGCTGACGCGAACGTTGTGCGTCTCGAAGGTCTGGCCGAGCGCGAAGTCACTCTTGAGCCCGAGCGCGTCGTCGCTGCCCTCGATGCGGGAGTTGGTGACGCTGATGTCCCAGCTATTGATGAGGTTGATGCCGTCACGAACACCGCTCGACGACCAGATGGTCTTGAAGTTGTCGATGGTGACGCCGCCGCAGCCGTTGATGAGCGCCATGAAGTGCCCGCCGCGGCGCATCGTGATACCGGTGAGCCTCAGGTTGGTGCAGCGCTTGATGGACAGCAGCTTGTCGGCCTGGCCGGAGGAGGGGTTGCCGGTGATGACGTTGCCGCCGCCGTCGATGGTCCCCGAGCCCTGGATGCTGAAGTTGGTCAAGTTCTCGCCCCACATCAGGGCGTTGTGGAAGTGGCTGTGCCCGAAGTCCTGGTATTGGTCGAAGTTGTTCGACTCGGCCGCGTCCATGCCGCTGGAGTGGGCAAGGATCGTTGCCCCGCTGTCGATCTGCAGCGTGACGTTGCTCTTGAGGTGGATGGTGCGGGAGCGGTAGGTCCCGCTGGGGAATACCACGATCCCGCCGCCGCCGTTGGAGGCGGCCCTGTTGATGGCGGCGTCGATCGCATCGTCGTCCAACGTGGACCCGTTGCCGGTCGCGCCGAAGTCGCGCACGTTGAAGGTTCCAGGCTCCGCGCCGGCGGAGGCCGGGAACGTGACAAGCGCACACCCGGCCGCGAGTGCCACCGCCGCCCGGATCAGACTGCGCCCCTTCATGAACTCTCCTTTTCCAGCCGTATCACCGTGATCCGTGCGGGTGGTGGGCCCAGGCGGCACCACCACCCGCAGGAGGATCAGCGGGATCAGCTGATGGTCAGGCGGTCAAGGTTGGGTCCGCCGTTGGCGGTCGTGGAGGTGAGCCGGATCGCGTGGGTTCCGGCCCCGAGATTCACGGTGAACGTCTCACTCACCCATGTGGTCCAGGCTCCCGTCGGGTTGCCCGCCAGCGTGGCGACCGGCGAGCCGTCGACCGTGATGCTCATGGGCCGCGCCGTCGTCGTCCCGTTGGCGTACCGGACAGCAAGGGCCGTCCCGGAAGCGGTGACCGCACACTCCACATAGGAGCCGACGACGTTGTCGCCGTTGACGAAGCCGGTTCCGGTGAACCCGGTGTGGTTGGACTCCACCACGCCCTGGAAGATGGTGCAGTTCTCCGCCTGCGCCTCAACCGGTGCCGGGCCGGCGACCGAGACGTCGACGTAGTCGAGGTTCGGCCCGCCGTTGGCGGTTGTCGAGACAAGCCGGATGGTGTTGGCGCCGGCGTTGAGGTTGGCGGTCACCGACTGCGTGACCCACGTGGTCCAGGCGCCGGTCGGCACGCCGGTCAAAGTGCCCGCCGGGGCGCCGTTGACGAGGATGTCCATCGGCCGGGCCGTTGTGGTCCCGTTGGCGTAGGCGAACTTCAGGGTGCCCGAGCCGGCCGCGTCCTCGTTGACCGTCCAGGTCTGCGCCGCCCCAACCGCATTGGTGGTGTTGCAGAACCCGGTGCCGGAGAAGCCGGCGTGGTCGGAGTCGACGGTGCCTTCACACACCGCCGGCGCGCTCTCCGCCTCGAAACGTCCGGGCGGGGGCACGATCGGTCCACATTGGGCTGTGGATGAGGTGGCGGTGATCCGTGGGGTACCGCTATTGCGCACGCAGTATGGATTTATCGACTGGAACACGAAGTCGGCCGTGCTGCTTGTTCCGCGTTCATAGCCGAAGCCGTCGAAGGTGACGGTGCTGCCGGTGTTGGCGACCACCGCGGGGCGGCAGTCGTTGCTGACGAACTGCACCGAGCCGCCGACAAACGTGATGTCGTGGGCGTTGTGGATGTACCACCCGTACCCGGGCCGGGTCCCGATGCTGACCGGGTTGTAGTTGGTCGGGTCATTGCTGGGCACCCCCGTCCCCATGCAGCCGTTGCCGCCCGGCACCGTCAGGTTCACGTTGGTAAAGGTGACGTTGCGGATCCGGTTGCTGCTGCTCGACTCGCCCCACAGCGTCGCGGTGAAGTTGGAGCTGCTCTGCCCGGAGGAGGTGATGTTCTCGTAGGTGATGTTCTCGATGCGGCCGACGCCGGGGCTGTTACCGCATCGCCGCCGGGTGCCGATCTTCTGGTAGATGGCGCCCCGGACGTTCGTCATCGTGATGTCCTTGTAGTGCACGTCGGAGATGACGGTGCCGTCCATGGAGACCATGCCGAGCCCCGACTTGTTGGAGCCGTTGATGGTGATGCGCTGGAAGTCGTACCCGGTGAAATCCCCGCACGTCTCGGAGCCGAACATCAACGCGTTGCAGCACACGGCACTCAGCCTGGTGTCATAGACCTTCACGTTGCCGTTGGGCAGCTTCGCCCCGAGGGCGTAGTCGCTCTTGAACGCGAGCGCGTCATCGTCGGCGTTGATGACAGCGTTGGTGATGGTCACGTTGGTCGCGCTGATGACGTTCCACCCGTCGCGGTCGCTGGCCGTGTCGATGCGCAGCCGGTCGGATGTGATGTTGTTGCAGTTGTTGGTGAGCATCGCGAAGTGCCCGCCTCGCCGCAGCGTGATCCCGTCGACGCGCAAGCCGTTGCAGCGAGTCAGCGAAATGATCTTGTCAGCCTCGCCCGAGGCGGGGTTACCGGTGATGAGATGGCCGCCGCCGTCGATCGTGCCCGAGCCGGTGAAGGCGATGTTAGTGAGCCGGTCGCCCCAGATCATCGCGTTGTGGAAGTGGCTGTGCCCGTAGTCCTGGAAGTCGTCCCAGGGGTTGGATTCGGGCGGGTCGTAATCGTCGTTGGGCGAGCCAAGGATCGTGGCACCGCTGTCAAGCTGGATCGTGATGTTGCTTCGCATGTGGATGCTATTGGCGGAGCGATACGTTCCCGACGGGAACTGGACGATGTTCGCGCCGCCCGCGTTGGCCGCCGCGTCGATCGCCCGCTGGATCGCGGGTGTGTCGTTGGTCGACCCGTTTCCGGTCGCGCCATAATCTCGCACGTTGAACGTCGCCGCCTGCGCCGGGGTCTCCACCATCAGGCCCGTCATGAAACCGATCGCGGCGACGGCGAGGATACGCCTATATATTCGCATTGTTCTTCCTCCGGGTGTACGCGCTGCCGCCGGTCGGCGTGCGCGATCATCAGGGGTGTTGCGGGCGGCCGGGCGCGATCGGCCACCGCTTATGCCCTCGGCCATCACTTCCTTTGTGGCCCTGGGGTTTGCCTCCGCGTACGCCATACGCAATGGCGCGTATGGCGTACGCGGATCGAGAGCCAGCTCAGAGCTAGCTGAGCGTGATCCGATCGAGGTTAGGTCCGCCGTTGGCGGTCGTAGAGGTGAGGCGTATGAGGTGCGTACCCGAGCCGACCGACACCGGCACGGTGACAGTGGTCCAAGTCGTCCAGGCACCGGTCGGCCCGAAGGCCGGGGTCGAAACCGCCGCCCCGTCAAGGGTTATCGCCATCGGCCGGTCCAGGGTGGTGCCGTTGGCGAACCGTACCACCAGGTTGGTGGCGGGGCCGGTGACTGAGCACTCCACATAGGAGCCGACGACGTTGTCGCCGTTGACGAAGCCGGTTCCGGTGAACCCGGCGTGGTTGGACTCGACGACACCTTGCGAGATGGTGCAGTTCTCCGCCTGGTAGTCGACGGGTGCAGGCCCGCTCGACTCGACGTCCACATAGTCGAGGTTGGGCGCGCCACCCGCGGTGGTACCGGTGACCCGCACAACGTTGTTGCCCGCGTTGAGGTTCGCGTTCACCACCGTCGTCGTCCAGTTGGTCCACGCCCCCGTCGGAGCGAAGGCCGGCGTCGCCACGGTGGTCCCGTTGACCGTCACCGTCGACGTGCGGTCGGCGGTGGTGCCGTTGGCCCAGCCGAAGGTGAGGGTCGCGGGGCCGGCGGTGTCGGCCGTGACCGTCCACTCGGCGAATGCGCCAACGGCGTTGGTGGTGTTGCAGAACCCGGTGCCGGAGAAGCCCGCCCAGTTGCTGTCGATGGTGCCGTCACACACGGCCGGCGGGGTCTCGGCCTCGAACCTTCCCTCTGGCGGCGGCTCGATGATGCCACCGGCCGCGTAGGCCGAGCCGATCCAGGCCTCGTCGACGCGCAGCCGCGCGATGCCGTGGCTGCTCGTCTTCTCCAGCCGCACGTGGCGCGCCGTCACCTGGGTGGTCAGGTCAATGATCTGCACTCCGCGGTGGTTGGGCAGGTTGGCCGTGCGGCGCAGGGTCCACGAGCTGCCGTCGTTGGACGTGTAGACGTTGTACCCGTTGATGCGCGCCGAGTTCGACGACGGGAAGGTGGTGGAGTCCTCGCGCTGGTTGATCCCGATGTATTGGATGGGTTGCTGGCTTCCCAGATCAAAGCGCAATGATGTGGTACCCGCCGAATTGTTGTCCCAGTAGGTGAGGTAACTGCCGTCCGCCGCATCCGAGGCGGGGTGAGCCGTGGTCTGGGAAGAGGCGCTCATCGTGTAGGTCGATTGCGCGATGATGCCCTCGCGCCCGCTCGTGGTCACCTTGAAGACGGTGTCGTACTGGTCCCAGCTGCTGATGCCGTTGAGGGTGAGCCAGCCGCCGCTCTGGGTGTGGCTGACCGTCGCGCCGGTGCGCAGGTTGGTCACCGACGCCACCTTGTAGCCGACGTCCCGCAGGCGCAGCGTACTGCCGCTGGGCCGGTTGATGACGTGGATGTAGTGCAGGTTCGGGTTGGTCTTGCTGATGGTGGTCACGCCGTGCGCGCCGTCGTTCCAGAAGCCGGGGTCGAGCCCGCCATACATGTAGCCGCCGCCTTCGGTGCCGCCCAACGACTCCCAGATGTTGTTGAGGTAGGTATTGGCGAAGTTGTTGAACGTTTCCTGGGCCGGGGGCATCCGGCCGGCCTTCATCGGGGTCTCCGCCATCAACGCTTTGATCGACGAGCCGGCGTTGGTGATGAGCCGCCCGAGGGTGAGCTTGTAGTCGACCGAGTTGTCGGTGCCGGTGTACCACCAGGATCCGCTCGACGGCAGCTTGAAGTCGGCTTCGATCAGACGCGGAGCGGCGGTGAAGACGGCCTGAGGGTAGTCGTAGCTGGGCGTCATACCGGTCTTCTGCTCGTTGCTGATCATGTCCATCTCGGCCGTGTCCTCGTTGTTGTTGCTCAACGTGAAATTTGGCCGGGTGGAGTGGACCTGCTGGTAGAGGTTGTGGCTCTCCCAGTAGGCGTTGTCGTTGTCGATCCAGAAGCCTCCCAGATCCGGGTAGCGGTTCATGACCTCGAAGAAGTTGTCGTAGCTGAACTCGCCGAACCCGTCGCGGGTGTGCAGGTCCACGCTGTGGCCCTTGTAGTTGGAGTAAGCCGAGGAGTTCAGCCAGCTCTGCCCGGACGGCAGCCCCTCGTTCCACCACTGCGGGTCGTCGGTCATATAGAGGATCGTCTTCATCGGCGGGTTCGCCGCGTTGGTCGCGTCGATCAGCCGGCGCAGGATGTCGTGGCCCGCGGTGTTGGAGAGGCGGCAGCTGCCCGGGATCGCCGACGGCCAGGGCCGGGCGTAGCCGAGTCGCGAGTGGAACGTGGCCAGGACGATGTATTGGGCGTGCAGCTTCTGCGCCTCCCTGACCCAGTAATTGGGATCCCAGCCACCGCTGAAGACGGCGTCTTCCCAGGCGCTGCAACTGGTGTGCGCCGGCGACGTCCGCATTCCCCAGTGCAGGAACAGTCCGCCGATAGAGTTGCGCAAGAATGTCTGGCGAGGGTGCTGAAGATCAGCTTGGGCGGGGCTTGCGGTCACCGCGATGAACGTGCCCGCCGCCATCACGATGGCGGCTAGCAGGCCTCCTGCCCTCGTGCGGAGGTTCATGGTAGTCCTTCTTCCGGTCATGCAGCGTGAAGAGATCGGATCTATCATGTTTCTGTAAGGTTTCATGACTCTACATACGAGCGATAGATCAATGGAAGACCCATGATTGATCGGATCTCTGAATTCTTCGATCAAAATCTTGGAGAACCCAAAATTGGAACCGAAAACGCGATGACCCGATGTTTCCTCGAGAATGGCGCGCCCAAACACGGGCGTTTACCCATAATCAAACCTGGATTCACCCGATGACTGGAAACATCCAGGCATTGACCCGATGAGTGGATAGGCGTACCGTCACGTGAACTGTCGCCGACGGGGCGGCAACGATCCACATATGTGACAGGAGCTACGCGATGCAACGCAGGTTGACCGTCGCGGTCGTCGCCGCGCTGGCAGTTGTCGTCACAGGCTGCTCTTCGACCAAGCCTCAACCACAGACCCAGGACCCGGGTTCCCCCATAGAGATCTGGATTCGCCAGGCCCCGGATTCTGACTCGCACAAGACTTTGCTGAAGCTTGCCGCTGCCTTCACCGAGAAGACCAAGGTGCAGACGAAGGTCGTCGCCATCTTCGACGACTTCGAGACCAAACTGCAGCAGCAGGGCGCACAGCGGGCGCTGCCCGACATCGTCATCAACGACACGGCCCAGCTGGGCAACATGCAGTCCCAAGGCTGGCTGACCGAGGTGGACAAGGGCAAGGTCACCAACGGTGACAAGCTGTCCGACCGCGCCTGGAAAGCCGCACAGGGCGCCGACGGCAAGTACTACGCGATGCCGTTCTCGGCCCAGTCCTTCCTCCTGCTGGTCCGTGCCGACTGGCGCAAGAAGGTGGGCCTGCCCGAGCCGAAGACGTGGGAAGACCTTGCCGCCCTTGGCAAGGCGTTCACCACCGGAGACCCCGACGGCAACGGCAAGGCCGACACGTTCGGGTTCGTCGTTCCAGGTACCACCCAGCGCGGCTACATGTCGTGGTATGCCTCCTCATACGTATGGGGCAACGGCGGCGACTTCGTCGAGCCCGCGGGCTCCGGCAAGTGGAAGCCGGCCATCAACAACTCGAAGTCGGTGGAGGCCATAAGCTGGCTCAAGGACCAGTTCTGCGCCAACAAGACGGTCAGCCCGGGCGCGGTCAACAACAACACCACCGTCTCGCACGAGGTGTTCGAGAAGGGCCAGGCCGGCATCTACCTCGTCGGTCCCTACGTGCTCGCACGGTTCGTCAAGAGCATGGGCAGCGACAAGATCGAGGCGATCCCGCTCCCCAAGGGCCCGTCCGGCGGCCCCGGCACGCTGGCCGAGGGCGAGAACGTCTACCTGATGTCCGGCTCGAAGAACGTCAACGGGCAGAAGCTCTTCGCCGAGTTCGCCGCCTCCGTCGACGGCCAGAAGATAGGCATGAACAAGGATGACCCCGGCGCGATCGTGCGGCTTCCGGTCAATAAAGAGGTCGACATGTCCACGGTCCGGCAGGACCCGAGGTGGAAGGTCTTCCAGGATTTCTACAACGCAGCAGGCGTCTACTCGCCGAGCGTGCCCAACTGGGCGCCCTTCCGGCAGACGACGGCCGACGGCATCAACGCCGTGATGGCCAACTGCGGCTCAGACGTCAGGCAGTCCATGGACAAGCTTGCCGATCAGCTAGGCGCGGAGCTGAAAAAGCAAAACGTCCTGGCTGCCTGATTTAGGTGCGGTCGAGGTGCCGGCACGGGCCCTCGACCGCGCCCTAGTATGGCGCTCTGCTGTCGGCGCCGCCTCCGGCGTCGCTGGCATTGGCGCCCAAGGAGGCGGCGTCTTCCCTCGGGATCTTGCAAACGAAAAGCGTGTTTGCAAGATCGCTCAGTCCAGACGCCGCCGGCGCCAATGCGTTGGGGGCCCGGCGCAAAAGAAATCCGTGCCAAAGAAAGGAGAAATTGCTATGTCGTCCCGCGCCCGGCGGCGCCGCTTTGACCTCGTGCCATGGCTTTTCCTGGCGCCCGCCCTGATCCTGTTCCTGTACTTCAAGTTCATCCCCATGGCCCAGGGCCTGAAGATGAGCTTCTTCGAGGTGCGAACGTACCTCGGTGACCGCTGGGTGGGCATGGACAACTACCGGCAGATTGTCACCGACGACCGGTTCACCAACGCCATCAAGAACACCGTGCTGCTTGCCGCCGCCACGACGGTCGGCTCCATGGCGCTCGGCCTGCTGCTCGCCCTGCTGGTGGAGGGCAAGGCCCGGCATCTGTGGTTCGTGCGCACCGCGGCCTTCATCCCCGTCGTGACCACGCTCGCGGTCGTCGCCGAGGTGTGGCGAATCATGTATTACCCGGGCGCCGACGGGCCCGTCAACTCCATCCTCGCCTGGTTCTTCATCGGTCCCCAGCACTATATAGACCACGAGGACACCGCCCTGCTTTCGCTTGTGGGCGTTAACATCTGGCGGGGCGCACCTTACGACATGATGATTTTCGTGGCGGGTCTGGCCGGTGTGGACAGATCCCTCTACGAGCAGGCCGCCGTTGACGGCGCGGCGACCTGGCGCCGCTTCCTGCATGTCACGGTTCCCGCGCTGCGTCCGGTCTTCGCGATCCTGTTCACCCTGGCGGCCATCCGCGGCCTGCGCGTGTTCACCGAGGTCTTCACGATGACCAATGGTGGACCCAACGGCTCGACCGAGGTTCTCATGACCCTCATCTACAAGCTCGGCCTGCAGCAGGGCTATCTGGGTGTCGCCGCCGCGGGCTCCATCGTCCTTTTCGTCGCCACCGTGATCCTGACCATCATCGTCCGGGGACTGTACCGAAAGGATGCGCGGGCATGAGCACCACCGATCGTTACGAAACGGTTCTGGGCCTGGACTCGTATCGCGGGCCGGTGGCCAAGGTACTCAAGCTGCTCGGGTACACGGTGATGGCACTCGTCTTCGCCGGCCCGCTGATCGCGCTGCTCGTCGGGTCCTTGAGCCACGTGGTCGACCCGACCAAGTTCTCCCTCATCCCCGAGGGCGGCCTCACCCTGCAAAACTTCATCGAGGCCGAAGACCGCCACGTCTACGAGTACCTGTTCAACTCGTTCGTGGTCGTCGGGTTGGGGCTTCTGCTGCAGGTGCTGGTCAGCGTCTTCGCCGCGTACTCCTTGGCGCGCAAGCGTTTCGTCGGTGCCAGCATCATCATGCTTCTGATCCTGTCGACGATGATGATTCCCGAGGAGATCATCGCGATACCGCTGTCGGTCGTGCTCGCCGACATCCCGCCGTTCCACTTCGACCTCATCGGCACCTACGCCGGCATGATCCTTCCCGTGGGCGCCTGGGGTTTCTCCATCCTCGTCATGACCGAGTTCATGCGCGAGGTACCCATCGAGCTTGAAGAAGCCGCTCGCATCGATGGGGCGAGCGAGCTCCGCGTCTTCTTCCTGATCATTCTGCCGCTGTGCCGCCCGGCACTCGGCGTGATCGGTGTATTCGGATTCACCATGATCTGGGACCAATACCTGCTGCCCCTGATCGTGGCGACCGAGCCATCCCAATACACCTTGACCATCGCGCTACGAGGGCTGCGCGGGGACGAGGAGGTCGGCATAGGCGTCCTCCTTGCCGGGGCGACACTCGCCCTACTGCCGTCGGTTCTGGCGTTTATCGCGTTGCAGCGGCAGTTCGTGCAGGGCTTGACCAGTGGAGCCATCAAGGGCTAGGGAGGTACCCGACCATGCGATTCAAGAAGGCGGCGTCCGCTTCTGCGGCCGCCGCTCTTGTTCTCAGCCTGCTGGCGCCGACGCCGGCAAAAGCCGCACCCACCATCTACGAAGCCGAAAACGCCACGATCTCGCAGGGCGTCGTCGAATCCAACCATCCCGGCTTCTCCGGTACCGGATTCGTCAATTACGACAACCTCATCGGGTCCTATGTGGAGTGGATTGTCAACGCGCCCGCTGCGGGCAGTTACACGCTGACCCTCCGCTTTGCCAACGGCACCACCACGAACCGGCCGATGGACATCACCGTCAACGGCGGTCTGGTCGCCGATGATCGGGCATTTCCTTCAACGGGTACCTGGGACAACTGGCAGACAACGGAAATCGCCATTTCGTTGACGTCCGGGGACAACACGATCCGGGCGACGGGTGTCACGGTCAACGGCGGCCCCAATGTGGACTACGCCGCCGTGGACACGGCCGCTCCCGCGCCGGTCCTCTACGAGGCCGAGAACTTCATCATCCCGGGCGGCGACTGCGTCGTGGAAAGTGAGCACCTCGGTTTCACCGGCAGCGGATACGTCAACTGTGCCAACGTCGTCGGCAGCTTCATCGAGTTCACCGTCAGCTCGGCGACGAACGTCTCTACCAACCTGCACTTCCGGTACGCCAACGGCACCACGGCCGCCCGCCCGGCCGACGTATCGGTCAACGGCGCCACCGTCGCCTCGCCGAGCTTCCCGCCGACTGGCGCCTGGACCAACTGGAGCTTCCAGACCGTGGTGGCGAACCTGGTAACGGGAAGCAACAAGGTCCGCCTCACCGCGACGACCGCCAACGGGTTGGCGAACATCGATTCGCTGACCGTCGGCGGCCCCACGCCGGGCCCGGGTCCGGGACGGGACTGGTCGGATCTGATGGTGCGCTCGACGATGCAGCGCTTCACGCCAGGCACCATCGGCGGTTGGAGCTATCCGGTGGCGCTTTATCTCTACGGGCAGTATCACGTGTACCTGCGCACCGGTGACTCGGCGCGGCTGACCTACATCCGCCAGTGGGCGGACCGGTTCGTCGCGTCCGACGGCAGCATGAGCCAGAGCTTCAACAACCTGGACAGCATGTTAGGCGGCCGGGTCCTGCTGATCCTTTACAAGGAGACGGGTCTCACCAAGTACCGGACCGCAGCGCAGAAGATCCGCACCCGCCTGTCGACCTACCCGAAGACCTCGGACCCCAGGTATCCACCGATCGGCGGTTACTGGCACTCCACAAGCGAGAGCCGGGTCGGGCAGCTGTGGGCCGATGGGGTATTCATGTCGATGCCGTTCCTTGCCGAGTGGGGCCGGGATGCCGCCACTACACAGTCCGATCGCGACTTCTCCTTCAACACCGCCGCCAACCAGCTGCTCATCTACGCCGGGCATCTCCAGCAGCCCAACGGCATCATGAAGCACGCCTATGATGAGCCGCGCGACGAGACCTGGTCGGACAACACCACCGGCCTGTCGCAGGAGTACTGGTGCCGCGCGATCGGCTGGTTCGGCATGGCTACGCACATGATCCTGGACACGATTCCGGCCACCCATCCCCAGCGCGGCCAGCTCATCTCGATCATCCAGAACCTGGTGCGGGGCTTCGAGACCTACCAGGACCCGGCGACCGGGCGCTGGTTCCAAGTCGTCGACAAGGGTCACCTCAGCGACAACTGGACCGAGACGTCATGCTCGGCCATGTACACCTACACCACCGACCGGGCCATCGAGAAGGGCTACGTGTCGGCCTCGCAATACCAGGACAACGCCGACCGCGGCTTCCAGGGTGTGCTCAACAAGGTCCGGCTCGGCACCGACAACCTGACCTACATGGACACCATCTCCGAGGGCACCAACGTCGGTCCCTACTCCTACTACATCGGGCGTGCCCAGCGAACGAACGACTTCCACGGCCTGGGCGCCTTCATCATCATGTTCGAGCAACTCCGCCGGTGAGCGGTTGTGAGCCGGCCGCGCCCAGCGCGCGGCCGGCTCGACCCGAATCTGCCAAACGCCAGGTAGCCGGGGACTATGTCGGGGTACATGGCATGGTATGAGCATGACCACGATTGGATCCGAAGACACGGTGACCTTCGCCGAGCTTGGGCTGCGGCCCGAATTACTGGAGGTGCTCTCCGGCCTCGGCTATGAGGAGCCGACCCCGATCCAGCGTGAGGCGATACCGGTCCTGCTTGAGGGGCATGACCTGCTCGGGCAGGCCGCGACCGGGACCGGCAAGACGGCCGCCTTCGCCTTGCCGGTGCTGCAGCGCATGTCCCGCCCGGCGGGCCGCAAGGGCCCGGCGGCGCTGGTCCTGGTACCGACGCGGGAGCTGGCGGTGCAGGTGTCACAGGCGTTTCACCGCTACGGCCGGGGTCTTGGCGCGCGGGTCCTTCCGATCTATGGCGGCCAGCCCATGGGGCGCCAGTTGCAGGGGCTCGATCGCGGCGTCGACGTGGTGGTCGCGACGCCGGGCAGGGCCCTTGATCACCTCGGGCGGGGCTCGCTCGACCTGAGCGGGGTCTCCGTGGTGATCCTCGATGAGGCCGACGAGATGCTCGACATGGGCTTCGCCGAGGATATCGAGGCCATCCTGGAGGAGGTCCCGGCGGAGCGGCAGACTCTGCTCTTCTCGGCCACCATGCCGGCGCGCATCGACCGCATCGCCCGGCGCCACCTGCGCGACCCGGTCCGCATCGAGATCGGGCGGGCCGCGGTGGCTCAGGGTGAGGCTCCGCTGGTGCGCCAGAGCGCCTATGTCGTCGCCCGCGCGTACAAAGCGGCGGCGCTGGCGAGGATCATCGACCTGGAGTCGCCCACGGCGGCGCTTGTCTTCTGCCGCACCCGGCAGGAGGTCGACGAGCTGACCGAGACGCTCAACGGCCGGGGCTACAGGGCGGAGGCGCTGCACGGTGGGATGAGCCAGGAGCAGCGCGACCGGGTCATGGGCCGGCTGCGCGCGGCCACGTCCGACCTGTTGATCGCCACCGATGTCGCCGCCCGGGGTCTGGATGTGGAGCACCTCAGCCATGTCATCAACTACAACGTCCCGTCAGCGCCGGATTCGTATGTGCACCGGATCGGCCGGGTAGGGCGCGCCGGGCGCGAGGGCGTGGCGATCACTCTGGCCGAGCCGCGCGAGCACCGGATGCTCAAGACCATCGAGCGGGTGACCAAGCAGCGGTTGGCGGTGGAGAGCCTGCCGACCGTGGCCGACCTGCGCACCCGTCGGCTGGAGCTGACCCGGGCCGCGCTGCACGAGAGCCTGGTCGGCGACGACCTGGAGCGGTTCCGCGTGGTAGTCGAGCCGCTGGCCGACGAGTTCGACCTGATGGAGGTCGCGATGGCGGCGGTGAAGATGGCGCACGAGTCGGCTGGACTCACCGAGGACGAGCAGGAGATTCCCCAGGTATCCGTGAAACCCGGCCGGGAAAAGGGCGCCAAACCCTATGGCGGCACCACCCGCCTGTTCCTCAATGTGGGGCGCAGCGCCAGGATCAGGCCGCAGGATGTGGTCGGCGCGATCGCGGGGGAGTCCGGCGTCAGCGGGCGCGACATCGGCGCCATCGAGATCGCTGACCGGTTCACCCTCGTGGAGGTGCCCGAATCCGCGGCCGACGAGGTGATCGCGGCGCTGCGCCGGACCACCATCAAGGGCCGTAAACCGTTGGTTCGCAGGGAACAGGAAAGGCCGAAGCGCGGCCCGCGGTAGGGCGCCTCAGAGCACGCGGCGCAGCCAGTCCTCAACCCCGGCCACGTGAACGGCGGCCCACGAGCGGGCCACCTCGCTGTTGCGTGACGCGATGGCCTGATGGATCGCCTTGTGCTGCTCCTGCGTGCGCGTGGTCGCACCCTCCTCGGTCAGCCCCCGCCACACCCGCGCCCGCAGCGTCGGCGCCGACAGCGAGTCGATCAACGACGCCAGCACCGGGTTGCCCGATCCCACCGCGATCCGCCGGTGGAACTCGAGGTCGGTCTCGATCAGCTCGTTGATGTCCTTGGCCTTGTCCATGCGCTCGATGAGTTCTCCTAATTGGACGATTCCTTCCTCGCTCATCTTCTGCGCCGCCATGGCGGTGGCGGCGGGCTCGAGGATGCGGCGCACCTCGAGCAGGGCGAGGACGCTGTCGTCGCGGTGGAAGTCAAGGACGAACCCGACGGTGTCGAGCAGCACCTCGGGCTGAAGGCTCGTCACGTAGGTCCCGTCGCCTTGGCGGACGTCGAGCACCCGGATGAGCGATAGCGCCTTGACCGCCTCGCGGAGAGAGTTGCGGGACAGCCCGAGGCGCTCGGCGAGGTCAACCTCCTTGGGCAGCCGATCACCAGGGCGAAGCTCGCCCTTGACGATCATTTCCTTGATTCTCTCGATCGCCTCGTCCGTAAGCGCCATGGGCAAAGGATAGGCGAGAGAGGCGCCGTAATATACATTGGATGTCTGATGAAGGTCCGAATCCCGATGGGTGGTCCCCTGACCGTTCTACGCGCCGATAACGGCAACCCGCCCTGAGTGATCACTCAGAGACATAGGATGTTCTAGTGCTGCAGATCGTTGGGATTGACGTCCACGACGTAAGATTCCCCACCTCAATCGGTAGTCACGGCTCCGACGCCATGCACGTCGACCCGGATTACTCGGCGGCGTACGTGGTCCTGCGGACGGGGACCCCGTTGGAGGGGCATGGTTTCGCCTTCACCATCGGAAGGGGAAACGAGGTCATTTGTGCGGCGATCCGGGCATTGGAGCCCTACCTGATCGGGTTGGAAGTCGAGGCCGTCGCCCAGGACCTGGGCTCGTTCGGCAAGCGGCTGACCCACGACTCGCAACTGCGCTGGCTGGGGCCGGAGAAGGGTGCCATGCACATGGCGGCCGCCGCCATCATCAACGCAATGTGGGACCTGGCCGGGCGGATGGCCGGCAAGCCGGTGTGGCGGCTGCTTTCCGAGATGTCCCCGGAGCAGATCGCCGACTTGGTGGACTGGCGTTACATCGAAGACGCCCTGTCCCCCGCCGAGGCGATCGACCTGCTGAGCCGGGCCGAGCCGGGGCGCAAGGAGCGGATCGCGGTGCTGGAGAAGAATGGCTATCCGGCCTATGCGACCTCACCAGGGTGGCTGGGCTACGACGACGAGACGGTCATCCGCCTTTCACAGCAGGCGGTCGAGGACGGGTTCCGCCAGATCAAGCTGAAGGTCGGCGCCGACCTCGAGGACGACCTGCGCCGGTTCAAGGCCGCGCGCAAGGCGGTCGGGCCGCAGGTGCGCATCGCCATCGATGCCAACCAGCGGTGGGGCGTGCAGGAGGCGATCGAGTGGACCCGTGCCCTGGCGCCCTACGACCCGTGGTGGGTGGAGGAGCCGACCAACCCCGATGACGTGCTCGGGCACGCGGCGATCCGCCGGGCGGTCGCGCCGGTGCGGGTCGCCACCGGTGAGCATGTGGCCAACCGCGTCGTGTTCAAGCAGCTGTTGCAGGCCGGCGCGGTCGACGTGGTGCAGATCGACGCGTGCCGGGTCGCCGGCGTGACCGAGAATGTGGCGATCCTGTTGCTGGCGGCCAAGTTCGGCGTACCGGTGTGCCCGCACGCGGGCGGGGTGGGCCTTTGCGAGGTGGTCCAGCACCTCGCGATGTTCGATTACATTGCGGTCTCGGGAACCCTGACAGACCGCGCATTGGAGTACGTTGACCACTTACACGAACACTTCATAGACCCGGTGATCATCAACGACGGCCGCTACGTGGCGCCGCAGGCACCCGGCTTCTCGGCGCGGATGAGGCCGAATTCGCTCGCGGTCTATCGCTTCCCCGACGGCCCGGCGTGGGGGTCAGTCATCCAATGAATGCGCTGCACACACGCGCTCAATGGCCGTTTACGCCCTTGACTCGCGATCGAAACATCCGATGTAATGCAACGATGAAGCGCAGAGTTCTGGCAGTCGGGGCCGCGGCCGCCCTGGCTATCTCCGGATTGGCCGCCTGCACCACCAAGGAGCCGGAAACGCCGGCTGGCGCGAAGGAAATCAGCTTCCTCGTCTTCGAGACGCCGAACCTGACGCCGCAATATTGGGACGCCGCCATCAAACGGGTGACGGACAAGAACCCAGACATCAAGGTCAACAAGATCGTCTCTCCGGATCAGGACCGCACGAAGTACGCCAAGCAGCTTGACTCCTCGGGCCAGCTGCCCGACGTGATGATTGCCGTCTCGCCGGTCGGCTTCGCGGAGGCGGGCAAGCTCTACGCCTGGACCCCCGAGGAACTCAAGGACTTCGAGTTCCCCAACAACGGCGCCGTCAAGGGCAAGGTCTACCAGCTGCCCGCCAACACGCAGACGATCCCGATCGCCTACTACAACAAGAAGATGTTCGCCGACGCGGGCGTCACGGCCGAGCCAAAGACCTACGCCGAGCTGCTGGCCGCGGCCGAAAAGCTCAAGGCCAAAGGGATCCAGCCGTTCGTCACCGGGGGCGTGCACGACAACCTCGGCGTGTTCTTCGCCGGCATCACCGCCACCGACGTCTACGCCAAGAACGCCAAGTGGATGGCGGACCGCCGGGCGGGCCGCACCAAGTTCTGCGACCCCGACTTCAAGGGCGCTCTGAGCAAGCTCAGTGACCTGGCGACCAAGGGTTATCTCAACAAGGGCGAGGTTTCAAGGGATTATGCGGGTACCCAGCAAGCCTTCCTGGAT
>Ga0209382_10001539_pt1 | contig 35934 bp, 27 predicted proteins | sample SoiMetdeltSBSDD5_FD_187599 | JGI IMG/M metagenome (GOLD analysis project Ga0209382, IMG submission 187599) | Bulk soil microbial communities from a Populus tree surrounding site in Tennessee, USA - Soil MetaG P. deltoides SBSDD5 (SPAdes) (version 2) | ecosystem: Environmental > Terrestrial >... | reverse complement strand
CGTCGCCGTCCTGGCCGTGGTCGTCGCCGTCCTGGCCGTGGTCGTCACCGGCCTGGCCGTGGTCGTCGCCGTCCTGGCCGTGGTCGTCGCCGTCCTGGCCGTGGTCGTCGCCGTCCTGGCCGTGGTCGTCGCCGTCCTGGCCGTGGCCGTCTTGGCCGCCACGACCACGACCCCGCGACTCACCGGGGTTCGACCCCGGTCGATCGCCGAGCTCAGCCTCCTTCCAGAAAGGGTTATAGACGGGCATCGGCGTTGTGGGGGACACACCGACGACCGGATGCTGCTGTGTGCGCTCCACGGCCGGCGCGACCACGTGGACGCGCTCCGGGCGTTCGGGCGGAGGTTCATGCGTGCGGGCCGCGCTCAACGTCAGCAGAAGGCCAGCGGAAACGGTCACCGCGGCGACGGTCGCCGCGGTCAGGAGTTCGGCGTGATCACGAAGCGCGTTCGCAACGTGCGCTCGGACGAGATCCGGTCTGGCTGACAGCCATCCGATGATGCGCTGAGGAACCTGCAGCGCGCTCCCCGAGCCCAATGCCGGCACGAGCCCCCACACGACGGCCCCTCCGACGCCCTCGGCGACGAGTGCGTGTAGGAGTCCCGCCATCACCGTGCCCGATACGCCTGGCTCGATGCGACCGAGCGCGCCAGCGGGCGTGTGATCGCCGATGACGATGAGCACGGCGCGGGGCGCGAGATCGCGAACGTGCTCGAGCGAGGTACACAAGTCAGCCTCGACGACGATCGCGTCCGGCTCGTCCGTCGACACGGCATCCATCAGCGCATCCTCCGTCTGCGCGACCGAGACGACGTCAAACCCATTCGCTCCGAGCAGCGCGTCCATGTTGCCGATGCGACCCGCCGTGATCACGCTGAGCCGATCGCTCTGCTCCACCGACTCGGCGGCTGAAGCTTCTGGCGAGGCGGAACGATCGAGCATCGACATGGCGCCGCGGGCTCCTATGGATGGTCGTAGACGACTTCCTCCACCGCACCTTGGATACCATCGCGGGCGCCCCCGGTCATGTCGCACGATAGGTCTACGGGCCGGCACGACGCGGCACCACCCGTCCGTCGCCCATTCGGACTATCGACGGACCCTTCGAGATCAGATCGTGGTCCGATCGGAGGCATCGCGGACCGTTCCGGCGCCGGCCGCACTCGGGCTACACTCGCGGCGGCCGTACGCCGAAGGTCCTAGTCCCCGAAGGCCCCTTCCGCTTCGCGCCGAAGGAACTCCCGGACGAGTCGACAGTCCGCTTATCCTGCCATGCGGTCGCTTCATTCAGGCCGAGAACGTGCCGGGCCACATCCGCGAAGCCCTCGCATCACGGCTTCCTGTTTCCGCGAAGCTCGCCACCTCACGTCCGGAGAGCATCGACCCCTGCGGCCACCCCCCGTTTCTGCCACGATGGGCGACCGATGAGCTCGACCAGGAACGATCGGGATGCCGGCCACCGAGACGAGGGTGACCGGGGCGGCGACCAGGCGAGGTACCGCGCCCTCGTCGAGAACCTCCCCGCGGTGATCTACCAGGTGGCCCCCGACGACGACCGCCGGACGATGTACGTGAGCTCGCATGTCGAGACGGCGCTCGGGTACTCGCGCGCCGAATGGCTCGAGCAGCCCGACATCTGGATGGAGCTGCTGCACCCGGACGACCGAGAGCAGACGCTCGCGGCGCACGACCTGCACAACGAGACCGGCCGACCCTGGAGTCGGGAGTACCGGCTCATCGCGAGCGACGGGACCGTCGTCTGGTTCCGCGACGTCGCGAACCTCGTCCGCGACGAAGACGGCCGACCGCTCCACTGGCTCGGCGTCCAGCTCGACATCACGGAGCTGAAGGAGGTCGAGAAGGAGCTCCGCCAGGCGCGGGCCGGACTCGAACGACGAGTCGCGGCGAGGACCGCCGAGCTCGAGGAGGCCAACGAGCTGATGACGCTCGAGATCGGCGAGCGCCGGCGCGCCGAGAGCGAGCTGCGCGCCGCCGAGCAGCGATACCGGGCGCTGGCGGAGCAGATCCCGGCCGTCACCTACGTCTGGGAGGTCAACCGCCCCGAGGGCGCCCAGCCACGCGACTACACGAGCCCGAGGATCGAGCAGCTGGTCGGGTTCACCGCCGAGGAGTGGCAGGACCCGATCGACTTCTGGATGACGCGCCTGCATCCCAACGACCGACACGCCGTCCTCGCCGCCACGATCCGTTCGGAGATCAAGGGGGAGCCCTTCTCGCTCGAGTACCGCTACCTCCACAAGGAAGGGCACATCGTGTGGGTGGCGGACAACGCCATCATGGTGGAGACCGACGAGCGCAACCGACCCCACCTCTTCCAGGGGGTGATGACCGACGTCACGGCTCGCAAGGAGGCGGAGGCCAAGGCCGCGGAGACCGAGCTGCGCTATCGCGACCTCACCGAACAGGTCCCGGGGGTCATCTACATCGCCGAGCTGAACCGGGGCGCACCGGGCTATCGCCTGCGCTACGCCAGTCCCCAGCTGATGACGCTCTTCGGCTACGAGCTCGAGGAATGGGCCGACACCGATCGGTGGCTATCCACCGTGCATCCGGAGGATCGCGAGCGCGTCCGGAGCGTCGATGCCGACGTGGCCGAGACCGGCGGGTTCGACATGGAGTACCGCATCTTCCACCGGGACGGCGGCGTCCGGTGGGTACGGGACCGAGCGCACGTCCTTTCGCGTGACGCACTCGGACGGCCTCTCGAGATCCAGGGGCTCATGATGGACGTGACCGAGGCGCGTCGGATCGACCGGGACCGGCGGGAGGTCCGCCGGCGCTACCGCTCGCTCGTCGAGGCGATCCCGGCCATGACCTACCTCGAGTACGCGAGTCCCGACGCGCCCCAGGAGTCGCGGTTCGCTTACATGAGCCCGCAGGTCGAGGAGATCCTCGGGTTCACACCCGAGGAGACCATGGCCGACCCGCTGTTCTTCGCGAACACGCTCCACCCCGGCGACGTCGACCGGGTCATGGCCGAGAGCATGCGCGTGCAGGGGACCGGCGAACCGTTCGACGAGGAGTTCCGGCAGCGGACGAAGGACGGGCGGTACCGGTGGATCCACGACCGAGCCGTCCTCGTGCGGGACGACGACGGCAGCCCGGTCTTCTGGCACGGCGTCGCCACCGACATCACCGCCAGGAAGGAGGCCGAGCAGAGCCTCCGCCTCCTCGAGGAGCGGTACCGGACGCTCGTCGAGCAGATCCCCGCCGTGACGTTCATCGAGGAGCTGGGCGGGCCACCCGATCAGACGTGGTTCTCCTACCTCAGCCCGCAGGCCGAGCAGATCTTCGGCATGTCGAGCGCGGAGCTGCTCGCGAACACGAACCACCTCGCGGAGCTCCTGCACCCGGAGGACCGCGACCGCGTCTACGCCGCGAACACGCGCTGCGAGCAGACCGGCGAGCCGTTCAACGAGGAGTTCCGCATCGTCCGCCCCGACGGGCGGGTCGTCTGGCTCGACAGCCGGGCGGTGCTCGTCCGTGACGACGAGGGGAGGCCGCGCTTCTGGCAGGGGGTCGCGATCGACGTAACGGCGCACCGCGAGCTCGAGACGCGGTATCGCGACCTCGCGAGCCTGATGTCGAACGAGCTCGGGAGCGACGCGACTAGCTGAGGTCCCGCAACTCCAGGATGGTCCACGCCTCCACCGGGCGGGACGCCCCCTTGATCGAGAGCGGCTCCCGCTTCTCGGCCCGCACGCGGTCCTTCACCAGGGCGTAGGTTCGGAACCCCACGAGCGGGGTCCCGGGTTCGGCCTCGGACTGGAGGCGGGCCGCGACGTTCACCTCGAACCCGACCGCCTTGTAGGCGCGCAGCACGTCGCTGCCGAACACCCCCACCGTGCAGTGGCCGGTGTTCACGCCCACGCGCACCTTCAGGTCGGCCGGGATCCCCCGCGCGCGCGTCGCCTCCGACAGCGTGTCGACGCGCTCCTTCATCTCGAACGCGGCGCGGAGGGCCGCCCAGGCCTGCTCGGACTCTTCGGCACGGATGGGAGCGCCGAACAGGACCATGATCCCGTCGCCGATGAAGTTGTCGAGCGTGCCCCCGTGCTCGACGGCCACCGCTGCCATCTCACGCAGGTACTCGTTCAGCACGTCCGAGAGCTCCTCGGGCGCCAGCGTGTCCGACAGGTCCGTGAACCCGACCATGTCGGCGAACAGGAGCGTGAGCTTCCGTCGTTCGAAGCCGCCGTCGCTCGTCAGCCGGCCGGCCAGCAGCCCCTCGGCTACCTGATGGGGCAGGAATCGCTTCAGCTCACCGGTCCGGACGAGCTCGGCCATCTGCTCCTCGACGCGCGCCTCCAGGCGACGGTTGAGGCGGTCGACCTCGTCGACGTGCTGCCGCTGGAGGTCGTGCAGCCGCTTCTTCGTCAGCCCCGCCCGCACCCGGGCGCCGAGAAGCACGGGGTCGACCGGCTTGGAGAGGTAGTCGTCGGCGCCGAGCTCGATGCATCGGACGGCGCTCGCCACGTCGTCGACCGCGGTCACCATCACCACCGGCAGGTGCCGCAGCCTGGGATCGCCCTTCAGACGCTCGAGCACCTGGTACCCGTCCATCCCCGGCATCACGACGTCCAGCAGCACCACGTCGAAGTCCTGCGAGCCCATGAGCTCGAGCGCCTCGGCACCGCTTTCGACCGTGGTGACCTCGTGGCCGTCCGCCTCGAGGCTCCGCGACAGCATCGAGCGATTCACGGGGTCATCGTCGACGACGAGCACCGAGGCGCGATCGCTCACGGCTCGAGCTCCGGACCGATGCGCTGCAGCTCCCCCGTCACCCGTTCGAGCTCCGAGGCGAGGCCGTCGACGAGACTCGCACCGTCCTCGAGCACGCCCTCGCTCGCCGACGCCTCCACCTGTCGGGACACGTCCGCCAGGGCGGTCGCTCCGAACATCGCCGCGTTGGACTTCAGCGTGTGCGCCGCGACCCGCACCGACTCCGCATCGCCGTTCTCGATCCCTCGGCGGAGCGCCGCGATCAGGTCCGGCGCGTGGGTACGGAAGGTCTCGACCAGCCCGCGGACCGCGTCCCCGCCACCCTCGCCGAGGGAGGCCGCGAGCCGCCGCAGCACGTCGACGTCGACGGCGGCGTTCGGCGAGGTGCCGCCGTCCATGCGGCCGCTGCGGCCAAGCGCGTCGGCGAGCTCCTCGAGCCGGAGCGGCTTCGTGATGTAGTCGTTCATGCCGGCGGCGAGGCACCGCTCGCGCTCGCCCTGCAACGCGTTCGCCGTGACCGCGATGATGTGCGGCCCGCTCGTCGACCGCTCGCGGATGCGCCGCGTCGCCTCGAGCCCGTCCATCTCCGGCATCTCGACGTCCATGAGCACGGTGTCATAGGGCTGGCGTTCGATCGCCTCGAGCGCCTCGACGCCGTTGGCCGCCACGTCTGCGCGGTAGCCGACCTTCTCGAGCAGCAGGAGCGCCAGTTGCTGGTTCACGGCGTTGTCCTCGACGAGCAGGATCCGGAGCGGATGTCGCACGGCGAGCTCGGGCCCGGCGGCGGGCGTGTGCGGGCTCGCGACCTCGACGCCCACGCCGACGACGTCGAGCAGCGCCTCGTACAACTGCGACGGGCGTACGGGCTTCGTCAGCGACGCCGCGAACGTCTCGGCCGGGACGTCCATGGCTCCACCGAGCGAGGAGAGCAGGACGAGCGGAAGGTCCTCGCGAACCTTTCGGACCTCCGAGGCCAGCATGGCGCCGTCCATCTCCGGCATCTGCATATCGACGATGGCGAGGTCGAACCGGCCATCGCGGACCCAGCCGAGCGCCTCCCGCGGGGAGCCGGTCTCCCGGACGGACATGCCCCACGTGGACAGCTGCCGGTTGAGGATCTGGCGGTTCGTCGCGTTGTCGTCGACGACGAGGACCTGCTTCCCGCCCAGCTCGGGGGCGTTCGCGAGCTCGAAGGGCCGGCTCGGAAGCTCTGCCGTCGACATCTCGGCCGCGAACGAGAACGTCGACCCTTCGCCGACGGCGCTCTCCGCCCACATCCTGCCGTCCATCAGCTCGACCAGGCGCCGGCTGATCGCGAGCCCGAGCCCGGTTCCCCCGTAGCGCCGAGTGGTCGAGGCATCGACCTGACTGAACGACTGGAAGAGCAGATCCATACGGTCCCGCGGGATGCCGATGCCGGTGTCGCGCACCGAGAAGGTGAGCCGTCGGCGCTCGGGCGTGCGCCCGGGCCCGGACGAGATCGTGAGCACCACCTCGCCCTCCTGCGTGAACTTCACCGCGTTGCTCAGCAGGTTCGTGAGGATCTGCCGGACGCGCGTGAGGTCGCCCACGACGCCACGGGGAACGTCGGTGTCGAGGTCGTACGCGAGATCGAGCCCCTTGGCCGCTGCGGCCGGGGTCACGAGCTCGAGCGCGGACTCGACGCACTCCCGCAGGTCGAACGGCGCCCGCTCGAGCTCGAGCCGGCCGGCCTCGATCTTCGAGAAGTCCAGGATGTCGTTGATCACGGTGAGCAGCGCATCGCCGCTCCCGCGGATCACCTCGGCGAACTGCCGCTGTTCGGGGGAGAGCTCGGTGTCCAGCATGAGTCCCGTCATCCCGATCACCGCGTTCAGCGGCGTGCGGATCTCGTGGCTCATCGTCGCGAGGAACGCGCTCTTGGCCTCGGTCGCCGCCTCCGCGTCCTCGCGCGCCCGCTGGAGTTCCCCGACGTCGTGATAGAGCCCGTACAGGCCAACGGCCTCGTCGCCGACGACCACCGGCGCACCGAACAGCTCCACGTCGACGAGCGCGCCGTCCTTGCGGGTGCGTTTCGTGAATTTGTGGACGAGCTCGCCGCCCATCCCCACCGCGCTGGCGTCGAGGGCTTCGGCGCGCACGGCGGCGTCGGTGGCGACCAGGTCGTCGATGTGCCGCCCGATCGCCTCCTCGGCCGAGTAGCCGAACAGACGCTCGGCCGCGGGGTTCCACGAGGTCACCCGGCCGTCGGGATCCATCAGGACGATCGCGACGGGATTCGCCTGCACGAGCGCCTCGTAGTAGCGCCTCTGCCGCTGGATCTCGCCGATCTCGTGGTAGATCACGCTCCAGCCGACCCGCTCGCCGCGGATGAAGACGGGAGCCGCGACCAGCTCCACGTCTACGATCGAGCCGTCCTTCCTGGTCCGGCGGGTGACCAAGCGCGTGCCGCCCTCCTCCCGTTGGATCGAGTCGGCGTCGTACCGCTGGGCTTCCTCGCGGAGCTCGGGCGTCTTGGCGACGAGATCGTCGAGGTGCACCCCGAGCGCCTCCTCCGCCGAGTACCCGAACAACGCCTCCGCACCCGGGTTCCACGACGTAACGACGGTGCCGTCGTCGACGGTGATGATGGCGGTGGGGCTGAGCTGGAGCACCGACTCGAACCATCGCCGCTGCTGCTGCACCTCGCTGATGTCGTGGTAGATGACCAGGAAGCCGACCCGTTCCCCCCCGACGGTCACGGGCGCGTGATGCAGCACGACATCCACCAGCGAGCCGTCGCGCCGCGTCCGCTGGGTCACCGCCTGCACGAGCTCACCCCGCTCCGCCGCCTCGCTGTATCCAGCAGCCTCGTCGTGCAGGTCCGGCCGCGACGCCACGACGTCGTCCATCACGCGCCCGATAACCTCGTCCGCGGAATAGCCGAAGAGCCGCTCGGCCGCGGGGTTCCACGAGACGATCCTCGCGTCGAGGTCGACGATGGCGATGGCCGTGGGGCTGATCTCGAGGAGCGACTCGAAGTAGCGCTTCTGCTGCTGCACCTCGGTGATGTCGTGGTAGATGACCACCGCGCCGATGCGCTTCTCGTTCACGACCACGGGCTCCGAGAAGATCTGCACGTCCACGAGGGAGCCGTCCTTCCGGGTTCGGACTTCGGTGACCTGGATCCGCTCACCCTTGGCCGCCCGCTCGCTGTAGCCGAGCGCCTCCCGATGCAAGGCGGGGTCGTTGGCCACGAGATCGTCGAGATGCGCGCCAACCGCCTCCTCGGCCGTGTAGCCAAAGACCCTTTCGGCGCCGGGACTCCAGGAGACGACCCTCGACTCCAGATCGGTGACGGCGATCGCCGCGGGGCTGAGGTCGAGGAGCGATTGGAAGTACCGCTTCTGCTCCTGGAGCTCGGTGACGTCGTGATAGAAGGCGTGCTTCGCCACGATCTCGCCGCCGACGGTGAGCGGCCCACCGACGATGTCGACGTCGACGAGCGACCCGTCCTTGCGAGTCCGCTGGGTCAGGAGGTGGACCGTTTGTCCCTGATCGGCGCGACGATCGATCGCCTCTCCTTCGGTCGCCAGATCCTCTCGGTTCGCGACCAGATCGTTGATGTGGTGGCCGATCGCCTCTTCGGCCGAGTATCCGAACAGTCTCTCGGCCGCCGGGTTCCACGACGTGACCGTGTCGTCCATGGCGACGAGCGCGATCGCCTCCGGGCTCACCTCCAGCATCGCCTCGAACAGCCGACGCTGGCGATTCAGTTCGGTGATGTCGTGGTAGCTCCCGATCATGCCGACGATCCGACCATCGACGGTCAGCGGTGCCGAGAGCAGCTCGACGTCGATGAGCGAGCCGTCCTTGCGGGTACGCCTCGCGAGCGCCTGAACACGGCCGCTGCCCATCGTGCGTTCACCGATCGCCACCGCCTCCTCGTGCAGTTCCTCGGTCGCGGCCACGAGATCGTCGAGGTTGCGCCCGAGTGCTTCGTCCGCCGAGTACCCGAAGAGTCGCTGGGCAGCCTGGTTCCACGCGACGACGATCGTGTCGGGGTCGGTGACCACGAGCGCGCTGGGGCTGATGTCGAGGACGGGCGTGAAGCGTTCGACCTGCTCCCGGAGCTCGTCCTGCGACGGTCCCCCCACGCTGCCCCCTTCCTCGCCGGGCATTCTCCGGGGCCCCGGCACGGCTGTCCAGGCGGTTAGCCGCTCGGGGTGAGCTCCCGGACGCTTTCGGGGAGATAGGGGTGCAACACCTTCGGGAGCTCGACGCTGCCGTCGGCTCGCTGGTTGTTCTCGAGGATCGCGATCAGGGTTCGACCGATCGCCGTCGCCGTACCGTTCAACGTGTGCGGTGTCGCGGTCTCTCCCGAGGCCAGGCGCATGCGGGTCTGCGCCCGGCGCGCCCCGTAGTCCGTGTAGTTGGAACATGAGGTGATCTCGCGATACCGCCCCTGGCCTGGCAGCCAGGCCTCCAGGTCGTACTTCTTCGCCGCGGCGCTCCCGAGATCGCCCGCCGCCGTGTTCGTGATCCGATAGGGGAATCCGAGGCTGCCGAGGATCTCCTCCTGGTTTGCGAGGATGAGCTCGAGCTCGTCCCACGACGTATCGGGCCGGGTGAACGAGAACATCTCGACCTTGTCGAACTGGTGGAGTCGGAACATCCCGCCCATGTCCTTGCCGTAGGTCCCCGCCTCCCTGCGGAAACAGGTCGAGTAGCCGGCGTACCGGATCGGGAGGTCGCCCTCCTCCAGGATCTCGCCGGCGTGGAACGCGGCGAGGGACGCCTCCGAGGTTCCGACCAGATAGAGCTCGTCGGGGGAGGTCACGTAGATGTTGACCTCGTCGGTCGGCAGGAACCCACTGCCGAACATCACCTCCTCGCGGACCAGCACCGGGGGGATCACCGGGACGAATCCGCTCTCGACTACCGTGTCGAGAGCGTGCCGCACCAGCGCGAACTGGACGTGCACGATGTCCCCCATGAGGTAGACGAATCGCGATCCGCTGGTCCGCGCGCCGCGTTCGGTATCCAGCACGCCCAGGATCCCTCCGAGCTCGGCGTGGTCGCGAGGCTCGAAATCGAACGAAGGCGGCTCTCCCCTCGAACGGACCTCGACGGCGTCCTCCTCGGTGAAGCCGTCGGGCGCCGAGTCGTGCGGCACGTTCGGTGTCTTGGCGAGGATGTCCGCTAGATCGGCATCCGCGCGCTCGAGTTCGGGTTCGCGCTCCTTCAGCCGCGCCGAGACCTTGCCGACCTCCTCGATCAGCCGCTGTTTCTCCTCGCCTTCGGCCGCCCCGATCGCCCTGCCGGCGCGGTTCTGGTCCGCGCGGAGCGACTCGACCTCCGAGGTGAGCTCCCGGCGGCGTTGATCCAACGAGAGGATCTCGTCGACGACGTCCCCGAGGTTCCGGCGGGCGAGTCCGCGGCGGAACGGCTCCGGGTCCTCGCGGATCGCCCGGACGTCGAGCACGCTAGACCGTGGCCTCTTCGACCTCGGGCTCGGGCGCCTTCGAGTGCTTGCCCGCCGGCGGGGCGGGCTGCTGGTCCATGATCGACTGACCCTGGAAGATGCCCCCCTCCTCCACGACGAGCGTCTTGGAGGTGATGTCGCCCTCCACGCGACCGCCGCGAGCGAGCTCGGCGCGACCCTTGACGTTGATGGCGCCCTTGAACCGCCCGGCCACCACAACGTTCTGGGCGCGGATGTCGGCCTCGACCTGGCTCTGCGGCGACAGCAGGACGTCGCCCTCAGCGTTGATCTGGCCCTTGACCTGGCCGTCGATCCGAAGGGAGCCGGCCGAGACCACGGTCCCCTCGAGCCTGGCTCCCTGGCCGACGATCGTGACCTCTCCGCCCTGCTCCGCCATGCGCTCCACCCCCGTTCTCCGTCGCCCGTCGGCCTTGTCCGATCGAGCGGTGGTCGTGGTCGCCGGACCGTCCTGGCCGGCCGCATCCGTCGGTTCGTCCTTGCGCCAGATCACGAGGCGCTCACCACCTTCCGCGGCCCCGCGAGGGCCTGCCCGATCGCCTCTTCCTCCTCGAGCGACAGGTTGTACTGGCTCTGACCCTCCGTGACCGGCTTGGCGTAGACCCTGGTATCCGCGCGTCCGTTGATCGAGGTCATCACGACGCCGCTGCCGTGATCGTCGAGCAGCGCGCACGAGAACGAGAGCCTGCCGCCCACGTCCTCGAACGCGTCGTAGCGCACGAGCCCGACGCGCCGAACCGCCCCCTCGATCAGTCCTTCGTGTCGCCGGTCGGTCGTCATGAGCGATCGCACCGCGCCCTCCAGCCGGGCGATCCGGTCGGACTGTCCCTCGAGGATGTCGTGGAGCACCTCGTCCACCTCGATCGGCCCCTGCTTGCGCCGGCGTCCCGGCGCCAATGCCGACAACGCGAGCGCGAGGACCCCGAGACCGATCGCGATCAGGACCAGTCGGCTGAGTGTCTCGGTGGAGAAGTTCATCGTCGTTTGGCCGAAGTGGCCGCTGACCTGCGGCTTCTCGGAGGGGCCGAGTATACAATCAACCCCCTCGCCGACGAGCGGGGCGAGGAGCTCCCTGATCAGCGTGCGGCTCGCCTACTTCGATTGCATCGCCGGGATCTCCGGAGACTCGGCGCTCGCGGCGCTCATCGACGCCGGCGCGGACCTCGACGAGGTCCGAACGCACCTGTCCACGCTCCCGCTCGAGCCGTTCGAGCTTGAGATCGAGGAGGTGGACGAGCACGGGATCCCCGCGGTGCGGCTCGGCATCCACACCTCGGGGACGGCGGGGGTGATCCGTACGTACGCGAGCGTGCGCGCGACGCTCGACGCCGCGGACCTGCCGGCTGATGCGTCGCAGCTCGCGCACCGGATCCTCCGCAGGTACGCGGAGGCCGAGGCCCGCGTGCAACGACGCGACCTCGAGAGCGTGACGTTCCACGCGGTCGCCGGGCTCGACACGATCGTCGTGGTGACCGGCACGGCGCTCGCGCTCACGATGCTCGGCGTGGAGCGCGTGTTCGCGTCCGCGGTGCCGACCGGTCTCGGGATGGCGCGGACCGAGCACGGCGCGATGCCGATCCCCTCGCCCACCGTGGTCGAGCTCCTCCGTGGTGCGCCGCTGTACTCGCGGGGCGTGACCGCCGAGCTCACGAACGCCGCGGGCGCGGCCGTGCTCGCCGCGACCGTCGAGGGGTACGGGGAGCTGCCCGCGGTCCGGGTCGAGACGGCGGGCTACGGCGCGGGCCAGGCCCGCCTCGACTTCCCGAACGTCACGCGCGTGCTCGTCGGGGCCGAGGAGCCCGCCTCGTCGCTTCCGACCGTGCCTGGGACCCCGGAGCTTCGCCTCGTCCCCGAGCTCGACGAACCCGAACCCGAACGCGACGGGGACGGGGGCGTGGACGCGGGATAGGTCCGCGGTAGGGCCAGCCTGCCGACGTTCGGCCATCGCGGCGCGACCGTTCGAGTAGGCGCCGATGCGGTGTCCATCGACCGGATCCGATCGAAGTCACAGGATCTTCCAGGTTTAGGACAGGAGCACTTGGGTACCCCTCGGGCGCCTCGGAGCACCCGCTTCGACCCAAGGAGGTCCCATGAGGAACCATCGCCGGGTGGGACTCCCCGCCCTGACCCTCGTCATCGTGCTCGCCTCGCTCGTCACCTCGGTCGGCGCACAAGAACAGGAGCGAGGGCAGGGCGATACCGAGCGATCCCCGCTGAGCGGAGCCCAGTTGCCTCCCGCCGCGGCCGTCGCAACCGGGAAGCCCGGCACGCTCAAGGTGTTCGAAGCCACGGTTGACGCTGCGACGCTGCAGGGCCTCGTCAACCAGGGTTACGACGTCACGCCGGTCGAGGACACGCTCGACGGAATCGAGGTGGCGCTGGTCCTTTCCCCCGGAGAGCAGCGCGTGCTGGACGCGAAGGGCATCGAGCTCACGCTCCAGAGCGCTCCCAGGGAGCGGGAAGCGCAGGCCGCTGTCGCGAGCCAGTCGATCTTCGGATTCGACGTGTTCCGCTCGTACGACGAGCCCGGCGGCATCGAGGACCAGCTCCTTGAGATCGGCGCCAACCCCCGGTACCAGGGCTTCGTGAAGCTGTACGACGTCGGCGACACCCTGGAGGGGCGAGACATCTGGGCGATCCGCATGACGCAGGGGGCTCGGGGTCGGCCGCTGGGAAGCCGACCCGCGGTCCTGTACCAAGGCACCACGCACGCACGGGAATGGATCAGCACCGAGGTGACGATGCGGCTGCTCGAGTGGTTCCTCGCCGAGAGGCGTACGGAGAACCCCGAAGTCGTCGAGATCCTGGAGACGTCCGAGTTGTGGTTCGTCCCCGTCGTGAACCCCGACGGCTACGAGTTCACGTTCACTGACGAGCGGCTTTGGCGCAAGAACCTCCAGGACAACGACAACAACGGCATCATCAACAGCGCCGACGGCGTCGACCTGAACCGGAACTACCCCAACCACTGGCGCTGGGAGGACGAGCGGTCGTCCTCCGTACCCTCCAACGAGACGTATCGGGGCGATGCCCCGGGTTCGGAGCCAGAGACCCGATCCAACATGCGCCTGGTCCAGAACATGGCGGACTTCAAGTTCGCCATCAGCTATCACTCGTTCGGGCAACTCCTGCTCTACTCCCAGGGGTGGCAGACACTGACGCCCTCAGCCGACGACCCCATCTACGTAGCGTTGAGTGGGACCGACGACGATCCCGCGATCGCGGGTTTCAATCCCGGAGTCGGGGCGGACCTGTACACGACCAACGGAGAGTTCACCGACTGGGCCCACGCGACCGAGGGCGTCCTGGCGTGGACCCCTGAGCTTTCGGAGGGGTGCGAGGGCGAGCCCGGCTGCAACAACGGGTTCGAGTTCCCCGACGACGAGGCCAAGGTCCAGGCGGAGTTCGAGCGGAACCTCGACTTCGCCCTGAACCTGGCCCGTTCCGCGCGCGACCCCGACGACCCGACATCCCACACGGGCCTCGACACCGCCGGTCTGTACGTGAACATCGGGGAGATCGACCCGTGGAAGTCGAGCTGGCCGAGCTCGGACCTTCGGGTGCAGAGGTCGTATGCGGGAGGAAGCAGCCAGCCCGTCGAGGTCTTGGCCAAGCGAGACGTCGGGGCGGTGACCCTGCACTACTCCATCGACCACGGGGACGAACAGACGGCTGAAACGTCGGAGTCCTCCGATGGCGAGGTCTTCGGGGGCAACAACGACTACGACGTCTACTACCACTACCTCCGCGGCGAGATCACCGGCTTGGCAGTCGGTGACTCGGTCGAGTACTGGTTCACCGGAGGCGGCGAGTCGACCGATCCGGTGACGTTCGAGGTGGTCGAGGACGCCGACGCCGACGTCCTGATCGTGGCCGCCGAGGACCGCACCGGCATGTCACAGATCCCGAACTACGCAAGCACGACGGATCCGAACTACCTCTCGTACTACGCCGATGCGGTGACGGCGTCGGGCCGGACCTTCGATGTCTACGACATCGACGCCAACGGCCGGACCTCGCCCGATCATCTGGGCGTGCTGGGCCACTACGACACGGTCGTCTGGTACACCGGGAACGATCTCGTGACGCGAGAGCCCGGTTGGCCGGGCGGCAACGTGTCCCGACTGGCCGTGGACAACACCCTCAACATACGCCAGTACCTCAACGAGGGCGGCACCCTGCTCTACGCCGGCCAGTGGGCCGGGTGGCTGGAGAACTCCGGCCAGCAGCAGTTCTACGACCCGGTGGCCAACCAGCAGTGCACCTCGAGCCAGCAAGTATTCGATCGGTGCCTGCTCTGGGGCGACAAGAACGACTTCCTCCAGTACTACCTGGGAGCGTTCAGCCGCAACGCGGGCGGTGGCTTCGACGGCGTGCCGGGCCTAGGCGACCCGTTCCCGCTTGAGGCGACCGACACGCCCTACACGGGCGGCGGTCCGTGGACCTTCAACGGGCCGGATAGCGCCGGCAACCACATCGGCGGGGCCGGGCTGAGCCCGACCGCATCGTTCCTGACCACCAGCACCGTCCTGTCGAAGGGCGACTACCCACAGTTCACGAGCGACGCTCGGGCCAACTGGGATCGAGGCATCGGAGCGAACCCCTTCGCTCCGTTCGAAGGCAAGTTCTACGTCTTCTCGCAGCAGGCGGACATCTCGTACAAGCGGCTCGGCCGGACCTTCACGGTGCCGGCGAGCGGCGGCCAGATGACGCTTCGGTTCTCCTACGACACGGAGCACGACTGGGACTTCGTCTTCGTCGAGGTTCACACGGTGGAGGACAGGGGAGACCCGAGCCCCGAGTGGACGACGCTCGAGGACCTGAACGGGCACAACAGCCAGTCGACCGGGCCGAACGATCCCGACCTGGCGAGCTGCCCGGCGGGATGGCACGAGCTGCACCCTCACCTCGCCCACTACCAGACATGGGACGGCGAGGGGGCGTGCACCCCGACCGGCACCACCGGGGAGTGGTGGGCCAACTCGGGACGCTCGGCAGGGTGGGAGCCCTGGGCGTTGGACCTCGCTCCCTTCGCGGAGGACGACATCGAGGTCTACATCTCGTACGCCAGCGACTGGGCGGTCCAGGGGCTCGGGTCCTTCGTCGACACGGTCCAGATGCCGGGCGAGGATGTGGTGGAGTCGTTCGAGACCGGATTCGGGGCCTGGGACGTGACGGGTCCGCCCGAAGGCTCGGATCCGAACTTCAACGACTGGGTCCGATCCGAGGATCTCGGCTTCGAGGAGGGGGGCATCGTCTCCATGACGCCCCCCGAGACCAACTTCGTCACGCTGTACTTCGGCTTCGGCTTGGAAGGTGTGGACGGAGCCGCCGCTCGAAGCGACCTCATGGATCGAAGCCTGGACTTCCTCGGCGCCTGATCCGCGCGCAGAAGTGGCCGGCCCAGGAGGGCCGGCCACTTCGCCTGCGATTTTGGCGGCCTGCGCCAGCGGCGTCACAGCGACGTGGGCGAGGGGGGAGTTGAACCCCCACGTCCTTGCGGACACAGGAACCTGAATCCTGCGCGTCTGCCAGATTCCGCCACTCGCCCGTGGGCACGGCATCGTAGCATCGGCGCGTCCCCGGTTCCCGCGCAGCGCCGACGGGTAGGATACGCGCGAGCGCTCCTGACCAGCGCAAACACCGACACGTGCCGATCCTTCGCGACTTCGAACGACGCCTCGGCGGACTCGTCGAGGGCTTCTTCGCGACCACCTTCCGTTCGGGAATGCAACCCGTCGAGCTCGCCAAGCGGCTGATGCGGGAGATGGACTCGGCCAAGACGGTCGGCGTTCGCGAGGTCTGGGCGCCGAACCGCTACGTGTTCACGCTCTCGGAGCAGGACGGGGCGCGGTTCGAGCAGGCCGAGCAGGCGCTCGTGGGCGAGCTGAAGCAGGTGGTCCGCGATGCCGCGGCCGAGCGCGGCTGGGGCCTCGTCGGCCCGCCCGAGATCGAGTTCGAGGTGGACGAGGAGCTCGGCAAGGGGCGGTTCGTGTGCGCGGCGTCCTTCGTGGAGGGCGAGGAGGAGCTCCCCCCGCAACCGGCGGGCGGCCGCGGCTCCCTCGTCTCGGTCTCGGACGGGCGGAGCCACGCCCTCGACCGGCCCACGATGACGATCGGGCGGCTCCCCGAGTGCGACGTCGTCGTGGACGACGTCGGCGCCTCGAGGCAGCACGCGGAGGTCCGGCGGACCGAGGACGGGTTCGTCCTCTCGGACCTCGGCTCGACGAACGGCACGCTCGTGAACGGGACCCCGATCCGGGAGCACCTGCTCGAGGACGGCGACCGGATCACGATCGGCGAGACGGCCCTCGAGTTCAGGAGCGGGTGACGTGTCGCCGTTCGTCCTGTCGGTCCTGAAGTACGGCCTGCTCGTGCTCCTCTACTTCTTCGTCTACCGCGCGATCCGCTCGGTCGCGACGGACGTGAGCGGGAAACGCCGCGGGGGCACCGCGCAGATGCGGACGTCGGCCGCTGCGCCGCCGGCCAAGGCGTCCAAGGGCGGGAAGCGGCCCACGCAGGTCGTGGTCCACGACGCGGGGGGCGACAAGGCGGCCACCGTTCGGCTGGGCGACCCGACGGAGATCGGGCGTGGGAACGGATGTGCGATTCGACTCCAAGACACGTACGTTTCCCAGATGCACGCCCGACTCGCCGACCGGGACGGCTCCTGGTACGTCGAGGACCTCGGCTCGACGAACGGCACGTACCTGAACGACCGGCGGGTGCAGGCGCCGGTCGAGGTCCACGTCGGCGACGTGGTTCGCGTCGGCAAGACCGTGCTGGAGCTCCGCCGATGAACGTCGCGGTCGGCGCCGCGTCGGACATCGGGCAGGTCCGGGAGGGGAACGAGGACTCCTACCTTGTCATCGCGCCCCTGTACGCCGTCGCCGACGGCATGGGCGGCCATCGCGGCGGAGAGGTCGCCTCGAACCTCGCGCTCGAGACCGTGCAGACGCTGTTCGAGCAGGGATCGGGGACGCTCGCCGAGCAGGTCGAGCAGGCGAACCGCGCCGTGTTCGACCGGTCGCAGAAGGACCGCAGCGTCTCCGGGATGGGAACCACCCTCACCGCGGCGCTGATCGACGGCGGCCGGGTGCACCTCGCGCACGTCGGCGACTCGCGCGCGTACCTGTTCCGCGCCGGCGAGCTCTCGCTCCTCACCGAGGACCACACGCTCGTCCACAAGATGGTGGTGGAGGGCGAGATCACCGAGGAGGAGGCCGAGACCCATCCCCACCGCAGCATCCTGACCCGCGCGCTCGGCGTGGACGCCGCCGTCCAGGTCGACGAGTCCGACGTCGAGGTGGCCGGCGGCGATCGGATCCTGCTCTGTTCGGATGGGCTCACCGGGATGGTCTCCGACGAGCAGATCCAAGAGATCCTCGGCCGCAACCCGGACCCGCAGCCGGCGGTCGACGAGCTCGTGAAGGAGGCGAACCGGGCGGGCGGCATCGACAACATCACCGCCGTGATCCTCGACTTCGTCGACGACGGGAGCGGCGAGGGGTCGACGGTCGCGGCCGAGGTCCACCACGCGCCCACGCAGGAGCGCCCGATCCCGCGCCGCTCGGACATCACGATCGTGGGGGCTCCGATCCCTGAGCCGACTCCTGAGGCGTCGAGTCTCGGGACGTCGCCGGGCTCGGCTCCGCTTACGGGTCCCCGGCCGAGCCGCGCCGGCGGCGCGACGACCGCGACGAGGGAGCGCGCGGCTCGGCCGCCCGCGCGCTCGCCGAGCCCGGCTCCTCCTCCGACTCCGCGCCGGTCCTTCGGGCGCGGGAGGAAGGTCGCCCTGTGGGGTGGGGTGGCCGTCGCCGTCTTGGTGCTCGGGGTCGTCGGCGGGAAGCTGTACCTGGACCGTCAGTGGTTCGTGGGGGTCTCGGACGGGCGCGTCGCGATCTTCCGTGGCGTGCCCACCGACGTCGCCGGCGTCGAGCTCAGCTCCGTCGTGGTCGAGACGACGATCCCGGCCGAGGACGCGCAGGCGCTGCACCAGTACCGGGACCTGCCCGAGGGCATCACGGCCGACGACCGGGCGGGCGCCGACGAGATCGTGGAGCAGATCCGCAAGGACGTCGAGCGCTTCCAGCCCACCGTGACGTGAGTCTGCCCGCGGCGTCCCGCGGCCGCGCGGCGCTCGCCCCGGCGATCGCCTTCACGGTCCTCGCGCTCGTCCTGTCGATCGGCGCGTACGTGATCGCCGGGTTCGGCAAGCGCGGACAACTCCCCGCGACGTTCGCCGTCTACGCGTCGATCTTCGCGGGGGGCTACGTCGGCGGGCTCCTCGTGATCCGCGCGTTCGCAGCCCGCGCCGATCCCGCGCTGTTCCCGACGGCGGCGGTGCTCGTCGGCATCGGCTTCGCGATGATCTTCCGGCTCTCCGGCGGCCTCGCCGCCGAACAGGCGACCTGGATCCTCGTGGGCCTCATCGCGTTCGCGATCACCCTCGTCGTCGTCCGGGACGCGCGGATGCTCGACGCGTACACGTACACGATCGGCCTGCTCGGCCTCCTGCTCCTGCTCCTGCCGGTCGTGCCGGGCATCGGGCAGACGATCAACGGCGCGCGCCTGTGGGTACAGATCGGCCCGCTCGGGTTCCAGCCCGCCGAGATCGGCAAGGTGCTGATCGTGATCTTCCTCGCGTCGTACCTGAACCAGAAGCGCGAACTCCTCCAGGTCGCCACATCGCGGATCGGCCCGCTCCGGCTCCCGCCCGTCAAGCACCTCGGGCCGGTGCTGCTCGCCTGGGGAGCCTCGCTCGCGATCCTGTTCCTGCAGCGCGACCTCGGCGCCTCGCTCCTGTACTTCGGGATCTTCGTCGTGATGCTCTGGGTGGCGACGGGGCGCGCCTCCTACCTCGTGATCGGGCTCGTGCTGTTCGCCGTCGGCGCGTACGCGGGGTGGCTGCTGTTCGACCACGTCCAGCTGCGCGTCGACATCTGGTTGAACGCGCTCGACCCCGACACGGTCTTCGGCGTCGGCTACGGGCAGCTCGCACAGGCCCAGTTCGGGATGGCGACCGGCGGCCTGGTGGGGACCGGCCTGGGCCAGGGGTCGCCCGGCATCATCCCGTTCGCCGCGACCGACTTCATCTTCGCCGCGATCGGCGAGGAGCTCGGCCTGCTGGGATCGACCGCGGTCCTGCTCCTGTTCCTCGTGCTCGTCGGCAAGGGCCTGCGGATCGGGATGCGCGCGTCCGACGGCTTCTCGACGCTGCTTGCGGTCGGGCTGTCGACGCTCGTCGCGTTGCAGGCGTTCGTGATCGTCGGCGGCGTGACCCGGGTGATCCCGCTCACCGGCGTGACCCTGCCGTTCGTCTCCTACGGTGGCTCGAGCCTCATCTCGAACTTCGTGCTGCTCGGGCTCCTCGTGCGGCTCTCGAGCGGCCCCGCCGAACGGCGGAGGGCGTAGATGGAGCGCCAGATCCGCAAGCTCGGACTCGCGCTCACCGCCCTGTTCCTCATCGTCTTCCTGCAGATCAACTACATCCAGGTGTTCGCCGCCGATCGCATCGCCAACAACCCCGCGAACGCGAAGCGCCTGCTGATCGCCGAGTACAAGGTGGACCGCGGCAGCATCCTCGCGAACGACGGGACGACGGTCCTCGCGTCGAGCCGCAGGAGCCCGGGCGAGCTGCGGTTCCAGCGCCGGTACCCGCACGGCGAGCTCTACGCGCACCAGACCGGCTTCTACTCGTACCCGTTCGGGCGGTCGGAGCTCGAGTCGACGTTCAACGACTTCCTGGCCGGGACCGCGCCCGAGCTACTCCCCCAGACGTTCACCGATCTCGTGCTCGGCCGGCCGAGGCAGGGCGCGACGATCGTCACGACGCTCGACCCCGGTGTGCAGGAGGCGGCGGCGGAGGCGGCGGCGGCCGAGGCCGGCGACGTCGCGATCGCCGCGATCGATCCGACGACGGGGGACGTCCTCGCCCTCCTCGCCGAGCCGTCGTACGACCCGAACCTGCTCGCGTCACAGAACCCCGCGGAGGTGCGCGAGGCGTGGGACGCGCTGAACGCCGACCCGGAGAAGCCCCTGTTGTCGCGGGCGAGCGACGAGCTCTTCCCGCCGGGCTCGACGTTCAAGCTCGTCACCGCCTCCGCGGCGCTCGAGAACGGGTTCGGCCCCGAGAGCACGTGGCCGAACCCGCCGGAGCTCGACCTCCCGCTCACCGACGAGACGCTCCAGAACTTCGGGGGCTCGCATTGCGTCGGAGGCCGGTCGACGATCACGCTCGCCGAGGCGCTCCGCGACTCGTGCAACGTGACGTTCGGCGAGATCGGTCTCGAGCTCGGGCCGGAGGCGCTCGCGGAACAGGCGCGCCTCTACGGCTTCACCGCGGAGGCCGGCGAGGACCTCGTCCCGTTCGACATCCCGTGGGTCTCCGGCGTGTTCCCCGCGCCCGAGACGTTCGAGGGCCGAGATCCGGCCGTCGCGATCTCGGCGATCGGGCAGCAGGACGTCGCGGCCAACCCGTTGCAGATGGCCCTCGTCGGCGCCGCGATCGCGAACGGGGGCTCGCTGATGGAACCCCGCCTGGTGACCGAGGTCCGGGACCCGAGTGGGCGCGTGATCGCGACGTTCGACACGAACGAGTTCTCCCGGCCGCTCTCGCCCGAGAACGCGGCGGCGATGACCGCGATGATGGTGTCGGTGGTCCAGAGCGGGACGGGCACGGCCGCGCAGATCCCCGGTGTGACGGTGGCCGGCAAGACCGGGACCGCCCAGCACGGCGAGGGGGCCGACCCGCACGCCTGGTTCGTCTCGTTCGCGCCGGCCGAGGCTCCCCAGGTCGCCGTCGCCGTCATCGTGCTCGACGGGGGTAGCCTTGGCAGCGAAGCGACGGGGGGGCAGGTGGCCGCGCCGATCGCGAGGGCCGTCATCGAGGCCGCGCTCTCCGGGTGACCGGAGCCGTACATCTGAGGTGAGGAGGACGAGATCGACCAGCAGGTGACCCTCGGGGGCCGCTACCGGGTCGAGCGCGAGCTCGGGCGCGGCGGCATGGCCAAGGTCTTCCTCGGGACGGACACCGTCCTCGGCCGGACCGTGGCGATCAAGCTCCTCGCCCCGCAGTTCGCCGAGGACGACGGCTTCGTGCAGCGGTTCCGTCGCGAGGCGCAGGCCGCGGCCCGCATCGGGCACCCGCACATCGTCTCGGTCTTCGACACCGGCTCGGACGACGGCGTGCACTACATCGTCATGGAGTACGTCGAGGGCCGGACGCTCGCCGACTTCCTGTCCGGCGGCGGCCGGATCATGCCGGACCGCGCGATCGACATCGCCAGTGACGTGCTGACGGCGCTCGAGGCCGCGCACGCGCAGGGCGTGATCCACCGCGACATCAAGCCCGGCAACATCATGCTCAGCCCGAAGGGCGAGGTGAAGGTCACCGACTTCGGCATCGCGCGCGTGACGACGACCGCCGAGACCGTCGCGCAGACCGCCGCGATCCTCGGCACCGCGTCGTACCTGTCGCCGGAGCAGGCCCAGGGGCAGCCGGTCGACGGGCGTTCGGACATCTACTCGCTCGGGTGTGTCCTGTACGAGATGGTGACGGGGCGCCCGCCGTTCCTCGGCGACTCGCCGGTCGCGGTGGCCTCGAAGCAGGTGCTCGAGCAGCCGCTCCCGCCCTCGAAACTGAACCCAGACGTCACGCCCGAGCTCGACGCCGTGATCCTGCGCTCGCTCGCGAAGAACCCGGCGAACCGGTACCAGTCGGCCGAGGAGATGCGGGCCGACCTCGACCGCGTCAAGCACGGCCTGCCGGTCGAGACGACACCGCTGCTCGCCGCCGGGGCGACGCAGGTGCTCGACCGGCCGGTGCCGCAGACGACGCAGGTCCTCACGCCGCCGGAACCCGAGCGCAAGGCCGGCGCGTGGATACCGATCGCGGTCACGCTCGTGTTGATCGGCCTGCTCGGCCTCCTGCTGTGGTTCCTCGCCACGACGTTCCTGGCCGACGAGAACGGGCAGACCGGCGTGCAGGTGGCGGTCCCGGACGTCGTCGGCGAGTCGCGCTCCGTCGCGGAGCAGACCCTCCGGGAGGCCGACCTCGTCCCGGTGATCGAACGCCGGGTGCCGGCCCAGAACGACACGCAGGAGCCCGGCACGGTCGTCGCCCAGGACCCCGAGGCGGACACGGAGGTCGACCGGGGATCGATCGTGAACCTCACGATCGTGGCGCAGCCGAACACCGTCGTGATCCCGAACCTCCAGGGCGCCACCGTCGAGGACGCGCAGGCCCAGCTGCTCGAGCTCGGCCTCGAGCCTGGCGGGCCGGAGGAGGAGGGGAGCGACTCGGTGGACGAGGGCCTCGTGACTCGGACCGACCCGGCAGTGGGCGAGGAGGTGGAGGAGGGGACGCCGGTCACGATCTTCGTCTCGACCGGGCCGGACGAGGTGACCGTGCCGGACGTGACCTGTCAGTCGTTCGGCTCGGCGCAGCAGGAGCTCAGCGCCGCCGGCCTCGTCCCCGTGGCGGCCGGCGACACCGCGCCGCCGAACCCCCTGTGCCCGAACAACGCGAACAAGGTCGCGGCCCAGGATCCCGCTGCAGGCACCGTCGTGCAGCCCGGGCAGCAGGTCACGCTCTTCCCGCGGGAGGAGCCCGCGCCGCCGACCGGCGCCACCGGCGAGACCGGCGAGACCGGCGACGGCTAGCGTGTCGCTCTGGTTCGTCCGCGAGGAGTTCACGGACGAGGAACGCGCGCGGCTCGAGCCGCACTTCACGAACCTCGACGGGCCGGTCTTCGCGCTCACGAACCTGCCCGAGGTGGTGAAGGGGGCGCTGTTCGCCCGCTACTCGCGCACACCGAAGTCGCTCCGGCGCCTGTTCCTGGACGAGTTCGCCGAGCCGCTCGAGGCGGGCGCCGTCCCGGGACTCGAGGGCGTGAAGGTCGAGAAGGCGGAGCAGCTGTTCGACCGCGTGTTCTTCGAGTTCGGCGACGACTCGGTGGCGCAGCTCGGCGGCGTGCATCTCGCGTGCGAGCAGGCGTCGCAGCTTCTCGCGAAGGGCATCGAGTGGGGGCGCCTCGCCGCCTATCTCGAGCAGTCGACCCGCTACATGCGCTACGACGACCGCCCGGGGAACCGCTGGCGTCTCACGGTCCCGCCGGAGATCGCCGGCGGTCCGGCCGGCGAGGCGTACGAGGCGTTCGCGACGCGGACGTTCGAGACGTACGGGCGGCTGTTCCAACCCCTGTACGACCTGTTCGCCGACCGTTTCCCGAAGGACCCGGGCGACTCCGACTTCCTCTACCGCTCGACGATCACCGCGAAGACCTGCGACACGCTGCGGGTGCTGCTACCGGCGGGGACCCGTTCGAACCTCGGCGTGTTCGCCACCGGGCAGTCCTACGAGCAGATGCTGATCCGGATGCGCGCGCACCCGCTCGCCGAGGTGCGCGAGTACGCGGACCTCATGCTCGTCGAGCTCCGCAAGGTGATCCCCGCGTTCCTGAAGCGGGTCGACCTGCCGGACCGGGGGGTCGCGTGGTCGCGATATCTGAGCGAGACGAGGGAGGCCACCCGCGAGGTCACCGGGAAGTTCACCGAGGGCATCGAACCGGGCCACCGCGAGGCCGTGACGCTGACGGACTACGACCCGCTCGGCGAGGAGAAGATCGTCGCGGCGGCGATGTTCGCGTCGTCGTCGCTCCCGGACGACCGGCTGCAGTCGCTCGCGCACACGATGAGCGTGGACGAGCGCGACGCGGTGCTTCGCGCCTACCTCGGCGAGCGCGGGAATCGGCGACACCGGCCGGGTCGGGCGTTCGAGCGCACCGGCTACCGATTCGACGTGCTGTGCGACTACGGCGCGTTCCGCGACCTCCAGCGCCATCGGCTCCTCACGCTCGAGTGGCAGGCGCTCTCGCCGACGCACGGGTTCGACACGCCGGAGGTGATCGCCGACGCCGGCATGACGGACGAGTGGAACCGCGTGATGGAGGACTCGGCGCTGACGTGGGCGATCGTGGCCGAGCACGCCGGTCCCGACGTCGCCCAGTACGCCGTCGCGATGGCCTACCGGATCCGGTTCGTGATGCAGATGAACGCGCGCGAGGCGATGCACCTGATCGAGCTGCGGTCCTCGCCGCAGGGACACCCGACCTACCGGCGCGTCGCGCGGCAGATGCACGACCTGATCTCGTCGACCGCCGGGCACCGGGCGATCGCCGGGGCGATGACCTACCTCGACACGAGCGACGTCGACCTCGAGCGGCTCGAGGCCGAGCGCCGAGCCGAGGCGAAGCGGCGAGCCGCCCGGGGGGATGCCCCTACGGGCGACTGACGCCCAGGATCTCGGCCAGGTCGAAGCTCACCGGCTCCTCGAGCTGCTCGAACGTGCACGATCGCGGGTCGCGGTCAGGCCGCCACCGGACGAACTGCGCCGTGTGCCGGAACCGGTCGCCCTCCATGTGGTCGAACCGCACCTCGACGACGCGCTCGGGCCGGAGGGGGACGAACGACAGGTCCTTCTTGTTGTTCCACCGGCTTCCCTCCGAGCTCCTGGGGTTCCGGGTCTGCCCCTGCGCGAGCTCCTCCCAGTTCCATGGATGGCCGTCGAACGTCGTCACGAGCGGCTCGAGCTCCTTCAACAGCGCGCGGCGCCGCTCCATCGGGAAGGCGCCGATCACGCCGACGTTCGAGAGTTGGCCCTCGTCGTCGTAGAGCCCGAGCAGCAGCGATCCCACCGCGTCCGGACCCGACTTGTGCAGGCGGTAGCCGGCGACGACGCAGTCGGCGGTGCGCTCGTGCTTGATCTTGAACATCACGCGCTTGTCGGGCTGGTACGTCCCTTCGAGCGGCTTGGCGACCACGCCGTCGAGCCCCGCTCCCTCGAACTCGTCGAACCACTGCTTCGCGACCCCGACGTCGGTCGTCGCCGGGGTGACGTGGATCGGCGACCGGGCCTTCTTCAGCGCCCGCACGAGCGACGCGCGCCGTTCGGAGAACGGCCGTCGCGTGTAGTCGTCGTCTCCGAGCGCGAGCAGGTCGAACGCCACGAAGTGCGCCGGCACGCGCTCGGCGAGCATCCGCACCCGGCTCTCGGCCGGATGGATCCGCTGCTGCAGCATCTCGAACTCCAGCCGGCGCATCTCGTCGTCGGGCACGACGAGCTCGCCGTCGATCACCGCGCGCTCCGGGAAGTTGGCCTTCACGGCCTCGACCACCTCGGGGAAGTACCGGGTCATCGGCCGCTCGTTCCGGCTCCCGATCTCGACCTCGTCCCCGTCACGGAAGACGATCGAGCGGAACCCGTCCCACTTCGGCTCGTAGCCGAACGGGCCGACGGGGATGTCCTTCACGGACTTCGAAAGCATCGGCGAGACGGGGGGCATCACCGGCAGCCGCACGTGCCTATCTTGCACGACCGCGACCGGCGATGGCCCCCGACGGATTCCGTTAGCCTCGCGCCCGTGGACCGACAGGCGACGTTCCTGCTCGCGCTCGGCCTGCTGATCGCGGCCGCCGCCGTGGTCTCGGCGGCCGGATGGATCCTGTTCGTGCGCGACCGCCGGGCGGACCCCGCGAGTCGGGCGGGATCCGAGCGTTCGGAGCCCGAGGCGACCTCCGAGGCCGTCGGCGCCTCCGAGCCGCCCGTCGAGCGATGACCCTTGCGCGCGCGAGACGCTTCTGGCAGACTGAGGCCGTGTTTGAACGGCCGTTCAATCTCCGAGTAGCCGCGCCCTAGCGCCGGGCCCGCGAGCCGGGCCCCGAGCGCCTGCCGACCCTCGCGACCGCGGGGGTCGCGCGTTTCTCCCCCAACGGGGACGGGTACCCGGGAGGCACACCATGGAACTCACGTCGAACGACCGCATACGCCTCGAGGCCGAGCCGCTGCACGCCCACTGGAGCACTGCCGCGCGCTGGGACGGGACCGAACGCACGTACTCCGCGGAGGACGTGATCCGCCTTCGCGGCTCGGTCTCGATCGAGCACACCCTGGCCAAGCTCGGCGCCGAACGCCTCTGGTCGCTGCTCTCGAGGTCGGACTACGTGCCGGCGCTCGGGGCCATGACCGGCGGGCAGGCCGTGGAGATGGTGAAGGCGGGGCTCCAGGCGATCTACGTCTCGGGATGGCAGGTCGCGGCCGACGCGAACCTCGCCGGCGAGACCTACCCGGACCAGTCGCTCTACCCTTCGCCGAGCGTCCCCGCGCTCGTGCGGCGGATCAACAACGCGCTGCGAAGGGCGGACCAGATCGCGTGGTCCGAGGGCGTGAACGGGACCTACTGGATGGCCCCGGTCGTGGCCGACGCCGAGGCCGGGTTCGGCGGGCCGCTGAACGCGTTCGAGCTCGCGCGCTCGATGATCGAGGCGGGCGCCGCCGGAGTGCACTTCGAGGACCAGCTCGCGAGCGAGAAGAAGTGCGGACATCTCGGCGGCAAGGTGCTCGTGCCGACGTCGCAGTTCGTCCGCACGCTCACCGCGGCGCGCCTCGCCGCCGACGTGTCGAACGTCCCGATCGTGCTGGTCGCGCGGACCGACGCGGACGCCGCGACGCTGCTCCTGAGCGACGCGGACGAGCGAGACGAGCCGTTCCTCACGGGCGAGCGCACGGCCGAGGGCTTCTTCCACGTCCGCGGCGGCGTGGAGGCGGCGATCGCGCGAGGGCTCGCCTACGCGCCGTACGCCGACGTGCTCTGGTGCGAGACCTCGACGCCCGACCTCGACGAGGCGCGGACGTTCGCCGATGCGATCCACGACCGGTATCCCGACAAGCTCCTCGCCTACAACTGCTCGCCGAGCTTCAACTGGCGCAAGAACCTCGACGACGACCGGATCGCCCGCTTCCAGAAGGAGCTCGGGGCGATGGGTTACCGGTTCCAGTTCATCACGCTCGCCGGCTTCCACGCGCTGAACGCCTCGATGTTCGAGCTCGCCCGCGGCTACGCCGAGGAGGGCATGGCGGCCTACGTCCGGCTTCAGGAGCGTGAGTTCGAGCTCGAGGCCGACGGTTACACCGCGGTCCGGCACCAGCGGGAGGTCGGCACCGGGTACTTCGACGCGGTGTCGCAGGTCGTGAGCGGTGGGACCTCGTCGACGACCGCGCTCGAGGGCTCGACCGAGCGGGCGCAGTTCGACCGGTCGGCGTAGCCGCTCGGCGTCAGGTCAGCCCGACGTCCCCGACGGTTTCCTCGGACTCCCTGCGCTCGACGTTGGGATCTCGCCGCGCGGCCTCCTCGAGCCGGTGGGCCTCGACCTCGTGCCCACACGTGTACGTCAGTACCTCCACGCTCTCGGGTGCCTGCTTGATGCCGTTCGGCTCCGCCGGATTCTCGTCGTAGGCGATGTCGCGGAGCACGCCCTTGCCGCAGATCGGACAGCGCAGGTCCTCCGTCGGTCGTTCGTTCATCGCGGCCATCAGACGTTCGCCATCCCGTCCTGGATGTTCTTGACGGCGTCGGTCACGGAGACCTCCCCCGCCTCGGCCGCCTTCTCCAGGTCCTCGTAGGTGAAGTTGTCGGGGTTGCCGTGGTCCTCGTGCGGCTGGCCGCACCCGCAGGTCAGGCACATCGGATCCTCCTTCGATCGACCGTGTCGATCGGATGGTTCCCGACCCGTCTCCGGGCCAAACGAGTCGCGAGACCTTCGCGGGCAGCCGGTAGCATCCGGGCCGTGCTTCGGGGAGCGATCACGGCCGCGGTCACGCCGCTCGCCGACGGCGGGAGGCGCCTGGACGAGCAGGCGTTCGGCCCGCTCGTCCGCTTCCTCGCGGGCGGCGGCGCCGACGGCCTCCTCGCCTGCGGAACGACCGGCGAGGGCGTGCTCCTCTCGATCGACGAACGCCGACGCGCGGCCGAACGTTTCCTCGAAACCCGCCCGGACGGGTTCCTGGTCGCGGTGCACGCCGGCGCGCAGTCCACGGCCGATACCGTCGAGCTCGCGACGCACGCGAAGGAGATCGGCGCCGATGCCGTGGCGGTGATCGCCCCGCCCTACTTCCCGCTCGACGCGGCCGCCGTCCTCGACCACCTGCGCGCGGCGGCCGAGGCGTGTGCGCCGCTCCCGTTCTACGTGTACGAGTTCGCCGCGCGGTCCGGGTACGCGATCCCGGTCCGGGCGATCGAACGCCTGCGCGAGGAGGCGCCGAACCTCGCCGGCATGAAGGTCTCCGACACGCCCTGGGAGGCCGTCGAGCCGTACGCGCTCGACGGGCTCGATCTGTTCGTCGGGTCGGAGCCGCTGGTCCTCGAGGCGCTCGGACGGGGAGCGACCGGCGCGGTGTCGGGGCTCGCGACCGCGTTCCCCGAGATCGTCGCGGCGCTCGTCCACGATCGCAGCGCCGAGGCGGGCGAGCACGTGACCACGCTCCGGCAACGCCTCGGGTCGCTGCCGTTCCAGCCGGCGCTCAAGGCGATCCTCGGCGCGCGCGGGGTGCCGGTCCGTCCGGACGTCCGCGCCCCGCTCCGCGCGCTCACCGACGAGGAGCTCGAGACCGCGCTCGACGCCGCGCGCGCGGTCGGCGCCCTCTGACGGGTCAGCCGCCCGACGCGAGCAGCCCCGGCACCTCGAGGAGCGTTCCGATCGAGCCCTCCGTCCACTCCTCGGCCTCGGCACGGAGCATCTCCTCCTGCTCGTCCGGGTCACGGATCAGGACGGGGTGCATGCCCACCGCCGCCGCGCCCGAGAGCTCGCCGTAGGCGCCGTCGCCGACGTACAGACAGGCCGCCGGCGACACGCCGAGCTCCTCGGTCGCGCGCAGGTAGATCTCGGGATGCGGCTTGCGCAGTCCGGTCTCACACGAGAAGACCTCGACGTCGACCGAGCCGCCCAGCGGGGACGACCGCCACATCGCGGGCGCGTCGGGCGCGCACATGCTGATGAGGGCGAGCGGCCTCCCGTCCGCGCGAAGCCGGGCGAGCACCTCCTCCGCCCCGGGCCGAGGAACGAACCACCGCCGGTACATCTCGGCGCGCGCCTCGAGCGCCTCCGTGATCTGTGCGTCCGTCGGCCACGCCCCCGCCCGGGCGGCGACGGTCCGCAGGTTCTCCTCGACGTCGCCGAGCCGCCCGGTCTGCCGCTCGATCCCGGTCGCCGACCACGCGGCCTCGAACGCATCCGGATCGGCCTCGAGGACCGCGGCCGCCGTTCGGAGCCACTCGTTCCAGTCCGACCGCGGGAACTCGTAGACGAGCGTTCCGAACAGGTCGAAGACGACGGCGGTCAGGCCTTGGGGGGCCACTCGTCCTCCAGCACGCTGTAGACGACGAGGTCGTAGAAGCCGCCGGAACCCCGGCCCTCGCCCCGCGCGACTCCCTCGCGCGTGAACCCCAAACGCTCGGGGATCGCCCGGCTCCGATGGTTCTCCTGGCCGGCACGGATCACGATCCGGTGCAGGCCGAGATCTCGGAAGCCGATGTCGATCATGGCCCGCACCGCCCGGGACACGAGGCCCCTGCCCTCGTGCTCGCCCCCGATCCAGTAGCCGATGTCGCCGGCGATCCGGAACGCGTCCATCACCATCCCGACGCCGCCGACGTAGCTTCCCTCGACGAAGATGCCGAGACCGTCGAGGTTCCGTTCGTCCCGGATGACACCCTCGAGCCACTCACGCTGGTCGTCGATCGTCCTGGTGGCCTCGACCCACGGCATCCAGGCGCCGATGCGCTCGCGTTCGGTCTGGATCAGCCCCCACACTGGGTCGAGATCCTCGATGCGGAGCTTGCGGAGGAGCGCCCCCTCGCCGAGATCGACCGGGAGCGGGCTCACGGAGCGGGAGGCGCGCCCGCTCCGGCCCTGCTTCGCTCCTCCTCCGCCAGCACCCGGCGGAGCACCTTGCCGACCATCGTCTCGGGCAGCTCGTCGCGGAACTCGACCTGCTTGGGCGCGCGGTACGCGGTGAGGCCGTTCTCCGGGTCCCGCGCCCAGGCGACGATCTCCTCGGGCGTCGCGGTCTCGCCCTCCTTCAGGACGACGAACGCCTTGACGGCCTCGCCCGTCGTGTCGTCGGGGACGCCGATCACCGCGACCTTCGAGACCTTCGGGTGGTGGTAGAGCGCGTCCTCGACCTCATTCGGGTACACGTTGAACCCGGAGACGATGATCATCTCCTTCAGCCGGTCGACGATCCGGAAGAAGCCGTCGGGCTCCATGATCGCGACGTCGCCCGTGTGGAACCAGCCGTTGCGGATCGCGAGCGCCGTCTCCTCCGGCCGGTTCCAGTAGCCGAGCATCACCTGCGGCCCCCGGATGCAGAGCTCGCCGCGCTCGCCGGCCGGGAGCTCCCGGTCCGGGTCCTCGAGGTCGACGATCTTGCAGTCCGTGTCGGGCATCGGCACACCGATCGCCCCGGTCCGCGGCGCGTCGAGCGGGTTCGCGTGGGTGACCGGCGAGCACTCGGTGAGCCCGTAGCCCTCGACGAGCTTCGCCCCGCCGGTGATCTGCGCGAAGCGTTCGGCCACGGCGGTGGGGAGCGGCGCCGCCCCCGAGATGCACGCCTTCACCGACCGCAGGTCGAACTTCTTCGTGAGCGGCGACTCATTGAGCGCGTTGAAGAGCCTGGGGACGCCGGGGACGAACGTCGGCTTCTCCTTGGCCATCTCCTCGAGCACGAGGTGCAGGTCCCGCGGGTTCGGGATCGGCACCATCTTGCCGGCCACGCGGATCGCGACGTTCATCGTGAGCATCCCGAAGGAGTGGAAGAACGGCAGCGGCCCGAGGAGCGCCTCCTCCCCCTGCTTCAGCTGGAGGAACGCGACCGCCTGCATCGCGTTCGCGACCATGTTGCGATGCGAGAGCATCGCGCCCTTCGAGATCCCGGTCGTGCCGCCCGTGTAGATGAACCCGGCCGCGTCCTTCGCGGGGTCGAGCCGGGCCGCGAGCGGCGCCGGTCCCGCGGCGGCGAGCCATCGTTCCCACCAGCTGACCGGGGCGCCCTTCGGGACGGGGGGCCACGGCTTGCCCTGTTCGAGCTGCCGCTTCTTGAACCGCAGCGCGGGCGCGAGCTGCTTCTTCGGGAACGGCATGTAGTCGTTGAGCCGCGCCACGATCACATGGTCGATGCCGACGGTCTCGAACACGTCGGCATAGTCCGAGTACATGAGGTCGAGCACGATCACGACCTTGGCGCCGCAGTCGCGCAGCTGGAGCTCCATCTCCCGATCCGTGTACAGGGGGTTGTTGCCGACGACGACCGCACCGATGCGAACGGTCGCGTAGAACGCGACGATGTACTGCGGGCAGTTCGGCATGATCAGCGCGACGCGGTCACCCCGGCCCACGCCGAGCCCGGCGAGCGCGGCCGAGCAGCGCTCGACCTCCGACAGGAGCCAGGCGTACGAGCGCCGCTTGCCGAACCAGCCGATCGCCGTCGCGTCCGGGTTGGTCCGGGCCGACTGCTCGAGCATGCCGAACACCGACAGGTCCGGGTACGGCTCGACCGTGTGGGGGACCTCGGGCGGATAGGTCGCGAACCACGGCCGATGGTTGGTCACGTCGCGCATCATTCCAGAGGGGGGCCCACGCGCTCAACCCGCCTCCAGCGCTCGGAGCGAGTCGGCGGCCGCCGGGTAGGCTCCCCGCCCGTGACGGACCCGCTCGAGGAGCTGCGTTCGGCCGCGCGGGAGGCCCTCCCCCCGTACGAGGGCGAGCTCGCGGTGCCGGGGCTCGAGCGGCCCGTCGAGATCCTGCGCGACCGATGGGGCATCCCGTACCTGTCGGCGGACTCCCTCGAGGACCTCTGGTTCGCCCAGGGGTTCGTGCAGGCCTCGGAGCGGTTGTTCCAGATCGAGCTCGCGCTCCGCGCCGCAAACGGCCGGCTGGCCGGATGGTTCGGCGAGGTCAGCATCCCGGCCGACCGGTTCGCCCGGACGGTCGGCTTCCACCGGATCGGCGCTCTGGAGATCGGGCGCTGGAGCGAGGACTCGCTGACGATGCTGCGCCGGTTCGTGGACGGCGCCCGCGCGTGGGTGGCCGCGATGCCCGCGCCGCCGCTCGAGCACCGGCTCCTCGCCGTCGAACCCGACCTGCCCGAGGGCCTGGAGCCCTGGGCGGCCGTCTTCGCGTACATCGCCTGGGGGCTCTCGGGCAACTGGGACCGCGAGCTGTTGCGGCTCCGCCTGTCGGAACGACCAGGTGCCGACCCGGACGCGCTCCTGCCGCCCGCCCGGCCGGGGTCCGCCGAGCTCACCGCGGCAACGACGGCCGGGCTCGACGCGCTCGCCGACGGACTGCTCGACCGGCTCCCCCGTCCGAGCGCCCAGGGCTCGAACAACTGGGTCGTCGCCGGCTCGCGGACCGCGAGTGGGGCGCCCCTGCTCGCGAACGACCCGCACCTGCTGGTGCAGCAGCCCGCCGCCTGGTTCGAGACCCACCTGCGTGCCCCGGCGTACGAGGTGCGCGGGGTCGCTTTCCCGTTCGCGCCGGGGATCCTGATCGGGACGACCGGGCACCACGCCTGGGGCCTCACGATCGCGTCCGGCGACGTCCAGGACCTGTACGTCGAGCGGCTGGACGACGACGAGACCGCGGCCGAGTTCGACGGCGGGTGGGAGCCCCTGCTCGTGCACGCCGAGTCGATCGAGGTGCGCGGGGCCGACCCCTTCACGTTCGAGGTGCGCGAGACGCACCACGGCCCGATCCTCGATACGGCGGCCGTCGGCGTCGCGGGCACGGAGTTCGAGCCCGTGGACGGGACGTTCGCGCTCCGATGGACGGCGGCCGACGGGGTCGTCGAGCCGTGGACCTTCGTCGAGATGGCACAGGCAGCCTCGTTCGAGGAGTTCCGCCGCGCCGTCCATGGATTCGGCTGCCCGGGCCTGAACATCGGCTATGCGGACGCCCGCACGATCGGCTACCAGTGCACCGGCCGCTTTCCCGTCCGCCGTGCGGGCGACGGCTCGGCGCCGGTACCCGGCTGGACCTCCGAGCACGAGTGGGACGCCTGGGTGCCGTTCGACGAGCTCCCCTGGTCCGTGGATCCGGAGGGCGGCGTGATCGCGACCGCGAACCATCGGGTGCACGACGACGCGTATCCGCACCTGCTCGGGCTCGACTTCCACCCGCCGTTCCGCGCGAACCGGATCGCAGACGTCCTGCGCGAGACCGAGGCCCTCTCGATCGAGCACTCGGTCGCGCTCCAGGTGGACACGGTCTCGCTCCCCGCGCGACGGCTCCTCCCGCGGTTGCGGGAGGTCGACGCGACGTCCGATGCGGGGCGCTGGGGTCTCGAGCTCCTGCGCGATTGGGACGGCGACCTCGCGGCCGGGTCGGCGGCCGCCGCGGTCTACGAGACGTGGCTCGGCGAAATCGCGGCCCGGGTCCTCGGCCGCGACGCGGATCCCGAAACCTTCGCGCGGTACTTCGCATGGCGTGAGCCGTTCGTCTGCATGGCGCTCCCCGCCCTGCTCGAAGGCGACGAGCCGCCGCCGGGCGGCGGCACCTGGGCCGAGCTCCTCGGCGCCGCGCTCGAGGACGCGCTCGCCGGTCTCGAAGCGCGGCTCGGCCCCGAACGCGACACGTGGCGATGGGGCGCGATCCACCACGCGCGGTTCGCGCATCCGATGGCGCTGCTCCCGAGCGTCGGCGAGGTATTCGTCGCGGCGGAGCACGAGCTCGGCGGGGACGAGCAGACCGTGTTGCAGGCCGGCGTCGACGCGCGGCTCGGGTTCGACGCGGTGGTCGTGCCGTCGTGGCGCTTCGTGACGGATCTCGGCGATGCGGACGCGTCCGTGGCCGTGCTCACCACCGGCCAGTCCGGCAACCCGGCGTCGCCGCACTGGAACGACCAGACAGGGCTGTGGGCCTCCGGTGGCGTCCGGCCGGCCCCGTTCACCAGGCTCGCGGTCGAGGCCGTCGCCGACCGATCCCTCCGGCTATCCCCCGAGTAACATCGGGGGCCATGCCGAAGTCCCGACAGCGCCAGCGCCGCGGCACGCGTCCGTACGCTGCCCCGCCGCCGAAGAAGAAGGCCAAGGCCAGCCCGGCCTGGTACGGCTACCTCGTCCTCGGCCTGATCCTCCTCGGCGTGCTGATCATCGTGTTCAACTACGCGGACTTCCTGCTGCCGGGAGGGACGCAGCAGCACTGGCTCTGGATCGGGCTCGGCGTGATCGCGGCCGGCTTCATCGCGGCCACCCGCTGGCGCTAGCCGCCCTCAGCCTCGCTCCCGCGGACGACCTCCATCGGCTCGCCGCAGTGACGCGGGATCTGCAGCTCCCCGATCCGCGTTACGCGGAGCTCCGTCCCGCACTCGCGGCAGACCAGACGCACGTCGAGCTCCTCGACGTCCTCGGGTTCGATCCGCTCGCGGGTCGAACCGACGCCGGACGCCGCCCGCAGTGCGGTCAGACCGGCCCACGCGATCGCGAGCGCGATCACGACGGCGACGAGCACGACCCAGACGTTCACCGGCGGGGAGGTCGAGCGACGGTCACGACGACCCGAGTGTACGGGCGGCTCCCGCGAGGGCGCACCGGGAGCGCGTCCCGGCCGAGACCGCTCACGTATAGGCTTGTCCGGGAGGGCGCGTGTGCGTTCCCTCCTGCCCGGTCGACCCGGTGACGAAGGAGGGCAGGTGAGCGGCTACGTCGACCGCCTGATGGAGGACGTGACCGCCAAGAACCCGGGCGAGCCCGAGTTCTATCAGGCGGTCCGCGAGGTCGCGGCGTCCGTCGAGCTCGTGATCGAACGGCATCCGAACTACGGACACGAACGGATCCTCGAACGCATCATCGAGCCCGAGCGCGTGGTGATGTTCCGCGTCCCGTGGATGGACGACGAGGGCGAGATCCACGTGAACCGCGGCTTCCGCGTCGAGATGAGCAGCGCGATCGGCCCGTACAAGGGCGGCCTCCGGTTCCACCCGAGCGTGTATCTCGGGCTCCTCAAGTTCCTCGCGTTCGAGCAGATCTTCAAGAACGCGCTCACCACGCTGCCGATGGGGGGCGCCAAGGGGGGTGCGGACTTCGACCCGAAGGGCAAGAGCGACGCGGAGGTCATGCGCTTCTGCCAGTCATTCATGACCGAGCTGCAGCGGCACATCGGCCCGAACACCGACGTGCCGGCCGGGGACATCGGCGTCGGCGCTCGGGAGATCGGGTACCTGTTCGGCCAGTACAAGCGGATCAGGAACGAGTTCACCGGCGTTCTCACCGGCAAGGGACTCGAATGGGGCGGCTCGCTGATCCGCCCGGAGGCGACCGGCTACGGCGCGGTGTACTTCGCGCACGAGATGCTGCTCACCCGCGAGGACAGCCTCGAGGGCAAGACCTGTCTCGTCTCCGGAAGCGGGAACGTCTCGCAGTACACGGTGGAGAAGCTGAGCGAGATGGGCGCGCTCGCGGTCACGCTCTCGGACTCGGACGGGTTCGTGCACGACCCGAAGGGCATCTCGATCGACAAGCTCCAGTGGGTCATGGAGCTGAAGAACGAGCGGCGAGGTCGGATCTCCGAGTACGCGGAGCGGTTCCCCGGAACGACCTTCACCGCGACCGATCCGGGCGACGACCACAACCCGCTCTGGGACATCCCGGCCGAGTGCGCGTTCCCGAGCGCGACCGAGAACGAGATCAACGCGAAGGACGCGGCGAACCTGCTGTCGAACGGCGTCTTCGTCGTGAGCGAGGGCGCGAACATGCCGACCGTGCCCGAGGGCGTGGAGCAGTTCGTGAACGCCGGGATCCTCTACGGGCCGGGCAAGGCCGCGAACGCCGGCGGCGTGGCGGTCTCGGGCCTCGAGATGGCCCAGGACTCCCTGCGGCTGAAGTGGCCCCGCGAGGAGGTG
>Ga0209382_10001538_pt1 | contig 35959 bp, 22 predicted proteins | sample SoiMetdeltSBSDD5_FD_187599 | JGI IMG/M metagenome (GOLD analysis project Ga0209382, IMG submission 187599) | Bulk soil microbial communities from a Populus tree surrounding site in Tennessee, USA - Soil MetaG P. deltoides SBSDD5 (SPAdes) (version 2) | ecosystem: Environmental > Terrestrial >... | reverse complement strand
TCTCCCGTCATGTATTTCACGCGCTCGACCCGTTTCTCGTCCATGTCCGCGGGATCGCCCCAGAATCTCTGCTGGTGTGCCACGTCGATGCAGATGCGGTGCTTCGCCGGGGCGGGAGTTTGAGCATTTGCACAGAGGGCCGCAGAGAGACCGAAAAGGAGGGTGAAAAGTGAAATCCGTTTCATGTCAGGTGTCCTTTGTGGATGACTGCCCAGTCTCACTCCTGGCGTAGCGCCGTCATCGGATCCACCGAGGCGGCGCGGGACGCGGGCACGAGGCACGCGACAAGCGCCGCGCCGATCAGGGTTGCGACAACGACGATGAACGCGGTCGGGTCGCCGGGACTGACGCCCGGCACCATGCCGCGCATGCTGCGAGCCACGAAGTACGCGCCGACGGATCCGATCAGGGTGCCGAGGATTGCCGTCCTCATGCCGTCACGCAGTACCTGCTGCACCACTCGCCCGCGGCCGGCGCCGAGCGCGATACGCAGGCCGATTTCGTGTGTCCGCTGCGCGACGGCGAACGCCATGACCCCGTAGATGCCGAGCGCCGCCAGCAGCAGTGCGACGAACGCGAAGGCGCCGAACAGGATGGTCGTGAAGCGGGCGCCTGACGTCGTGGTGGCGACGAGCTGGTCCATCGTCCTGACCTCGACCATCGGCAGATCCGGATCGATCGAGCGCACGACGGCCGCGATCGGCTGGTGGACGGACAGCGGATCGCCCGCCGTACGCACCGCAATCCAGTTCCGGGCCCACGTGCTCTGCGGGAACGGCACGTGGATCTCCGGAAGACCTTCACTGGCCGGCCCCAGGTTTCGGATGTCGCTGGAGACGCCGACGATCTGCCGCTCGATGCCGATCCCGAGATTCGTGACGCCGGGGTTGAACTGGTCGACGACGACCCGCTGCGTCAGTGGATCGACGTCAGGGAATTGACGCTTGACGAAGGTCTCGTTCACGATGGCCACCGGCACCGTGCCAATGCGATCGGCTTCGGTGAACGCTCGCCCACGGACAATGCGAATGCCCAGCGTCTCGAAGTAGGCCGGGCTCACCTGGTTGAAGCGTGCACTCGGACGCTGCGAACGATCGCCGCCACCCCGCCCGGCAATCGTGAACGGAACCGCGTTCCAAGCGCCTCCGGCCGGCATGCCGCTCGAGTACGACACCGACGTCACCGATGGGACCGCGCTCACCCGCTCGGCGAATTGACGGTAGAACGTATCAATGGCGTCGGCCTCCTTGAGCCGCTCGTCCACCGGCAGATAGAAGGTGAACACGCCTTCGGACCGGTAACCGAGATCGGTGCGGGCAATGGCGATGAGGCTTTGAGTCGTCAGACCGCCTCCGGTGAGCAGTGTCAGCGCCAGGGCAAACTCCGCCACGACCAGGGTGCGGCGCAAGAGGTGCCGCCCGTCGCCGACCGATCGACCGGTCTCTTTGAGAATCGCGTTGGCATCGGTGCGCGCGGCCTGCCACGCCGGGGCCAGGCCGAAGAGCACGCCCGAGAGCACGCAGGCTGTAAGCGTGAAGAGCAGCACCGGGACGCTCAGTCGGACGTCTACTTCCGATGGCAGGAGGAACGGCGGCATCACCGCGAGAATGACGCGCATCGCCGCGGCCGCCAGGCCCACGCCGAGCGTGCCACCGACGAGCGCCAGCAGCACGCTTTCTGTCAGCAGCTGCCGGACGATGGCGCGGCGCGAGGCGCCGAGCGCACGGCGAATCGCCAGCTCGCGCTGGCGCGCGGTGCCGCGCGCCAGGAGCAGGTTGGCGACGTTGGCACAGGCAATCAGCAGCACGAACCCGACCGCGCCGAGCATCATCCAGAGCGTGGTCTTGGTATTCGCGTTCAGGAAGTTGTTGCGCAGCGGCTCGACGCTCGCGCCCCAGCCGGTGTTGGACGCGGGGAACTCGCGGGCGAGGCCGTCGGTGACGTTCTTCATGTCGGCATTGGCCTGGTCGATCGAAACGCCAGGCTTCAGCCGCGCCATCACCAACAGATTGCGGAAGTCGCGATTGATCTGGTCCGGAGAGAAGGCGCGCGGGATCCAGAGCCGCCACGGCAGGTGATCGCAGGGCGCCTTGCCGAGCACGCCGACGACGATGAATACCTTGCTGTCGATCCGGATCGCCTGGCCGAGCACGTTCGGATCGCCGCCGAAGCGCTCCTGCCAAAGGTTGTGGCTCAGGATGACCACTTGGTCCCTGCCCGGCGTGCCTTCCTCTTCGAGAAACAGCCGCCCCATCGCGGGCGGGTAACCGAGGCACATCATCCCCGGCAGGCCGGGCGTCGCGAACTGCGCTCTCACCTGTTCCGGCCGGTCGCCACCCGCCAGGTTGACCATCCGCATCCCGGTGACATGCAACTCGGAGAAGGCGCTGGAACGACGGCGCCACTCGAAGAAGTCGGCTGCGGTTGTCGCGCTTCGGCCGCTCCGATTGCTCGACCAGACAAAGACGAGCTGGTCCGAATCCTGATAGGGGAGCGGTGCCAGGAACGTGGCATGGACCACGCTGAAAATGGCCGTGTTCGATGCAATTCCGAGCGCCAGGGCGAGAACCGCGGCCGCGGCAAATCCCGGGCTTCTCGACAACGTCCGTACCGCGTAACGCAGATCGCGCCACAGGATCTCGATCGAGGGGAGCGTCTGAAGCGCTCGACGATCTTCCTGCAGCAGGGTGGTGTTGCCGAACTGCCGGCGCGCCGCGGTCACGGCTTCTTCCGGGGACATCCCCTGTGCCACGAACCGCTCTGCGAGGAGCCACAGGTGTTCCTGCAACTCCTCATCGAACCCCTCGTCCTGTCGGGATCCGCGAACGAACCCGCGCAGCCGCGCGGCAAACGTACGCAGCCAGGATGGTCGTGGTGCGCTCATGTCGTTACTCCGGTTCCAGCCGCAGCACTCGGCGAATCACCGTGGAGATGCGCTCCCAGTTCTCTGTTTCCGCCACGAGCTGCTTCCGCCCTCGTGCGGTGATGGAGTAGAACTTGGCCTTCCGGTTGTTCTCCGATGTGCCCCACTCGGCCGTAATCCAGCCCTGCTGCTGCAAGCGCAGCAGCGAGGTATAGACCGTGCCCTCGTTCAACTGGAGGACGTCGCGACTCACCTGCTCGAGGCGCCGCGCAATACCGAAGCCGTGCAGCGGTCCCAGCGCGTGCAGCGTCTGCAGGATCATGAGATCCAACGTCCCTTGCAGCACTTCCGATGTCTTCTTATCCATGGGCCTCTCGAGCTGAACGGTCGCCTTTATCGCGCATCGGTCCTTTGGACGTTGCAAAGGAGCATGGCGTTGCTTCGTATGCAATGTCCATAGGAGGCGACTGATGCGGCTTCAGCATCGTGACGGCCGCAGGTCAGGTCGAGGCAGGGGCTCCCGTCCCGGAACCGAGCGGACGGCGTCCGCTAGCGCACAGGCCGCGCCACCACGTCTAAGAGCTTCGGGGCGCCGTGTCCTCAAAAGACGGCGGTACCGGATTGGCACCACAGCTGCTTCGCCTGCGCGCGGTCTGCCCTTCCCGGTCCCGCCGTTCATCCCGTCGATGATGGAGCGTTCAGACCGGATGGTAAGCTTCGGCAGCGGATCCCATGATTTCCGACCGCCAATCCCGAGGGAGAAGCCCCTCGGAAAAGCGAACGAGCGAGAGCGCCCGCCTTCGCGCCGTAGGCGCTACGGCGAGGTCTCGCCGTAGCTTTTAGCGGAGGCGGAAGTGAGCCTGGCGAGCGGAGCGCGGCGTGGGGCCCCCGTGAGCGAGCCAGTCGGGGAGTCCGAGGAGCAAAGCCCCCTCGGAAAAGCGAACGAGCGAGAGCGCCCGCCTTCGCGCCGTAGGCGCTACGGCGAGGTCTCGCCGTAGCTTTTAGCGGAGGCGGAAGTGAGCCTGGCGAGCGGAGTGGGGCATGGGGCCCCCGCGAGCGAGCCAGTCGGGGAGTCCGAGGGGCAAAGCCCCTCGAAACAAAAAGGTGCACAAGTAGACAGCGCGAACGAGCGAGAGCGAGTGAGCCTGGCGAGCGGTGTGGGGCATGGGGCCCCCGCGAGCGAGCCAGTCGGGGAGTCCGAGGGGCAAAGCCCCTCGGAAGAAGAATGGATGTAGCTCACGCCAGGCGGCACACCGCACATGTCATCGACGCTGTCGCTGAAGAGCTGTACGGCCTCGAGACCGTCATCAAGCTCTCGCTCGCCGCGCTTTTGAGCGGCGGACACGTGCTGCTCGAGGGGAACCCCGGCCTCGGCAAGACCGAGCTCGTCAAACGCCTCGCCCAGGTCATGAACCTGAAGGCCGGACGCATCCAGTTCACGCCTGATCTCATGCCGGCCGACATCACCGGCACGCTGATGCCGACCGGCAACGGAGGGCTGCGGTTTCAGAGCGGCCCGATCTTCACCTCGCTGCTCCTCGCCGACGAGATCAATCGCGCGACGCCGAAAACGCAGTCGGCGATGCTGGAGGCGATGGCCGAAAAGAAGGTCACGGTGCTCGGTGAAGCGCACGCACTGCCCTCCCCCTTCGTCGTGCTGGCCACGCAGAACCCGATCGACCACGAAGGCACCTACAACCTGCCTGCGGCCCAGGCCGACCGGTTCATGTTCAAAGTGAGGATGCCGGTGCCCGACGGCCCCACCGTGAAGCGGATCGTGCGCAAGCGCGCCGGCGCGGGCGCGCCCGAACCACAGTCGGAGTCCCGGAACGGATCGAAGCCGGACCCGAGGAGCTACGATCTGCCGGGCGATGCGCTCGCCGCCGAATCGCTCGTCCGCGAGATCTCGCAGGTCATCCGGGCGATCGCGCCGCTGCCCGCGGTCGAGGCGCACGTGACGAACCTCTTTCTCGCGACGAATCGCTCGGTCGCGGACCTCGCCAATCCGTCGGGCTCGCGCGCCGACATCGAGACCGCCGCGCGGCGTATCCAGTACGGCATGAGCCCGCGCGCGGCCGGCGACATCATGCTCGCGGCGAAGGCCTGGGTCTGTCTATCGGACAGCGACGTTCAGTACGTCGCGGCATCGCACCTCCAGGCGGTGGTCGTTCACGCGCTGCGACACCGGCTCCGCCTGTCGCTGGACGACGACCACTCCGATCTCGACGGCGATCCCGACGTCCGGCTCGACGACGCGATCCGCCGGCTCTGTTTCCTCACGGCCCCCAAGGACTCCGGCTATGACGCGCTCTGGCACCGGTTCTACGCCTGAGGCGCTGCCCATCCCTTCGTCCCAGCTCGATCGCTATCGGCTGCGACTCCGCCAGCGCGATCGCGGCACGGTCGCGGGTGCGCACCTCATTCGGCAACGAGGACAGAGCCTCGAGTTCCGCGAGTTTCGCCCGTACCTGCCGGGCGACGATATTCGCCACGTGGACTGGCGCGCGTCCGCCCGACACCAACGTCGAAACGAGCTGGTCGTGCGAACGTTCGAGCACGAGGTGCAGACGCGCGTCGTCATCTCGATCGACACCCGCGCGACGATGCAGCTGCCCGATGTCGCGCCGAAGCTGCAGCTCGCACGCTGGTTCGCAGAGGCGATGGCGTACATCGCCGGCCGATCCGCCGACTCCGTGGCGCTGCACGCCCTCGAAGGCGGGCAGGTGGTCGAGCTGGGTTCGTCCGCGGATCGCTTGCGCATACGCCGCGCACTGCAGCGCGTGTGCATGCCCAAGGCGACACCAGGGCGCGCACGGCGCGCCCGCGAGGAGCGGAGCGGGGTACGGGGCCCCGCGAGCGACGAGCCGGGGTTCGGGGCGGAGCCCCGACCAATATGCACCGCGCTGGGACGCGCGCTGCCGCCGGGAAGCGTCTGGCTCGTGCTCACCGACCTGTACTTCGCCGATGACGCCGAGGTGATGTCGCTGGCCGCGCGCATCCGCAACGCGCAGCAGGGATCGCGCTGGGTCGTTGTCGTCGACTTCGACAGCTGGCCGTGCGAGACGCACCGCGTCGGCCACGGTTTGTACCGCCTCGATGGTCCCGGTGTGTCGGCGCCGGAGCTGCGCGTGCGCCTGACCTCGGGCCTGCTGGACGACGTGAAGGGGCGCATCGACGAGCGGAAGCGACGCTTCGACCGCGCCGCGGCAGCGGGGGGATACGAGCGTCTCAGGTGGACGTGGCCGGCGGAAGCGGATCCGGCGGCCACCTCCATATTTCGTGAGCACTTCTTCGGCCAGGAGATCGTGCGTCGCCTGGTGATGCCGGACGGGGCGCGATGACCTACGTCTTCGGCGCGCTCGCGGCGGCACTCGTCGTCATCTACATGGCGAGGCCGAACTTCCGCCGCGCGTACCTGTCGGCGGCGCTCTTCTTCCGCGACGATCCCGTAGTCGGATCGACGAGCCGGATCGCCTGGAGCACGCCGCATCCGACTCCGCCTTTCTTCTTGCAGCTGGCGGTCTTGCTGCTCCTGCTGCTCGCCGTCCCCCACTGCCCCGCTGCTGCCGTGATCGATCGCTCGGTCAAGACGGGTGTCCGCGTGCTCGTCGATCGCTCGGCGAGCATGAGCACCCGCCAGAACGGCGCGACACGGTTCGATGCCGCCGTCGCCGCGCTTCGCTCGGTGGCCGCTCCGCAACAGTCCGCGATTGCCTGCTTCACGCTCTCGGCATTCGACCTCGAGCTGACGCCGATTGCCGAGAACGTGGCGAGCGTCAGCGAGCTCCTGGATCTCGTGTCCCGGCTCCAGCCGCGGCCGCTCGGCACGGAACTGTCCCTGGTCGAGCGCGCGCTCGCGGAGGCGCCGCGCACGGCGCCCCTGTCCACCGTAGCTTCAGCGAAGGTGGAGGGCGGGTGCGCGACGGCCGCGACGATCGTGGTCAGCGACATGCCGGCGCCGCCATGGATGGAACGCCCGGACGGTCCGGCCGCGCGGGGCGACGTCTGGATCGACGTGTCACAACCGGCGCCAAACGCCGGGATCGTCGACCTCGTGGACAACCGCGACCGCGTGAGCGGCGAGGTTCGACGGCTGCGGGTCGTTGTTGGCACGTTCGGCGGCATGGCGACGTCGACCGTCACGCTCACCGTGAGATCGCCCGACGGCTCCTCTCGCGCGCACCCGGTCGAAGCGTGGGACGGCCCGGCGGGAAGCGTCGATGTGAGCCTGCCGCAGCCCGGCCAGTACGCGTTTCAGGTCAATCCAGCCGGCGCGTATCGCTACGACGACGAGGCGCGGATCGACGTGCCGCGATCGGGTCCGGTTCGCGTCGATTGGCAGGTCGCCCGGCGTGAATGGCTCACGCGATTGGGATGGACCGAGGATCGCGACAATCCCGACCTGCGAGTGCTGCCGTCGGTCGAGATGCTGGACTCGCGTCCGGCCATCGTCGTGGGATCGGGCTACGGACCGCGCACCGGGTCCGCGCAGCCGGTCACGACGTTTCTCGAGACGAGCGCACTCGTGACCGGGCTGAACCTCGACGTCGCCGAGCGCAGCGGGATGAGAGGGGCGCCAGCGTTGCCACCCGGGTTCACCGCGGCGCTGAGCGGTCCCGAGGGCGCGGTCTGGATCGCCGAACGCGCGACACCGGTCGCCGCGTTCGTTCCGGGCCTTCCGCTCGATGGTGACGGCAACGTGGCGCGGTTTTCATCGACCGTATTCCTGAACGCCGCGCGCTGGATCCTCGAGCGGCGTCCGCGGCCGCCGCTCTTCACGCTGACGTCGCCGGAGCAGCCGGACCCGTCTGGAAGCCGCATCGCCCTTCATCCCGGCGAAGGGAATACCGGACGGACGCCGCGATCGATCGGCACGTTCGATCCGCGCGCCCCACGCGGACAAGAGACCGAGCGGCGCCTCCCGCTGTGGCCCTGGCTGGTCGGCGCCGCGGCGCTGGTCTTCCTGACCGAGCGCAGCCTCGCGCTGATGCGAGGCGCCGCATGACTTTTGTTTTCTCGCCCGAGTACGCCTGGCAGCTCTGGCTCGCGGCGCTCGTCGTCGCCGCCGCCGGCGTGTCGCTCGTCGCCGCGCGGTGGCTGGTCGGGGCGCGTTACCTCGGCGCCGCGCGGACGACGCAGACCGTCGTCACCTTGGGTACGGGGATCGCGGCGGTCTTCCTCGCGATCGCGCTCGCGGCGCCGACGCTCGTGCGCCGCGGCGAACGCGCCAGCTTTCATGTCGTGGTGCTCCTCGACGTGTCCGACAGCATGGCGCGCGCGCAAGGCGGACTCGCTCGCGTGCGGGCGCTCGCCAGCGCGCGGCTTCGCCTGGCGATGGCTTCGGCTGACGCGAACGCGACCGGACAGGTGCTCACCTTCCGCTCTGACGTCGCCGCGTTCGGGCGGCCCGGTCCGCTGCGCACATTCGCGGATCGACTCGACGAGCTTCCCGAAAGCGCGTTCGCAGTCGGGCCGGGCACCAACATCGCGAGCGGTCTGGTCAGCGCCGCCGATGCGATCGACCGCGCCGGCGGCCGGGGCGCGGTGGTCCTCGTGAGCGACGGCAACGAGACCGACGGTGACGGCCTGGCGGCGGCCGCGCAACTCGCCGCCCGGGGCATCGCCATCCACGTACTGCCGATCGCCGCGGGCGCGCCGGCGCTCGGCATCGTCTCGGCCGATCTCCCGGGATACGTCGACGCCGGCAGCGAGACCTACGTCCGCGGCGTGCTTGGCAACGCCGCCGGCGCCAAACAGGCGGCGACACTCGCGCTCTCGGCGCATGCCGTGTCAAACGGGCGCCCGAATGGCGACGCGTTCGAAACCCGCACGGCGATCGAAGTGGCCGGCCGTCAGTGGGCGCAGTTCCGGACGCCGGTGGTCTTCGCGCAACCGGGTCTTCAGTTCGTGGACGTCGCGGTGGACGGCCAGGGCAGCGTCCAGCGCCGCCGGCTCTTCACGCACGTCGAGCGCGCGCCGCGCGTGCTGGCGATTGGCGACGTCCGGTGGACCGCTGCGTTCCCGCCAGGTGCGATCCAGGCGGTGCGGACGGAACCTTCGGCATTGGGACCGGCCGAGTCGATCGAGGACTTCGACGCCATCGTGATCGACGGGGTGCCAGCCAGCGGGTTCGCGCCGGGCGCCCTCGCGCGGATCGCAGCCGCGGTTTCATCGCGCAAGACCGGCCTCTTCCTCGCCAACGGGCCTCACACCGAATCGCCGCTCTCAGCGACCGTCCTGATGTCGTACGACGGGACGCCGCTGGAGCCCTTGCTGCCGCTCGTCAGCGAGGCGCGGGCACGCCAGGGAGGCCCGCCGCCGCGCCACCTCGTGATGCTGATGGACACGTCGGGGTCGATGTGCGGCGCACCGCTGACGACCGCTCAGCAGATCGCCGTCTCGATCGTCGATCGATACCTGCGGCCGCACGATCTGCTGGACCTGATGGCGTTCACCACGTCGGCGTCGGCGCGTCTCACCGACGAGCCGATGACGCCACAGGGCAAGGCGCGCGCGATGGACGAGATCCGCCGCATGACGTGCGATGGCGGCACCGATCCGCAGGAGGCGCTGCAGCAGCTGGCGGCGCGACGCTTGAAGAACTGCGGGCTCCTCTTCTTTTCCGACGGCGGCTTCGGTCCGCTGAAGCAGCTCTCGCAGTACCGGCCCGATTGCCGCACCACGGTCTTCGGGATCAGGGCCGAGCCGTTCGCGCCGAACGAACCAATGGCCGCGCTTGCCGATCCCATTCACATCGATTCGGGGTTCGATCCCCAGCGGATCAAAATCCCGTATTTCGATCAGGACGCGAAGAACCATTTCTTCGAGCCCGGCGGCTACACCGCGCTCTCGATGAAGCACGTCCTGCCGAGCGGCTTCGCAATGGCGGTGCCGGAGATTCCGCTCGAGGGATCCGCGACGACCTCGCCGAGAGACGACGTCGTGCCGGTGGCGGTGCGGCCGAAGCTGACCGACCCGGTGCTCGCGTACCGCGAGAGCGGAACGGCGAACGTCGGCGAGTTGACCACCGCCTTTCCGCCGGCCTGGATCGGGCGCGCCGACGGGCGCGCCGCCATCCGTCAGTGGATCGAGGCGGTGCTGCCGTCGGTGAGCAGCCGCCGTTATACCTTCCAGGTCACCGAGCAGGACAACGACCTCGAGATCGACGTCGCGCTCGCGCCCGAAGGGAATCGCCTGCCCCACGTGGATCGGATCGAGGCGTCGGTCGAGATGCCAGGCGCGCCGGCGCTGGAGGTCTCGGTTCGCCGGGACGAGCAGGCGCCGGCGACGTTTCGGGCGAGGCTCACGCTCCCGCCCGCCCCGAGCGCAGTCGAAGGGCCCGCCCTGAGCCGGGTCGAAGGGCCGTCCGACCGCGCGATCGACGCGACGCTCGTGCTGAAGGAGTCGGGTCCGGGTGCGCTCGCCCGGCCGCAGCGCATCCCGATGCTCGTACCGCCGCGGCGGCCGCTGTCCGGAAGACGAGTCGCCGAGTCGTTCAGCGTCGGGCTGAACGAGCCACTTCTGCGCGCGATGGCGGCGGCGGGAAGCGGCAGCTACGATGCGGTCGAGCGCATGAGCGGCCATCGCCCGATCGTCACCGGCGGCCGCGTCGATCTCTGGCCGCTGGCGGCGGCACTCGGCTGCGTCGCCTATCTCGCAGCCATCCTCGCGCGGCGGGTGGATCCATGACCGACCGGGTGCTCGACGTTCGCCCTGACGACCTGAGCGCCGCGACCGCGGCGCTGCAGGGGCTCGCACTCGCGCTGTTCGAGGAGCTGTTCGACGGGGTCGCTGGTCCGACGGCCGAGCGATGGTTCGCATCGCCCGATGCGCGCGCGCTGGATCGCAGCCCGTTCACGCGGCTCGGATGGCGGCGGCTGGTCGCACGCGCCGCGCCCTTCCTCAGTGACGCCGTCACCGACCGCAAGCGCTGGGCGAGCTCGCGTCCGAGCCGGCTGCGGTGGTCGGGCGGCGCGATTCGCGCCCGGCTGGCGCTCGACGCCCACGGCGCCGAAGGGTTGCTCATCCCCGATCGCCTGCTCGGTCTCGTCGCCCGGGCGGCGTGGGAGTCTCCAACGTTTCGGGTACAGGCGTCCACGCTCGTGCTCGATCACTTTCGATCGCGCCTGATCGTGCCGTCAGCTGGATTTGCGCCGCCGCACATCGCGCCCGGGCTCGTGTGGATGATCGTCGCCACCGCGCGCGTCACGCCGCCGACGCTCGTGCGGCTTGGACTCGTGCACCGCGCCCAGCGGCGCGCGCTGGCGCGCCTCCAGCGCTTCGCGCACGGAGTGCTCGATGAATCGGCGCTGCCGGACGACTTCTGGTCGCACTGGATCGCGTGGCAGGTCGAACGCCGCTACGGGCAGCGGTCGAGGCTACCGCCCGAGTGGCACTCACGGCTGAGCGCTGCCGATCGCCCTGGCGAGATCACGATCAGGCAGCGCGGCGATCCGAAGGACCCGTTGCAGGCCTGGACAGCGCCCGATGCGCTCGCCTCCGCCTACGCGGCCTGGTACCCCATGCAGGTGAAACGCCAGCGTCGCAGCGAAGTCGGCGAGCTCGGCGAGCCGAAAAGCGCGAGCGAGAGCGAGCGCCCGCCGGCCAGCCTCCGGTAGAGCTACGGCGGCCCGCCGTAGCCCTGGCGAAGACGAGAGCAGCGGGGCCCGGGGTCCCCGCGAAGGCGTAGCGCGAGCGACAGCGAGCGCCCGCCGGAGAGGAGCGGGGCCCGGGGGCCCCCGCGAGCGACGGCGTAGGGGGTCCGGGGGCGAAGCCCCCGGATAAAGGAGAGTGGCGCGTGTTCGACTCGACCCGCGTTCTTGAAATCGTCAACGCTCACTACCGGACGCTGCAGGATCTGCAGCGCGTGCATCGCGAGCTCGATCGCCGATTTTCCGGCCTCGAGGATGCCACGCTCGGGCTCATTCTCTCTGCGGCGAGCGGCGAGCCGCTCCTCCTCATCGGTCCGCCCGGCACGGCGAAATCGATGCTGATCAAGACGTTCTGCGAGCTCGCGGGCGTCGACCGCGAGGGCAGCGCTTCGCGCTACTTCGAGTACTTGCTCACGCCTTTTACCGAGCCAGGCGAGCTGTTCGGCTTCTACGATCCCAGCAAGCTCACCAACGAAGGCCGACTCGAGCGCATCCACGCCGACTCGATGATGCAAAGCGCGCACGTCGTCTTTCTGGACGAGGTGTTCAAGGGATCGAGCGCCATCCTGAACGCGCTGCTGTCGTTCATGAACGAACGTGCCTTCTACGATCGTGGCCGGCGGCACAGCGTGCCGCTGCAGTGCCTGTTTGCGGCGACCAACGAGCTGCCCGACTCCGACGAGCTGCAGGCCATCTGGGACCGCTTCACCCTGCGCTGCCGGGTCGACAACGTCGCCGCCGAACGCGGCCGCATCCAGGACATGCTGACCAAGGCGTGGCCGCTCACATACGGAGCCCGTCTCGACGAAGCGCCGTCCACCCTTCATCTCCTGGAGGCACTGCAGGCGCTGCGGGACACGATTCGAGGCGCCACGGGACTGTTCGATCCCGACGCCGACACACTCGGCATCGTCACCCAACTGGTCGAGCTTGCGCGCACCCACGGCCTGTCGCGGGTCTCGAACCGTCGCATGGTCAAGTTCGTTTACGTGATGCTCGTCCATCGGGTCTACGACTGCGTGCGCGCCGGCGATGCGAGCGCGGCGATCGCGCTCCGGCCCGAGGAGCTTCGCCTTCTGCCGAAGTATTTTCTCGACCAGGAGACCCACGAAGAAGGTGTGCGCCAGCTCCACGCTGCCATCGTCGACTGGCACACCGAGCGGTCCGCAGTCGCATGATCGACCTCCGCCTGGTTCCTCCGTCGGTCTGGGGTCCCGAGGTCGCGCGGTACGCCGAGTCCGGGAACTCGAACGATCCCTGGACCGATCCGGGTCGTCTCGCTCATGCGGCGCTCTGGGTCCTGCAGGACGCGCATGTCGGCATCACACCGAAGCTCGCGCACGAGCTCGGACGGCTGCTCGCGGGACGAGGGCCGATGGAACCAGGCGTCTGGCCGACGCTCTTCCGGCGGCTGCAGGAGCGGCTGCCGCGCACCGGTCGATCGGGGCTGGTCGCGGCCAGCGCTCCCGTCTATGTCGTGCAGAACCTCGTCAAGCCGATCGTGCGCGAGGCATGTGCCGAGATCGGCTACACCTGTCTCCTCTGCCAGGACGACACCGACGGGGCCGTCAGCGCCGACGAGTACGCGGCGTACGGCGCCAGGCTCGAGCGAATCGCGGCTCGCATCGCCACCGAGCTCGCTGCGGGACGGCTCTTTGCCGCCGAACACGGCAACGTCGTCGCGGCACTCTCCGAGCCGTCCCCGCACTTCCGTTCGCGAGCGCTGATGCCCGATATCGATCGAGACAGCCTCGCGCTGCTTCTCGGTCTCGACGCCGAAGTCGATTTCCCGGAAGGAACCTCGCGCTCGACGCCAACACCGAGCTATGTGCCGAAGCGGCGCCCGGCCGCGGAAGCGCAGGGCGGACGCGTCGAGGGCCTCCGCCAGGGACGAGGCGAAGGCCAGCTCGGATCGATGGTGCTGAGCGAGTTCCTGAACCCTCGACTGGTGCTCATCGACCGGCTGCTCAACTCCGGCTACCTGGTGCACGAGCGCCGGCCGCGACGCACGAAGCTACGTGATGCCCTGGTCGTCGGCCTGATGCCGCACGACGTGCGCGCGACACCGCAGGGCGCGTTCGCCAAGGCCTGCTGGATCGACTGCATGGCGCGGCTGGCGCGCCGCCTGGTTTCGGCTCGGCTTCACGACAGCGAGTTTCGATGGATCGAAGGGGATGCGGCCGGTCGCGTCCGCCGCGCGTCGTTCCCACTCGCCCAGGTGCCGGCCGATCTTGCGGCCGGCCGGCACCGAGCCTTCCGCGACGCATTCATGACGCTGTCACGCTGGGTGCCCGACTACTTCGAGACACGCGCCGGATTCCGCCCGCTCCTGGTGGATCCGAACACGATCGCGAGCGTCGACGACTGGGCGATTGCCGCATGGGCCTGCCCCGAGCCCGGCCGAGGGGCCTGCCCCGAGCCGAGTCGAGGGGCCTGCCCCGAGCCGAGTCGGCTGGCGTCGCACGTCGATCGCGACGAGCGTGACCAATCCGACATTTCGCAGGGATCCGTCGACAGCTTCTCGTTCGTGCACGTCATGGTGTTTCATCCGCCCATCGAAGATGGGCCGAGCGCGGCGGCGGAGGGTGCTCGACGGCTTGGAACGCTTCGCGCGGGTCTCAGGCTTGGCTACCGCCGCCGGCGCCACGCGTCGGTCACCTACGTGCCGGGCAAGCCCGATCGGGACACACGGCCGTGGCACTTCGGCTCCGACGCGGATCCCTACCGCGCACTCACGCCGATGCCATCCGACTCCGGTGCTGCGCTTGCGGGCGCCTTGGAGTCGTCGTGGCTCGACCAGCTCACCAAGGACATCTGGCATGGCTGAGGGCTATCGCCCACGCCCGTGCAGAAGGAAGGCGCGAGCGAGCGGAGCGACGCGAGCCACGCCCGTGCAGAAGGAAGGCGCGAGCGAGCGGAGCAAAGCGAAGCGAGCCACGCGAACGGAGCGAGCCGACGAAGCGGCTCGCGAGAGAGCGCCCGCCTCCGCTCTGCGAGCTTCGGCGAGGTCTCGCCGTAGCGCTTCGCGCGAAGGCGGATGTAAGGGGGTCCGGGGGACGAAGTCCCCCGGATGAGAACGACATGGCTGACGTCTATCGCCCGCATGCGTGCACCGAGCGCGAGGCGCTCGAGCGTCTCGCGTCTGAAGCCGATCTCGGGCCCGACCGTCTGTCGCGCGCGCGGATCGACTTCGATTCGAGCATCCACCGGCGCATTACCCTGTGGCTGCCCGATCTCGTGGGACAGTCGCAGCCGCCCGAGTCGGCGGTCGGGCTCGACGAAGGGCTCGCGCGTCTGCTCGTCAACACCACGGCCGATCCGCGCCGCGCGGCGTCGCCATCGGACGAGCGGCTCTTCATCACCTCGCGCGTATCCGCCGACGCCATCGTCGCGACGCTTCGACGCCTCGAGCGATTCGCCACCCCGTCGCGCGTCGCGAGGCTGCAGTCCGCGGCGGGCGCAGAGATGTGGCTGCTCCACGTACTCGTCGATCGCGGCCGCCACTCGGGCTTCTCCGGGCTGGAGGCGCTCGGGCTGTTCGAGGCGTGGCAGTCGTTGAGCGTGTATGAATCGGAAGGGTGCCGGCTGTGTCTGACCGCCGGCATATCGATGCCGCGCGATCTGCTGTCGCCGCTGTGGCGCCTGATGTCGAACGACAGCGCCGCTTCGCTCCTCGCGCTCGCTCCGCAGGGGCCCCGGGACGAACGCTTCTACATCCTTTGCCGCGCTGAGCGAGTGAGCGCAGCGAACGAGCCAGCGGAGCGGAGCGAGCCGGCGGAGCGGCGAGCGAGCGACGCTGTGGGGGAGTCCGAGGGGCGAAGCCCCTCGGATAAATTCGAGCGGATCGCGCTGCCGCCTCACGCCTTCGTGGACTCGATCGAGGTCGGCTTCGCCCTCGACACCTCGGTCCACGTCTCTGCTCCGTTTCACGGCGTCGAGCCAGCGAATCTGGCGCAGCACCTGCGCGAGCAGGCGCCGTCGAGAGGCTACCGCCTGACCCTCGAGAGCACCCGCGCGATCGAGGAAGCCGGGCGCGATCTCGACCGGCTTCGCAGCCAGCAGGCCTACCTGACGCAGCGCGTGGCGTATGCCGAGAGCCTCCACCGCCCGCGTCCCCGACTGCTGCGCTTCAATCCCCGGCAGCTCGCAGCGCTCGCGCACACGATCTACAGCTTTGCTCCCGACTCGCTCTTCAGGGCACGGCCGCACATCCGCTACGCGTTTCGCGCGACGCCGCAGGAGCCGGCCGGACTGCACTACCTCTGGGTCGATCCCGAGGCCGTCAGGCGCACCCCGGATCCCCTGCCGCTGTATGAACACACGCCGCCAATGCGGTTCTGGCTCGACCCGACATGGGGCCGTCATTACCACGACGAGGGGGGCGCCGCCGGATGCGTGTTCGTGCCCGAACACACCGCGCTCGTGCCGTCGCTCCACGCCTGGCTTCCTCGCGACATGGACGAGCACCTGCGGCGCGTTTTTGCATCCGCCTTCGCGGCTGCGCCGCTTCGGCGCGACCGGCCTGGGAGCGGGCCGACGGTGACGGAAAGCGCCGGCAGCTACGTCTACGTGCTCGATCGCGAGCCCGGCGACACCGGTGCGCTCGAGCTGACGATGTTCGAGCGCGATGCCTTCAAGACGATTGATGCCTCGGTCAACTGGCTCAACGACAACATCACCGTGACCGATCGTCTCGACGTCGCCGAGCTCGTGCGCGAAAGGGCCGCCACCGCGCGGGCCGAGCTCCTGGCGACCAACGCCATTGACGCCGCGTCGGCCGCCCGCCGCGACTTCCTGCTCGAGGCCGCTCGCACGCGCGAGCGTTTCATGAAAGACCTCGACACCGTCATCAGCTCGATCAACCGATGCACTTTCGAGGTGCTGCAGCGCGCGCATCTCGCGATCGACGGGATGAAGGGGCTCGACAACGACATGGACAGTCTGGCGGACATTCGCGAGCGCTCGAAAGGCATTGCCTCGGTGAGCGATCTCCTGAACGGCATCGACGGTGTGACGAGGGCGCTGAGGGATCGGGTCAGCGCGCTCGAGCACGAAGTCGGCGAGGCGCTGCGGCAGGCCGAGGCGCAGTCGGAAGACGAGCAACGCCGCGTCGAAGCGTTCATTCAATCGCTGGAGGCCAGACGTGCTGACCTGCGCGAACGGCTGCACCGTGGGAACTGAGACGCGAGCGAGTATCGCGAGCGAGCCACGCGATCGGAGCGCGCCGGCGCAGCGGCGCGCGAGAGCGCGTGTAGGGGAGTCCGAGGGGCGAAGCCCCTCGGATAAGAACGAGACCAGGAGGAAGACCCCTGTTTTCTCCTGATCTCCTGTCCTCCTGTTCACGTGATTGATTCACAGGCTCTTATGTCAATTCGCTACCGAAACAGAGAGCGCCGGCTGGAGCGAACGATCTCCAGGATAGAGGCAGCTCGCCGAACGATTGCGAGACACGGAGCGACCGCCTCTGAGCATGAGGCCTGGTGGCGGCGGCACGGCGCCACGCTCAACGCCTGGCGGAACGCGATCGCGGAACGCCAGCGGCGGCAGCCGGCCGACACGCAGGCGATCGCGGCCGCTCGCTTCCAACGGTGGACGTCCCGTCTGCGGTGGCACCCGACGGTGATGCGGCTGCGCCTCGAGTGCTGGTGGCTGAGGCTGAAGCTCGGCGTGCGCGGGATCGGAAGAGGACCGCGAACGTGAGCAGCCGCTTCGTCCGCATTCGCTCGCCGCTCCTGCGGGAGATTGGCGACCCGAGGGATCCGGAGACCCCGGGAATCCTTCGCCGCCGGCGCGCCGCACTCGCCGGCATCGCCGCGCTCGCGGCCGCCTTCGTTCTGCTCACCCGTGCCGGCCTGTTGCCTCTGCCGGCCCTGGACGTGCTCTACGTCCTGCACGACTACGTCGCGCTGCCGTTCTGGGGTTATGCCTGGACGCTCTCTGCTCCCTACAGCATCACGTGGTGGAGTCTGGTTGGGGTCGCGCTCGCGATCTGGCTCGCAACGTTCCTCACCCGGCTGTCAGCAGTCCGCGGGCTTCATGCGCGCCTGTGTCGCGTCGTCGTCGTGCACCTCGTTGCGCAGTCGAGCCGTTCATCACGGCATGTCGCACGGCTCACGGCGTGGGTCGACTGGCTGACCGCCCGGACGCTCGGCGCCGAGCTTCTCAAGGATGTCGTGCGCCTCGAGCAGGCGGACGCGCTGGCGGCGATCGTCGCGGCCGGCTCGACGCTCGACGAACGCGCGGCCTGGCGCCTCGTACGGCTGACCGATCTCCTCGCGAGACTCACGAGCCATGCCAGGGCGCCGGTGCGCGAGCGCTGGCGATCCCTCGCAATCTGGCACCAGGCGCTGATGTGGATCGAACACCGCTCCGGAACTGCGCCGCGCACGGGTGCTGTCGCCGAGCTCTTCGCCGCGCTAGCCGCAACCGGCCGATCGCTCCTCGATCGGCTCGACGGCGTCGATGACGTGGAAGACGACACGCTGTCGAGCGGGCTGCGCCGCGATCTCCACTACCTGGTCGAGTACGCGTCCGCCTTCGCGCCAGGCGCTTCCGCCTTCGCGCCAGGCGCTACGGCGGACAAGCCGGCGGACAAGGCGGCGGGACCGTCCTTCGGCCGAGCCGAGCCATCCTTCATGCGCTCCGTCCTCGAGAGGCTCGACGAGCTGTGGGCGCTCGTCGAGCGCGGGAGCCTTGACGAGGGCGCGCCGACCTTGACGACCAGAGCTCACGGCGGCGTGATCGAGGCGCAAGGCATCCTCGTCTCGAGTATCGGCCTGCACGCGGCCTCGCAAGAAGACGACGTGCACATCGCGGAGGCTCACCTCCAGGCGTTCGAGGCGCTTGGCTTCGTGGGTTGCCTCGGCGCTGCAGGACGCGAAGGCAGTCGCGTCGCCCGGGCACTCGCGGCGGAGGCGCCCGAACGCGATCACTATCGACTCGTCGCCGACATTGCCGAGCGCCACCGGGCGCGGCGCGCGACCGCGCCGAGTGTCGGACGCGCCGTGCTCGACGAGGCAGTCCGTCACGAGCAGATGCGGATCGGCGGGCTGCATGATGCCGCGGGGTCCGAGTTCGCGTCCGCCTTCGCGCTTCGCGTTTCGGCGAGACAGGCTCCCCCTTCGGCGGGACAGGGACGGGATCTACGCAGCCGGTTGCGATGGCGGATCCGTTACCGCCCGCTGCCTCTCAGGATGCGCGTGGACCCGGTCCTGCTTGGCGGAGTCGCGGCCGCGGTGATCGCGTACTGCGCGGCAACGGCCACGCTCGTGCTGTTGATCTTCGGGTCGGCCGACCTCGCCGGCTGGACCGCCCGCTCGCTGCCCGATCCGCGCGTGCTCGAGAACGTCCGGCGCGGTCTCGACACCGCGCCGTTTCTCGATGCCGTCTTCCACGCACCCGATCGCCAGCTGGTCGTGTCACAGCAGGGCGGCGTGCTTCATTCGTACGATCCCGCCACGGGCCTCTGGTCGACCGCGCACCCCTTCGGGCCGAACGATCTCGCACGCCCCGACATCCGCCTGCTCGCGTCGTCGAGTGCCGACGGCTCGGGTGCGCTCTGGGGCATCACCACCGACGGTGGCCTCGTGCGGCGCCTGAACGGACGCTGGCAGGTCATCGTCGGCGACACGAAGTTCCTCGGGACGCGGGGAACGCCGGTCCAACAGGCCGAGCTCTCGGCCGTTGCTGCCTCAGCCGACGGCAAGTGGCTGCTCGCCGCAGCCGGCGCTGAGGGCGTGGGCCTCCAGGATCTCGAGCGGCGGCGGTGGCTCTCACGTGACGAGATCTCGCCGAACGGCAGTCCGGCGGCCGTGACGCATGCGGTGTGGTGGCGCGATCGCTTCTACGTCGGCGGTCCCGACGGCGTGTCGGAGCTTGCCGTCGATCGCCCTTCGACCCATTCGACAAGCTCAGGGTCGACCGTGAGCGCCGTCGAACGGTCGACGGGGCTCAGGGCAGGCCTTTCGACGTGGCTCAGGGCAGGCACCTCCTCGGGGCTCGGGGCAGGCCGGCCGTTCGCGTTCCGGCGTGTGAAGGGACTCGAAGGGGCGGTCGTCGCGCTCGAGGCGACGCTTGCGGATGGACTGTTCGTGCATCAGACGGTGCGGTGCGAGAACGGCCCACCAGCATGCGCTCGGCTCTCGAGGATGACCCAGCCCTTCACCGCTCCCACCGTGCTGATCGATGAGCGCAATCGTTACACGGAGCTGAGCCTCGACCGGCTGTTCTACGCCACACAGTGGAAGGATCACCTGCTGCTCGCAGGCAGCGGCGGCATCTTCGACTACGACACGCGGCTGCACGCCTGGAAGCGGCACGCCGCCGAAACGATCAGCGCCATTGGCGGGTGCGCAGCTTCTTCTTCCTCCTCCTCCTCTTCGTGCTTCTACTACGGCTACGGTGGACGCGCGTCGGGCGTGGCGCTCTTCACGCCGAGGACCATGACCGGCGACACGCCGTCGCGATGGCCGCTCGCTGGTGAGCAGCCGACCAGGATCGCGGCGGAAACGCCGGGTGCGGCAGCCGTTCTCACCGCAGCCGGACGCGCGTATGCCCTCGCGCCTGGTGCTGTCTCCACTCTGATCAACCCCGCGACTTCCTCGCCGGTGCCGCTCGATCGCTATCGCGACGCCGTCACCTTTGGCGACAAGGTGCTCTTCTTCGGGCGGCCCGGAGCGCTGCTCCACGATGTCGTCCGCCGCAGCTACTCGCCGCTGCGTGCAGTGCCAGGGTGGCTGCGGTCGCAGGAGTCGATCGTCGCCGCGTCCGGGTCGTTTCTCTTCGGGCTCGAGCGGCACGGGGCGTCGTATGATGCGCACGTTGCAACCGAGCAGCAGGTGGAGCTCGGCACGCTCTTCTTCAACACGTCGAAGCCATTTCGGATCGACGGGCCCGTCCGCGCCGTCGACGCGTCGCAGCCTGACGTGCTTCGCCTGATCGACGGCAACGGGCGCGTTCAATCGATTGCGGCGTCAGGCGTGACGGCGCTCACCGGCGGCCGATCGAGCGCCCTGGCACACGTCCGATTGCTTGACGTCGCGGGGACGGCGGAGGTGCTCGCCGCCGCGACTGCCGGAGGCGTGCGGCTCTACTCGATGCGCACGAGGTCGTGGAGCGATCCGCTGCCCGCGCCGGCAGGTGAGCGCGCGTCGGAGATCGCGGATCGCCAGGGCACGTGGATCGCGCGCTCCGAAGCCAATCGCCTGGTGCTCCTCGGCGCCCGGCCGTCGGTCCTCATCGGCGGCGGGGAGCCGATGCCGCGTCGACAGCCGACCGATGTTCTTCAGGCAGGTTTGGATATTTACCTGTCCTGGCCGGGAACGATCCAGCGGTACGACCCGCGCTCACGCCAGGTGGCCGCGAGCTGGACGTTCGACGGCACCGAACCCGTCAGACTCGCCGGCGTCATCGGTTCAGAGCCGCTGAGCCTTGCTGGAGGAGTTGCGCGTGCAGGCGTGAGAGAGATCGCGCGCGGCGTACGCGACATGTTCACGACCGGTTCGGACCTGTGGCTCACGCGCGAAGACCGCGGCCGCCGATATCTCGAGGCGCGTCCACTCGCATCGCTCGCGCAGCAGCAAGCCCTGAGCATAGTCGAAGGGTCCCTGCTCGAGCGGCGCACGGCGCAAATTGGCCCACTTCGCCTGACGCGCGTTGCGAGCGAGCGCAGCGAGCGAGCCACCGGAGCGGAGCGACGCCCTGGGGCCCCACAGCCTGTCCGCCGTAGCTCCAGCGAAGGCGGAAGCGACGGTGCAGGGGGGTCCGGCGGGGCGAAGCCCCCCGGAGAAGAAACGATTGACGGAGCAATCCAAGGCGCGCTGCAGGTGTCCGACCTGCAGGGACGGCTCTCATGGATGCCGATTGACCTCTCGACTGGACGATTCCCGTTCGACGTGGTCCGCTCGATCGCCGTCGTCGGGAATGTGCTGTACGTCGGCACGGATGCGGGGTTGCAGGCGTATGACAAGAGCGGCGTCGCGCTCGAGCAAATGCGGCTGATCACGCTCGGGGCTGACCCTTCGACTGCGCTCAGGGCGGGCTCGCCTGCCGCTCCGCCCACGGTCGAGCGTGTCGGCGAGTCCTGCAATGACCCGGGGACCGCCGTCGCCTGCGGACCGCGCGGCTGTGCCAGGCAGGCGGGGTCCGCATTCGTCGACGCGCCGGCGAACGCGCTGTCGTGCCGGCTCCGCGCCCGCTCGGCGTTCTGGTCGTGGCACGTCGACGCCTCAGGGCTGTCCGGCCGCTACGTCATCACGTCGGTTCCGGCCGCGCCGGCCCCGAACGGAGTCAAAGGCCCTGCCCTGAGCGGAGTCGAAGGCCCTGCCCTGAGCGGAGTCGAAGGGCCTGCCCTGAGCGGAGTCGAAGGGCTCGCGAACGGACTGCTCCCGCATGACGATGTAGGACAGGTCGTATCGTTCGGCGGAAGCACCTTCACCGTGTGGCAGGGCCGCTTCGTAGGCATTCATCCGACCGGGCTCGCGCTCGCCGGTGCGACCAACCATGCGTTCGCAATGCCGGTCCGGCTCCTGAGCGTCACCGCTCCGATTCCCATGGTGAGCGTGTCGCGCGCTGACGACCGCGATCTCTCGCCAGGCCTGTATGGGATCGAGGGTTCCGCCTTCGCCGAGGCTCCGGCGGGCAAGCCGCGAACGTGGCGTTACCAGAAGCAGGGCTGGACGATCGTGACTGACGCCGCCGAGGCGGCGACGATCGCAGACTACGCTCGCCATCCGCCGCTTCTCCAACGCAAGCGGCTGCGCCTCGTGCGCCACGCGCCCGCCTCTGCGCCCTTGGCGCTACGGCGCGGCAGGCCTCACACGGCGCCGGCCTTCGAGATGCGGATGCGGTCAGGAGACTGGACGCCGCTTGCATGGGACGCGTCGGCAAACCGCTATGCGTTGGACGTCTGGCAGGACATCGCCGTCCATCAGAAGACGCTGTGGATTGCGACGGCGGCCGGCCTCGTGAACCTCGATGGCAACTGGTCGTTCAATCCCGACACGTTCCGTGTCGTGGCGGGCCCGCCGCAGGAGGCAGGACGAACAGCGACGGATCTTCGAGTCGATGGCGGCGTTGCCGACTTGCGATACGACGGCGCGCGTGCGTATCGCGTGGCGATCGAGGGATCGGCGCCGGCGGTCCGCCTGGAGCGCGATCCGTTTGCCGAGCAGTCGTTCGACGTTGACGCGAAGCTTTGGGCGTGGCGCATCACTGAAAGAACCGGCTCCAGCGCGGGGCGGCTGGCGGGCACGTGGAAAGGCGAGCCGATCGCGGTCGTGAACGGACGGTTCGACTTCGACGCGGTCAATTCGATCGCGATCTTCCAGGGTCTGCTCCACCTCGCCACGAACACGCGCGGCTGGTTCGCGCTGCCGTCCGACTCGGCGGCGCTCGAACGCCTGTCGCGCCCGTCGCCTGCGCCCATCGCGCCACTGGACGTCGCGAAGCTCCATGGCAACCGGGATCAGGAGGAGCCGGAGCTCTGTCTCGAGGGCGTCGATGGACAGTTCGCGCGCATCTCGCCAAACGGCGCGACCCGGCGCACGCAAGGCTGCCCCGTTCTCGAGGCGCGCACGGGATTCTGGCGCTACGTGCGCGACGGCCCGACGCTGCGCGTCCTTCCGGCTGCAGGTGCCGCGCGCCCCGGCGAGCGCCGTCTCGTCGATGGACGGTTCACTGACGAAGTGATCACCGGCGCGCCCGTCACCGGTATGAAGAATCGTCGAATGTTCACGGTGGTGCCGACATCCGCCGGGCTCATCTGGTGGGATGCCACGGGACAGGCCGTCGACATGCACGCTCCGCCCTTCCAGGGCAAGGCAGACGTGCCGCGACTGCTCCGGTGGACGGCCGGGGATTGGCCTGCGTATGTGGCGGATGGAACGCTGTACTCACTCGAGAACGACGACAAGCCGCGCGGCTCGTGGACCGTGCGGTTCCCGCCGAAGGCCGTTTTCGAGCGGCTCGGCAACGGACCAGGGACCCTGCTCTCCCTCGATTGGTCGGAAGGCGGCCGCCGCCATCACAGCGTCGTCGATCCGCGCAACGGCTCGGTCTCGCATGACGACGTCCCAGTCGACGCGCGCAGAATTCCGGCGTACTTTCAGCGTGCGATGACGGAGCCATCGCAAGACGGTCTGATCCGGCTGCGGCTGCGCGATCACGTGGTCTCGGCCTACGCGGCGAGCGAGGGCTGGCCGATCGTCGAGACCGATGATTCGTTCCAGCTGCTGGCAGGCGTCTCGTACGGGACGCGCACGATCCTCGTCGGACCGCACCATCTGATCGAGCTCAATATGGAGCGGATCGCGCGCGCCGTCTACTCGGGTGGATCTCCGCCGGCGCCCCCTGGATCTGAGAAGTAAAAGGAGCGGCGCACAACGCCGCAACTAACCCAGTAGTCAAAATGTCGCGTGCCTGGTGATCGACTGCGAACGCTCCCGGGCTGGAAAGACTCCTTCGATGAACGTGGGGCTCCAGTAGCCTGACGGTCCTCCAGAGCCAACATCGAGCGCCACCGTCGCGCGCACGATGTACGAGTGGTTCAGGGAGAATCCAGGAAGGCGCTGCTTGATGTCAGCCTGCGGAACGTAGATGCGCAGGTTGCTTTTCTCATCCAGGTAATAACCCGACATGTGCAGCAGCGTGTAGGCTCCAGATGGGTCCGGAAGGATCTCGAAGGTCACCGTATAGCCGTGCGCATACGTGCCGCTGAAAGCGGGAAGGATGTCGACGTCGCGGCCGTTGCCATTCCGTTCGATGCGGAAGTCGCGCAGCCTGACTCCGCCGCTGGCGTAGGCCTTCTTCAGGCGCTCAAGCTCGGCCCGATCGGCCGATGTGCCTTCCGCCACGAGCTGTCGACAGCGGGAGGCCGAGTAGCCCCAGCTCGACGACAGCAGTGACCGTCGCTGATTCACCTGTCCGCACAGCGTGGAATCGCGAAATACCACTGCGGCTTCCTGGAAACACTTCGATCGGACGTAGTAAGACCGATAGCCATCGGGATTGAAGATCAGGCCGCTCTCGGACTGCGAAGGATCGATGGCTTCGCAGGCCGTGACCGCCTTCGAGCGCGCCTCGACATAATCGAACCCGATCCCCGCAGCTGTCGCCAGCAGGCACATCACAAACAGCGGGCAAGGCGTGGAGCCCATCAGCCCGCCGATCATAGCGGAGGCGTGCTTTGTCGTTCGACCAGTCGCCGTCCAGCTGGCGGTTCTGAACATAACTTCGTGCGCTTCGTCCTAGCTACTCAGAAAGCGGCGCTCCCCGTCGACTGATGGCGGCCAAGGGCGCGTCTTTCATCAGTTCAGACAAACGACAAGGAGCTGTACATGAAGCGCCTGGTTTCGTCGCTGCCGGCCTTGACGGGACTGCTCGTGCTGATAACTGCGTTCAGCGGGATCGACACCGAGGCCGCCGGCGCACCGGGCATGTCGAGTACTGCGGAACTCGCTCCGCCGACCGCCGTCGAGGATCACGTCGTGCTGGAAAGGCGCTTCGATTCGACCAGAGGACCGTGTACAGGGGAGCTGGGTGTTCCGATGAATCGAGTATTCCCCGACGGCACGCGGGAATCCTTCGTCGTACCCGCCGGGAAGGCCTTCGTCCTCACCGACCTCGAGGGTGAGATCACTGAAAAATTCGGGGCCACGTGGTTTGTCGGGACGATAGGAATGCTGACGGCGACGCTCACCGGAGGCATCTCCAATCAGCATGTGCGCGCACGCGCTCCGCTCAATGCCGAGGCAGTGACCGCAGGCATCGCCACCATGAAACTCCACCTGGAGTCGGGTGCTGTCGCTGATGCTGGCGCCGCCGTCTGCCTCAGTGCGCTCGTGGTGGAAAAAATGGGCTTCAGAACCGCGAACCTGGGCACGGATGTCCGAGCATACGGATATTTGATCGCACACTGAACGCGGCTGGTAATGGTTTGGAGAGTGTCAAATCCCAAGCTCCAAATCCCAAGCTCCAACGCACGCCCAAACGCCAAATCCCAAGCCAACCTCCCAATCCAATTCCCAACCGGTTGGAGGTTGGTTTGGGATTTGGGAGTTGGGCGTCCGTTGGGATTTGGAGCTTGGAGCTTGGGATTTGACACTCTCCAAATGACCGGCAGCCATCCTTCACCTCCACCGCGTCCGCGACGAAAGGTCGACCGCGTCGCGCTGACCCGTCCCAGTCCCGGTCCCAGGAATGCAGCGAATGGTCCGCAGGAGACGGCGAACGGTCGGGCCGGGACCGTTTTCTCGTATACACTCTCCGACTGTCGACGCCCTACAACACTGGCATAGACTGAGGAGCCGCCGCCGTGCTCAACGACATTCGTCTCGCCCTGCGCACCCTGCCGCGGATGCCAGGGTTCTCGCTCGCCTTCATCCTGACGCTCGGTCTCGGCATCGGCGCAAACACCGCGATCTTCAGCGTCATCAACGGGGTGCTGCTCCGGCCGCTGCCCTACCCCGACGCTGACCGGATCATGCACCTGCGGCAGCCGCAGGTGTCGGCGGGGGTCGAGGACACGAGCTTCTCGTTCGTGGAGGTCGCGGACTATCGCGCGCAGTCGAAGACGATCGATCAGTTCATCGAGTTCGGGGACTGGACCTTCAACGTCCTCGGACGCGGCGAGCCGCATCGGGCGACGGGCGGACTCGTGACGCCGAACTTCTTCCAGCTGCTTGGTGCGCGGCCGCATCTCGGGCGGATGCTGCAGCCCTCGGACGAGGGCAGGACGGCGCAGCCGGTCGCGGTGCTCACCTACGGCTACTGGCAGCGGGTCTTTGGCTCGGATCCCACGGTGGTCGGACAGATCCTGGACCTCACGGTGAAGAAGGCCCTGATTGTCGGCGTGCTGGAGCCAGGCTCGCACTACGCGACGGCTCGGAAGCAGGACTTCTACGTCAACTACGCCGCCAACGATCACTATGTCGGCGCGTCGATGCAGGATGAGCGGCGCCACCGCATGACCGACGTCTACGCGCGGCTGGCGCCGGGCGCAACCATCGGTGCGGCGCAGGCCGAGTTGCGACAGATCGCGGCGCGCCTTCACGACAGCTTCTCGGACGCCTACCCGAAATCGCGCGGGTTCGACACGATCGTGACGCCCTGGAAAGACGAGCTGACGGCAAGAGCCAAACCGACGCTCATCATCCTGCTCGTGACGACCGTCTTCGTGCTGGTGATTGCCTGCGCGAACGTCGCCAACCTGACGCTCACCCGGCTCGTGCAGCGCGAGCGCGAGATGGCGATTCGCGCCGCGCTCGGCGCCCGTGGAACGCTGCTTCGTCGTCAGCTGCTGGCGGAAAACCTGGTGCTCTCGATCGTCGGCGGCGTGCTTGGACTGGGCCTGGCGGTCGCCGGGCTCGATTTGCTGACGAAGTACGCCGGTCGCTTCACCAACCGAACCGGCGAAATCGCGCTCGACGGCTGGGTGCTCACCTTCACGCTCGTCGTGTCGATCGTGCTCGCCCTGGTGTTCGCCTGGGCGCCGCGGCTCGGGTTCCTCAACGATCCCGTGCGCGCAATGGCCAGTGGCGGCGGACGCTCGACGGGCGGCATCGGCAGGCGGCGCGCCCAGCGGGCACTGGTCGTCAGCCAGCTCGCCGCCTCGTTCACGCTCCTGATTGGCGCGGGACTCTTGACCCGCAGCCTGTTCCAGCTCTATGCCGTCGATCCGGGGTTCGATCTCGCGAACGTCCTCAGCCTGCAGGCACCCGATTTCAGCGGCTTCAACCGCGAGCGCCGGCTGCAGTTCTCGCGCGACGTGCTCGATCGGGTCAGGGGCGAGGCCACGGTGCAGTCAGCGGCGATGGCATCGGCGGCGCCGCTGGCGGGATCGTTCCCGCAGCAGCAGGAGTTCCAGGTCGAAGGCGCGGATCTCGAAGCGGTGGCGACGGCGCCGAGGACGGTGACGCGGGTCATCAGTACCGGATACTTCGAAACCGTCGGCACACGACTCAAGGCGGGCCGCGGGTTCCAGCCGAGTGACAGCGCAACCGCGCCCCCGGTGGTGATTCTCAGCGAAGCGATGGCCCGGTACTACTTCAAGGAGCAGACGGCGATTGGCCGCAGGATCAGCTGGAAACTGTTCAACGGCAACTGGTCGCCGAAAGCGGAAATCGTGGGCATTGCCGCCGATTCCCGCGCCGACGGGATCGAGCAGACGCCGCTTCACACGATGTATCAGCCCGACGCGCAAACCACCGCGCAGTCCACGCTGCTCGTGCGCACGGCGGCGACCGATCGGATTGCTCCGCGGGTGGTGGAGACGATCCGCAGCCTGGATCCCAACCGGCCGATCGATCACATCCAGACGCTCGAGGAAATCCGCGACGAGACGATCGCCCCGCAGCGCCTGAACGCCACCTTGATTGGACTCTTCGCCCTCCTCGCGCTCGCGATTGCGACGGTGGGCGTGGCCGGCGTGCTCGCCTTCTCGGTCAGCCAGCGCACCAACGAGCTCGGCATCCGGCTGGCGCTCGGCGCCGAACGCCAGACGATCCTCCGGATGATCCTGGGTGAAGGCGCGGCAATGGCGGCGATCGGGCTGGTCATCGGAGGGCTCGCGGCGATCCCCCTGTCACGTCTCCTCAGCGGGCTGCTCTTCGGCGTCGAGCCGGTCGACCTCCCGACGATTGCGGTCTCGGCTGTACTGCTCGTGCTCGTCGCGCTCGTCGCCGCGTGGATCCCGGCGCGCACGGCGACGGCGGTGGATCCGATGACGGCGCTGCGACTGTAACTTCCGCGGGTTCGCGGTTCGCGGGTTCGCGGGTTCGCTAGAGAAGAACTGGCTGATTCGATCAACCCGTCTGCATGTGCTACTTTGGCTTCCGGCGGGTTGCCGCGTTTCAGGGGCTCTTGCCGAACCCGCGACCCCGCGAACCGCGAACCCGCGGTGTTAATCCACCCAGTCGGCGATAAATACGTTCGTCTCCCCCTCCGCCTTCGCCTGGCGATTCGACGCGAAAACCAGGTGCTTGCCGTCGGGCGAGAACATCGGGAAACCGTCGAACGTGTCGTTGAACGTCACGCGCTCGAGGCCGGTGCCGTCCACATTGACCAAGTAGATATCGAAGTTGCGCCCCTTCGGATCGTCGATGTTCGACGCGAAGATCAGGCGCTTGCCGTTGGGGTGCCAGGATGGGGCGAAGTTGGCGCCGCCGAGCCTGGTGACCTGGCGCAGGTTGCTGCCGTCGCGGTCCATGATGAACAGCTCGAGCTGGGTCGGACGCCACAGGCCTTCCTTGAGCAGCGCGCGGTAGTCATCGAACTCCTTCCCGGCGTCGAGCGGATGGCCGCGGAAGGCGATGCGCTTCCCGTCGTACGAGAAGAACGGTCCGCCGTCGGGCCCCGGGCGGTTGGTGAGGCGGCGAACGTTCGAGCCGTCGCCGTTCATGGTGTAGATCTCCATGTCGCCGTCACGCACACTGGTGAACGTGATCAGGCCGTCGGGCGCGATCGTGGCTTCGGCGTCGTATCCAGGGGTGCGGGTCAGCGGCCGCAGGTTGGAGCCGTCAGCCTTGGCGCGGTAGATGTCGTAGCTCGCGTAGATCGGCCATACGTACCCGCGCTCGAAGCTGGGACGCGGCGGGCAGGCGGCGCCGGCTTCATGGGTCGAGGCGAAGAGAATCTCGTCGCCAGCCGGGTAGAAATAGCCACAGGTCGTGCGGCCCGTGCCCGTGCTGACGCGGCGCTGGTCGGAGCCGTCCAGCTTCATCGTGTAAATCTGATCGCACGGATAGTCGGGACGCGTGGACTGATAAATCAGCCGGGTTCCGTCCGCCGAGAAATAGGCCTCCGCATTTTCGCCGCCGCTGGTGAGCTTCCGGATGTTGCGCAGGTGCCGTTCGGGCTTGCTGTTCGCCGCCAGTGGGGCTGGCGAGGCGGGCGCCTGCCGGCCCGCCGAAAGGTTGAGGGAGCACACGAACGCCGCAGCGATGAACAAGGCTGCGGCCCGGATGAGTTGTAGCATCCGCTAAGATTAGCCGATCCACATGGCTCACCCGCCGTCACCGAAACGTGTGCTGTTCCTGTGCCGGCACAATCGCATGCGCAGTCCGACCGCGGAGCGCATGTTTGGCAAACGTCCCGACCTCGAGGTGCGATCGGCCGGGACGTCCTCAGACGCCCTCACACGGGTGAACGCCCGTATGCTCGAGTGGGCCGACCTCATTTTCATCATGGACGACCAGCAGCGCCGGTCGCTTGGCCGCCGTTTCGCCGGTCACCCGACCCTCGAGCACCTCGTCTGTCTCGACATCCCAGACGACTTCACCTTCATGCAGCCGGAACTGGTGGACCTGCTGACCGCCCGGGCCACGCCGCATCTGCCACTCGCAGCGCCAGTCGGCGCACGGCACGCGGCCTGCCAGACGACAACCGACCCACCGTGCCGGGATTCGTAAACGGACTCAGGGGATACTACGTAGAATCAGCGACATCCGGAGAGTGGAGCCAGAGGTTTTCACGTTGGAGCCTGCCGCGTCGGTTACACCTTTGTACGGCCGTGTCCCTTTTCGCGTCAACGCGTTGCAGGTCATGGTGTGCGCGATCGCGGGGCTCACGATCGCGCAGGCGGCAGGCCAGGCCGGCGCCGGCCGGATCCAGGGCCAGGTGCGGTTGATCCTTCCACCCGCGAGCGCGGTTCCGTCGGGCGTCTACCCGTCAAGGCGCGTGAGCAAGCCTCAGCCGAAAGCCTCTGAAATCTCGAATGTCATCGTGTTTCTGAGGGATCCGCCCAAGCGCGCCGAGCCGGCGCCGATGCACGCCACCATCACGCAGAAAGATGAAGCGTTCGTGCCGCGAGTCGTCGCCGTCACCAAGGGCTCGACAATCGATTTTCCAAACACCGACCCGTTCTTTCACAACGTCTTTTCCCTGTCGAAAGGCGCCATCTTCGACCTCGGGCGCTACCCGAAGGGGGAATCGAAGGGCCGCCGATTCCCGAACGCCGGACTGGTCAAGGTCTATTGCCATATCCATTCGCACATGACCGCGGCCATCATGGTGTTCGACCATCCCTTCTTCCGCATTCCCGCCGTCGACGGCACCTTCACGCTCGATGACGTGCCTGCGGGAAGCTATGAGATCAGCGCATGGCACGAACGGATCGGCGAGAGCACGAATATCGTCAAGGTTGAACCGGGCCGGACGGCGCGGGTCGAGTTCGAGCTGCCAATGAGCGCCGACCGATGATCACGCGCCTCTTCGGCCCGCCCCGTCTCCTCGTGCGGACATTGCTCGCGATGTTCACGGTGGTCGCGATCGTCCTGACCGCGGTGCTGCTGCTCATCGCGATCCAGGGCAGCGGCTACGTCCGCGGCACGGTCACGGAAAAGCTCGCGACCGCCCAGCGCATGCTCTTCGAGCTGGAGCAGCGCCAGTCACGCGAGCTGCAGGCGCAGGTCGCGGTCGTCGCGGAAAGCCCCACGTTGAAGGCCGCCATCGACACCTACCAGGCGGAGATCCGGCGCTCCGACGCGAACACCCGGGCCGAGCTGATCAGGACGATCGAGCGCGAACTCGACAAGGTGGCATCCCGGATTCAGCCGGACATCGTGGCCGTTTCCGATCCAGCCGGCAACGTCCTCGCGGTGGCGGGACGTTATCAGCGGAACTGGCCGGCGTTCGTCGCGCCGCCCACAACGAAAGACGGCGAAACCATCGTCACGCTGCCCTCCGGCGTGTTCAGGCGCATCAGCACACCGCTGGCGCTGCAGGACGTCGCAATCGGATTCCTGAGCATCGCGAGCGCGCTGGACCACGGCTACGCCCGGCGCATGTCGGCGCTGTCGGGCGCGAGCACGCTGGTGACGTCGGAGGGCCGCGTCCTCGCCACCACGCTGCCCGACGAGGTGGCCGGCACGCTCAACGAGAACGTGATTCGGGAGCTCCCGGCGGCTTCGACGGTCACCCTGGCGGGAGCCGAATACGCGGTGCGGCAGGTTGTGAAATCAGGTCCCGCAACCGTCTACACGCTCGATTCGATCGATGGCGCGGTCGCGCCGCTCATCAGCAGCGCGCTGACCGCGATGATCTGGCTGGGCGTGGCCGTCTTCGGCGTCGCCGGGCTCGTCAGCCTGTGGACGGCCCGCAGCCTGGCGCGGCCGATCGACACGCTGTCGAAGTCACTCTCGGAAATGACCCAGTCGCGCACCTTCGACACGGCGCTGCCCACGACGGGCTCCAGCCTGGAAGTCGATGCGTTGACCCGGGCCTTCAACTCGATGATGGCGACGGTTTCAGCCGCCGAGGCGGAGACGCAGAGCACCTACGTGGGCGCGATTCGCGCGCTTGCGCTCGCACTCGACGCCCGTGATCCCTACACCGCGGGCCATTCGGAGAGAGTCAGTGTGCTCTCGGTCACGGTGGGCCGGCAGATGGGCTTGCCACCCGAAGACATCGAGGTCCTGCGACTTGGCGCGCTGCTTCACGACATCGGTAAAATCGGTATCAGCGACCACGTCCTGCGGAAGCCAAGTGCCTTGACGGATGAAGAGTTCGAGCTGATCAAGGAGCACCCGACCCTGGGCGCACGGATCCTTCGAACCGCGCCCTTCCTGGCGCAGCATCTCCCTATCGTCGAGCTGCATCATGAGCGGCCCGACGGACGCGGTTATCCTTACGGCCTGACGGGCGATGAGATCCCATTGCTTGCCCGCATTGTCCATGTCGCAGATGCGTTCGACGCCATGACCAGCGCCCGTGCCTATCGCCCGGCACTCGATTCCGGCTACGCGACCCGGGAGTTGTGGCGGTGCGCCGGAACGCAGTTCGATGCGGAAGTCGTGCAGGCGCTGGTGCAGGCGGTCGCTGTGCCCGGATCGGCCACGCCGACCACGGAGCCGGCAGAAGACGCCACCCCGGCGGCGCCGCGACGCCTGGCACTCCTGCCTGCCCGGAGCTGAACGTGCGGCTCGACACCCGGTTCCTTGCGCGACTCGCCGGCGTGGTCCTGATCGTGGGGGCTTTCACTGCCCCGGCGCCCGCACAGGGACTCCAGCCCGGCCGCATGGCCATCGAAGCGGTCGCCGCGATCAGTACCTCCTCCGCCAATGCCGACGATCCGTTTGTCTTTCTCGATCTGGCGAACACGATTCGCGTGAACGAGAAACTCGACGTGATCGTCCGCCCGTACGCGCGGCGATTGCCGGGGGGCGACTGGGACGCGCTCCTCTATCAGGCCCAGATCCGGTATCAGCCGGCCGAACGCGTCCGCCTCGACGCGGGAATCATTTCTTCCCCGCTCGGCCTGGGCACATTCGAGTTGCGGCAGGATCTCAATCCGCTGGTCGGATCGCCTTTCTACTACTTCGGACCGCTGCCGGCATTCGAACGGCCATCGGACCGGGTTCAGCTGTTCTCGGGCGGATATCCGCTCGGAGCGATTCTCAGCGTGTCGGGATCCTGGTGGGACGCCCGCACCGGCATCACGGACGGAACACCCGCGCGGTATCGGAAGATTTTTGCGAACAACAATCCGGCAGCGGCCGCGCAGTTCATCGCCGGGGCAGGGATCACACCCTTGTCCGGACTCCGCGTCGGCACCGGCTTCGCGCACGGTCCGTATCGCCGCTCGGACGACCAGGACTACTACGGTGTGCCCGACTACTGGGCGCTCACCGATGCAGATGCCACCGTCTTCAACCTGGAGGCGGAGTACGCGTTCGCCTACACGCGGCTGAGCGGCGAATGGGTACGGGATTCTTTCGAGAACGACGGCTCACCGGCTGTGGCGCGAGGCTTTTACGTGCAGGCCGTGCAAACGCTGACACCCCGGATATTCACCGCGGCCCGCTTTACCCAGGTCTCGGCGCCCATCCTCGTGAGCACGACCACCGTCCGATCGACGCGCAAAGCGCTCGAGCTGTCGGGCGGTTACCGGATCACTCCTCAAATCACCATCAAGGCGGGCTATGAGGGTGGGCGGCGCTTCAACGTCACCGACTGGACACACGCGGCCGTTGCCTCGGTGGTGTGGTCGCGACGCTGGTTCTGAAACGTATCGAGTTGCATCGCAGGAGTATCGCCGTCTGACCGCGCTTCGTATCGGTGCGCTCCTTGCGGGTGGAGTGCTGGCCGCATGTGGCCGTCAACAGGCTCCTGCCGCACCACCCTCCGTGCGAAGCGTCGTACTGATCACGATCGACACGCTGCGCGCTGATCGGATCGGAGCCTACGGCTACTCGCGGGCGCGAACGCCGATTCTCGACGGACTCGCAGGCCGTGGCACACGGTTCGACCGTGCCTACGCTGCCGCGCCGATTACGCTGACCTCGCACGCCTCGCTGATGACCGGCCGCTATCCCCCGGGCCATGGCGCCCGCCACAACGGGATGCGCCTGAATGACGGCGTGCCGGTCCTGGCCGAGGCGTTTGCCAAATCCGGTTTCGCGACGGGTGCCTTCGTGGGAGCGTTCCCGCTCGATCGACGATTCGGGATCGCCCGCGGTTTCCAGGTCTACGGCGACCGAATGCCCCGTACCGCCGGGGCTGTGGCGAACGAACGCCCGGGACATGCTGTCGTGGACGAGGCGATTGGCTGGCTCCGTGGCATCGGAACCGCGCGGTTCTTCATATGGGTTCACCTGTTCGAACCGCACGCGCCCTACGGCCGGCCAGGCGATGCGCGTCCGGTCGAAGAGCGCTATGACGATGAGATCGCCGAAGCGGATCGGCAGGCTGGAAGGCTGATCGACGCGCTGGGCGAGACCGCCCGTGAAGCGGTGATCGTGGTAGCGGCCGATCACGGTGAGGCGTTCGGCGAACACGGCGAGATTGCGCACAGCATCTTCGTCTACGACACGACGCTGCGCGTACCGCTGCTCATGGCCGGCCCGGGGATCGATGCCCGGATCGAGGAATCGCCCGTCTCCCTGATCGACGTCGCGCCGACACTGGTCCGGCTGAGTGGAGTCGGTTCCTTCGACGCCGACGGTGTGGATCTGGCACCCGCGTTCCACGGAGGGCTCGTCTCGAACCGGCTCCTCTACGCGGAATCGTTCGCGCCCCTGCTCGACTTCGGGTGGAGCCCGCTGCGGAGCGTGCGCCAGGACGGCTGGAAGGTGATCGACGCGCCACGACCCGAGCTGTACCAGGTTGCGGTCGATCCGGACGAAGCGCGCGATCTCGCAGGCCCGCAGGCTGGCCGTCTCGCCGCGTTGCGCGAAACGGTCGATCGGTACTCCCCGGCGACTCTCGCCGAGCGTCCGGCGCCGGATCGCGAGAGCGCTTCACGCCTGCAGGCGCTGGGATACGTCGGCACCGGCCGGCCGGACGCGTCGACTCGCGCCGATCCAAAAGATCGCCGGCAACTGGCCGCGGACATCGCGCGCGTCGCGTCAGGTGAAATACAGGGCAGAGATCTGGAGCGCACGCTCCGGAACATCCTCGCCGCCGATCCGGGGAATCCGCAGGCGGGCATGAGGCTCGGCTTCGTGCTGTCCGAGTCGGGACGCTGCGCGGAGGCGTTGCCCCACTTCAAGACCGCGATCGCCAATGGGATCCCCGGGGCTGATCCCCACCTCGGGATTGCTCGGTGTCATGCGCTCGCGCGCAAGTTCGACGGTGCCGCAGCCGAGTTACGCGCGGCCGATCGCGCGGAGCCCGACAACCCGGTCGTCCTCGCCAATCTCGGCATCGTCTTGTCGGACGGCGGCAGGCCGTCGGACGGGATCGCGCCGATCACTCGCGCCCTGGCCATCGACCCGGATTTCCACGAGGCACGGTTCAACCTGGCGCTCGCGTACGCGCGCGCAGGCAATCGAGTCGAGGCGGCGCGCGAGGCGGAGGAGCTGCTCACGAAGCTGCCGGCTGACGCCCCTCAACGTGCCGAGGTCCAGCGGCTGCTGGCAGCGGTGCGGTAGATCGGCGGGGCCTGAAGGCCCCGCCCTACATCCGGAGCATCCGATCCAGCGGCGCCAGATGTAGGGCCGAGGCTTCAGCCCCGGCCGAAAGATGCAGGCCGACGGCTTCAGCCCCCGAAGACGAACCGCCGTTCTTGCGTTTCATCCCACCGTTCATCACTCCGTTCAAGATCTCGTATCGGTGACGCAGTTTCTTGGTCTTGCCCCACTGCTGGTCACACCATTCAGGGATAAATCCCGGCACTTTCACGACGGAATTTGCACCTTTCAGCCCTACTGCTGTGGTCCAGCCCTTGCAACCAACCATTCGTCCCACCCCCACGGGACAGCACTCATTTAGAGGTTCAACAGGAGGCCATCAGGAATGACAAGGAAGATTTACGCAGCGCTCGCGCTCTGTGCGCTGGTGCTGCTGAACTCTCCGGCGTTTGCGCAACAGACGACCGGCAATATTAGCGGACGCATCACCGACGATCAGGGTGCCGCCGTACCAGGCGTCACGGTGACCGCTCGGAATCCGGAGACCGGTTTCGTCCGCACGAGTGTGAGCGACGGCGAAGGGATTTATCGCCTGACGGCCC
>Ga0209382_10001537_pt1 | contig 35995 bp, 13 predicted proteins | sample SoiMetdeltSBSDD5_FD_187599 | JGI IMG/M metagenome (GOLD analysis project Ga0209382, IMG submission 187599) | Bulk soil microbial communities from a Populus tree surrounding site in Tennessee, USA - Soil MetaG P. deltoides SBSDD5 (SPAdes) (version 2) | ecosystem: Environmental > Terrestrial >... | reverse complement strand
CCAGCTGCCATAGAAGCCGTCCCAGGTCGTGTCGCTGATCAACTGCGTACCGGGCGACGAATAGGTCAAACCATTGAACGTGACCGGAGGCGCCTGACGGCCGAAGTTGGGGTTGAAGGTCTCGATGAGCGCGTTCGCCGAGAAGCCGTCGAATGCGAGCGGCGTCACCAGCCCATGTCGGGCGGTCACCGTCAGCACGGTGCTGCCGTAGTCCGCATCGTAAAGCCGCCCGGTGCCGAACACGTTCTGGAACGTACCGGTATGGTTCGCCCATTCGAACACGTCGAACGCCGCGCCTTCCGCCGGATCGAAGCCGGGTTGCAGCACGAGCTCGAGCGACCCACCTTCCAGCTGCACGTGTCCGTCGGAAACGATCGTGTCACTCGTGGAACCGAGCCGCAGCCGGACCTGACCGGAATTCGTGAACGTCGTGCCGGTCAGCGACAGTTCCCCTGTCGCGCCAGTCTTGAGCAAGAGGCCCTGGTTGGTGAGGAATCCGCCAGTAATCGGCAGGTTGTTCTGGAACTCCAGAGTCGCATTCGCCTGGTTGATGATGCCGGTGTTCTGCAGTGTCAACGATGGCTGATTCCAGACGAGCGTTCCCTGGTTGCCGATCGAGCGGTTCAGCACACCCGGCGCGGTGCTCTCAACACCCAGCCTGCCGGTGGTGCTGACAATCGTCAAACCGGAACCCGTCATCTGTCCGCCGATCCACGAGGACAGGCCGTCGAGGAAGACGACACCGCGCCCATCCAGCGTCCCGCCGACCATCGTCAGGCCCCCGAAGAAACTGGCGGAGTTGCCGATTGTCAGTGCGCCGCCGGAGATCTGCACGTGCGCAGTCGCAAAGAGGGACGTCAGCGACACCGTGGCCGAATTGATCAAGACAGTGAAGTTTCCGTCGATGAAGACGTCCTCGCCGGGCTGCGGGACGATGCCGCCGCTCCACTTGGTCGGATCTTCCCAGTTCCCGCCAAAGTTGCTGATCCAGGTGCGAACCACCTGCTCAGGCTCGACACACGCCGAGAACTCGGACGTGTTGTTGCCGCTGCTGGTGGCAGTGGCGGTCACGGAGAGTCCGCTGCCAGTACTGAAGAACGGCAGCGTCGCATTGCCATTGGCGTCCGTGGTCACGGTCGCGTCACCCAGGTAGATCTCGCCTTCTCCGTTCCCGGACGAGTTGCAGGCCTCGCTGCCGAAGTACTCGATCCGGAAGATCGAGTTCGGCGTGCTGTTCAGCGTGCCGTCCACTCCGGCTTGTCCTGCCGTGAGCACCGGGAAGTTCTGCAGATTGTTCGCGCCGGTATCGCCGTCGCCGGAATCGTTCGCCGTCACTCCCGCGGGCGCGAGATCGATTCCGAGGCCGCCCCCGTTGTTGGAAATGGAGTTGCCGAGGATCGAGTTCCCGGTGCCGGACAGCACCATCACGCCGCCGGACACGTTCGACGTGATCGTGTTGCCGAGCGCGCCGCCGACACTGCCGACGAGGTTCTGCGATCCGACGATCTGTACGGCCCACAGGTTGTTCGTCAGGTAGTTCCCCTGGACGTTCGTGCTGCTGGCCGAGGTGTCGAGATACACGCCTGCGCGACCGTTCCCGAAAATGAAGTTCCCTTCGTTGGTCGCACCGCCAACCGTGTTGCCGGTTGCGTTCACGTTGACGCCGTCGAGTGCGTTGGCGAGAACCGCCCCCCCGACGCCAACCCCGATCCAGTTGCCGACAATCAGGTTGCCGTTCGCGCCAACGCCCTCGATGAGGACGCCGTGCCGGCCGTTGCCGGAGATCACGTTGCGTGCGGCCAGCGTCGTGCCGCCGATCGTGTTGTTCCCGCTGCCGACCTGAATGCCGTAGAGAGCGTTTGGCCGCGCGGTCATGCCGGTGACGTCGGTGCCGATGAAATTCCCCTCGATGACGTTGAAGCCGCCGTTCTCGAGCACGATGCCGCTGCCGTTATGTGGGAAGCCGCTGATGACGAGACCGCGGACGACCGTGTTGCCGCCGGTGATCTGCAGGCCGTTGTTGTTATCCAGGGCGCTGCCGTCGATCATGACGGCGGGCGCGCCGACGGCGTAGTCCGGCTCGGTCGCCCCGTCGATGACCACCGGATCCGAAATGATCGGCAGCGCCTCCGCCAGCACGATCGTGTGCGGCCCGATACCAGGGATGTTGAAGGCGATGGTGTCGCGCTGATTCACGCTGGCGTTCGAGTTGAGGATCGCCTGCCGCAGCGAGCCGGCACCCGAATCGTTCGTGCTGGTGACGATGAAAGTCCCCGGGCCGACCGGCACGGTGACGCAGGCCGAAAACTCCGACGTGTTGTTGGCCGCGCTGGTGGCGGTGGCCGTCACGATGGTCCCGGCCGCTGCCCCAAAGATCGGGATCGCCGCGTTGCCGGCGCCATCGGTCGTCACCAACGTCGAACCGAGCAGCGTCTGGCCTTCGCCATTCCCCGACGAATCGCAGGCGGTGTTGCCGAAGAACTGCACGTTGAACGTGGTGTTCGCGTTGCTGTTCAGCGTTCCCTGCACGCCGCCAGAGGCTGCAGCCAGGACCGGGAAGTTCTGGTTGTTGTTGGGGCCGCCGTCGGTGTCGTCCGTGTCGTTGGGTGTAACGCCCGCCACGCTGAGGTCGATGCCTAGGCTGGTGTTCCCGAAGATCGAATTGCCGAGAATCGCGTGGCCGGTGCCCGCATTGAGGCGAACGCCCGTCATCCCGTTGTTCGCAATGATGTTCGCGGTGCCGGCGGCCGTTCCGCCGACAGTCGTGTTCGTCCCGCTGAGGCTCACGCCGTGCCCCAGGTTGGGCAACGACGCGGTCCCGGCGGCGTCCGTGCCGATACGGTTGCCCTGAATCACCGTGGATGCCGTCCCGTTGCCGGCAATGATGCCGTTGCCGGTGTTGCCCGCGATGATGTTCCCTGCCCCGGCGGCCGTTCCGCCGATGATCGTGCTCGAGGCACCATTCAGGCTGATCCCGTTGAGCGTGTTGGCGACGGCCGCCCCGCCTGCGGCGTTCAGCCCGATCGTGTTCCCGCTGACGATGTTCCCGTTGGATCCCACCTGGATGTTGATGCCGTTCCCGCCATTGCCGGAGATCACGTTGCCGGTCCCGCTGCCGCCAATCGTGTTTCCGCCCGCGCCGCCATTGAGAACGATTCCCTGCGTGTTGGCAAGCGGCGCCGCCCCGGCAGCGTTCAGGCCGATGTAGTTGCCAAGCACCACGTTGTTGGTCGCCGCAGCGCCGTTGAAGATGATCCCCGTGCCCTGGTTGCCGGAGATCACGTTCCGGCCAGCGAGCGTCGTGCCGTCGATCCTGTTGTTCGCCGACTGCACGAGGACGCCGTATTGGTTGTTGGGAGCCGCGGCGGTCCCCGCGGGAGTGGTCCCGATGAAGTTCCCCTCGAGCGTGTTCCCGCCGCCTGTGAACAGCGAGATCCCGCCGCCGCCGAACCGATTGATGGCGAGGCCCCGCACGATCGAGTTGCCCCCTGAGATCAGGAGCCCAGTGGCCGGGCCCGAATTCCCGTTCAACTCGATCAGTGGAGTAGCGCCGGTACCTGGCTGCGTCTTGCCGTCGATCACGACGGGCTGCGAGATCACCGGCAGTCCATCGCTCACGGTGATGGTGTGGACGCCCGCACCTGGGATGTTGAAAACGATCGTGTCGCGGTCGCCGATGTCCGAGTTCGACTCGATGATGGCCTGCTGCAGCGACCCGGCACCGCTCTCGTTCGTGTTGGTCACGACGAGATTCCGGCCGCTCGGGCTCACCACCGTGGTCTCGAAATCGGTGTTGTTTCCGGGCGTCGAATCCGCGTTGTTCGACGCAGCGCTGGCAGTGAGCGTGATCGTCGATCCGGAGGCGGTGGCGACCGTCGCCTGGAGATTCACCGACTGGCCGCTCGTCAGATTGCCCAGCGCGCAAGAAACGGACTGATCGGTCAGCGTGCACGTCGCGCCCGAGATCGCCGTGAAGTGCGCGAGCGCCGGGTGGTTGGGCTCGAATACCCCCCCGACCGCAAGGTTCGCGACAGTGCCCGAAGCCGTGGCAGGGCCACTGTTGGTCACGGTGACCGTGTAGGTCGCCGCCGTGCCCTCAGCCACCGGGTCGGCAGAATCCTGAGCCGTCACTGACAGATCGGCAGCCGGCTGACCGCAGGTGCTGAACAGGACGTTGATGAAGCCGCTCGGATCGGCATACGCGATATCCAACTGGCCGTCGCCATTCAGATCGCCAACCGAAGGCCCACCGGAGATGTCGTCCCCATCGTCGAAGATCGTGGCGGGGCTGAATTGGAACGGCGACGCGTAATGGATCGGCGCCGCAAACGTGCCACCCGCCTGGCCGAGTTGAACCGCCACGGTGCCGAGGCTCGGATGCGCCACGACGAGATCCCGAAGCCCGTCGCGATTGATGTCGGCGAGCCTGGTTCCCACGGCCGTCACCCCCTGGCCCAGATAAGCGCCAGGGGTGAAGTGACCAGTGCCGTCCCCGATCCAGATCCGGAAGTCCTCGGAGCTGTCGCCCTGGACGATCAGATCGGTCTTGCCGTCGCCGGTCACATCGCCGGCAACCACCGGTGACGGACCAGGGCTGTAGGCGATCGGCGGGAGATACCCGCCATTGCCATCCGCGAGAACGATCGAGAGCACGTGCTGCCATGAACCCGCGGCGAAGTCCGGGAAGCCGTCCCCGTTGAAGTCGCCGATCACCGGGACCGCGGGCTGGACCGCGGCCATCGTGACGAGTTGTACCGGGGCAAACACGCCGCCGCCCGTGTTCCTGAACAGCTGGATGCGCTGATCGTTGTCATCGAGGCTGTCGAGGACGACATCGAGGTCACCGTCCTTGTCGAGGTCGACGACCTGGGCCGACAGGGGTTCGAGTGCCCCGAGCGCGTACGGCACGGGCGTGCTGAAGGAGCCGTTGCCGGCGCCGATGAGCACTTCCATGGCCGACCCGGTTGCCACGGCGATGTCGATCTTGCCGTCGCCGTTGAGATCGCCAAGCCCGAAGCTACGCGGCGCAGTCTCGAACGTCAGTGGTGGAGGATGTCCGATCTCGATCGCCGGGCCGAACCCGCCGCTGCCGTTGTTGAGGCGCACGGCCAGGCCTCCGGGCACCATGGAGACGACCAGATCGTTCACGCCGTCACCATTGAGGTCCGCCTGGTCGGCGAAGATCCCGTCGTAGGTCGGGACCGCGACAGGCACGGGGGCCGAGAAGGTCGGCACCGCGCAGGCCGCGAGCTGGATGGTGGTCTGTTCGTCGTCGGAATTGTTCCCGGGCACGGGATCGGCCACAGTGCTTGCGATCGATGCGGCGCTCGTCACTTCGCCCGAGGTCATGGCTCTGACGCTGATCGTGACCGTGGCCGACGCATTCACCGCCAGCGTGGCGATCGTGCACGTCACGGTCTGGTCCACCACCGAACAATCACCCTGGCTCGCTGTGGCCGAGCCGATGCTCAGGCCCGCCGGCAAGCTAGCGGTGATCACGACGCCGGTCGCCGCCGACGGACCGGCGTTGTGACCGGTCAGCACGTAGTTGAACGACTGACCGAACCCGATCGGGTCCACCGAATCGGTCATCGTCAGCGAGAGATCGGCTGATGCCGGCGCCGTGACGCAGGTCGAGAACTCGGATGTGTCGTTGGTCGCGCTGGTCGCCGTCGCGGTCACGATCAGGCCAGCCCCTGCGGTGAAGAGCGGCAGCGTCACGTTGCCGTTGGCGTCAGTCGTGACCGACACGCCGCCGAGGTACGTCTGGCCTTCGCCGTTGCCCGATGGATCGCAGGCGGTGTTGCCGTAGTAGTGGATCGTGAACGTTCCGTTCGGCGTGCTGTTGAAGGTTCCCTGCACGCCGCCTGGCGCCGCCGCCAGCACCGGGTAGTTCTGGTTGTTGTTCTCACCCCCATCGCCGTCGCCTGCGTCGTTCGTGGCGACTCCGAAAGGTCCGAGATTGATACCCAATTCGCCGTTGGCGAAGATCGAGTTGCCGACAATCGCGTGCCCGGTCCCGCCGGCGACGTTCACGCCGATCGTGCCGTTATAGGCGATGATGTTTGCCGCGCCCGCAGCGGTCCCGCCGATCGTCGTGCCATTGCCATCCACGAACATCCCGCTGAGGCCGTTCGGAACCGGACCGGATCCGGCGGCGTTCGTGCCGATACGGTTGCCGAAAACGACCGTGCCGGTCGAGCCCGCCTGGTTGTTGATTCCGTAGGCACCGTTGCCGGAGAGCACGTTGCCGGCGCCGGTGGCGGTTCCGCCGATGACGGTGCCGGACACCGAACTGAGACGGATGCCCTCAGGGTTGTTGCCCAGCGCCTGAGTGCCGGTCGCATTGAGGCCAATCAGGTTGCCCCGGATCGTGTTCCCGTTCGCACCGGTCTGCACCGTGATGCCGGGGCCGGTATTGCCCGAAATGACGTTGCCCTCGCCGGCTGCCGAGCCGCCAATCGTGTTGTCCGTCGCGCTACTCTGAACGGTGATGCCGCCGCTCGAGTTGGCGACAGCCGCGGCACCCACGGCGTTGAGGCCGATGTAGTTACCGCGCACGATGTTGCCGATCGCGGCGGCGCCCTGGATGCGGATGCCGACATTGTTGTTGCCGGAGATCACATTCCGCGCCCCAGCCGGCGCTCCGCCGACCGCGGTGCCAATGACGCCATTCAGGTTGATACCGTCGCCCGTGTTCCCGAGATCAAGCGTACCGCCGGCATCGAGGCCGATCAGGTTCCCCTGGATGATGGTCCCGTTCGAGCCGGTCTGAATGTTGATGCCGTTGCCGTTATTGCCGGAGATGACGTTGCCGTCACCGGGTCCGGTGCCGCCGATCGTCGAGACGCCGGCGTTGTTGTTAATCGAAATCCCGGTCCCATTGAAGATTGGGCTGCTACCGGCCGCGTTCAGGCCGATGTAGTTGTTCTGCACCTTGGTGCCGGATGCGCTGTTCCGGATCTGGATGCCCGTCGTGTTACCGGAGATCACATTCCGGCCAAGGCCAGGCCCGCCGACGATCGTCCTCAGGCTGCTGCTGCCCAGATCGACGCCGACGCCACTGTTGGCGATCCGGACTGCGCCGGTCGGGTCGGTGCCGATGTAGTTCCCTTGAATGAGGTTGTCGGCGGTGGCGGCGCCATTCACACCGATCGCGCCGAAGGTGTTGCCGGAGATGACGTTCCCCGCACCCGCCACCGTCCCGCCGATGGTGTTGTTGCTCGCCCCGTTGAAGATCTGGATGGCACCAGAGAATGCCGAGTTCGGCAGCGCAGTTGTACCTGCCGCATTGAGGCCGAGGTAGTTGCCTTGCACCACATTGCCGGTCGCCGTCGAGCCCTGGATCGCGATACCGGCGACCGAGTTTCCTGAGATGACGTTGCGCGCCGCAGCGGTGAGGCCGCCGATCCGGTTGCCCGACGAGGACACGCGGATGCCGCCCGAGCCATTCGCCCGCGCCAGCGTCCCCGTCGGATCCGTGCCGATGAAGTTCCCTTCGACGACGTTGCCGCCGTTGACCTCGAGCGATATCCCGTCGAACGCAAATCGGTTGATGACCATGCCGCGGACGATGGAGTTGCCGCCGCTGATGACGAGTCCCGTTGTCTGCAGGCCATTGCCGTTCAACTCGACCCGCGCCGTTGTGGGCTGCGTGGTGCCGTCGATGATCACCGGTTCACTGATGAGCCCGAGCTGGGACTGCAGCGTGATCGTCGGGACGGTTGCGCCGGGGATGTTGAAGGTGATCGTGTCGCGATCGCCGCTGTCGGCGTTCGACTCATCAATCGCCTGCCGCAGCGAGCCAGGACCGCTGTCGTTCGTGTTCGTGACGACGAGCGTCCGGCTGGCTGCCGTCACGGTCGTCTGTTCGTACGCGGCGTTGTCCGCCGGGGCCGTCTCCGCTCCGTCGCTCGTGACGCCGGTCGTGAACTGGAGCGTCCCGCCGCTCAGCGGACGGAACCGGAACGTGAAGGTGGCGGTCCCGTTCGCGGCGAGCGTCGGCACCGTCCAGGTGTAGGTGAAGCCAGACGTAGTCAGCGTGCCGCCGGCCGACGCGGTGATCCCCACCACTGTGACGTTTGGGAGCGCGGGATCGTCATCGGTCACCCCGACCAGTGCGCTCGTCAACCGCACGCCGCTGGCGGCAGTGGCGGTCTGATTGGTCACCGTCACCGTGTAGACGAGCTCGTTGCCTTCGCTCACGGGATCGGCAGACTCGACCAGCGCAACGCTCAAGTTCGCCGGGGCCGCACCGCAGTTGTTCAGGAAGACGTTGAGGTTGCCATTGATGTCGCCGATCGCGACGTCGGGTCGGCCGTCGCCGTTCACATTGCCGACGGTGGGCCAGTAATAAATCGCGTTCGGGAAATGCACCGGGGCTGCGAAGCTCGCGCCGCCGTTCCCAAGCCACACCCCGAAGCTTCCCAGGCTGGACACCCCGATGATGTCGCGGCGTCCATCGCCGTTCACGTCGGCGAGGGTCGGGAAATAGATGAAGTCGTCCATCGCCGGAACGGCGTCGCCAAACCCGCCCGCTCCGTCCCCGAACGCCACCTTCGTGCCCGGAGTTGGCGAATCGATGTCGCCCAAAGCGATCAGCAGATCGAGACGGCCATCTGCGTTCAGATCGACGGGGTCGGCGATCGAGTACGCACCGCCGGCGACGGCGTGAACGACCGGGGGCAGGAATCCGCCTGCCGGGTTGGCCAGCAGCACGGCAAAGCCCGGCGTGCCGAGGGCCACCGCCAGGTCGGTGCGGTTGTCGCCGTTGAAGTCGCCGAATGTGTAGTACGAGAACGGACTGGCAATGATCGTTTCGGCCGCGCCGAAGTTCCCCTGGCCGTCGTTGCGCAGCACCGCCAGGTTGTCGGCAGGCGTCACGATCACGAGATCCTGGTCCCCGTCGCGATCGAGGTCGATGTTCCTCAGGAAGCCACCGAACGGAATCGAGAACGTCGGCGACAGGGTCAGCGTACCGGTTCCGTCGTTCGTGAGGAGCCGCAGCGTGATGGGATTCCCTGGGGCCGTGCGGTCGGTCGCAGTGATGACATCGGGATGGGTGTCGCCGTTGAAGTCGGCGACGACGTGAACCCAGGGCCCAGTGACGGTGGAGGTGAACCGCGGGGCCCCGAAGTGACCGGTGCCATCGTTCAACCACACGTCGACGCCACCGGGGTTGTCCTCATGAGTGCCCACGGCATCGAGTTTCCCGTCGTGGTTCATGTCGGCCAGCTGGACAACGGCCGTCGGTCCCGGGGAGCCGGCATAGGCGGTCGGGCCCGTGAGCGTCGGAACGCTGCAGGAGGCCAGCGTGACCTCGGTTTCCGCGCTCGCGGTGTTGTTTTCCTGGACGGGATCCGTCACGGCCGTGCTGACGAATGCCGTGTTGTGCACGAACCCGGTCGTCAGGGCCGTCACGTTGAGCGTGATGGTCGCAGACCCGTCTGCGGCGATCGTTCCGAGCGCGCACGTGACGGTCTGGTTCTGAACCGTGCACGTGCCCTGTGTCGGGACGGCGGACCCGATGCTGATTCCGGCCTCGGCGGTGTCAGTGACCTGCACGCTGGTCGCGCCGGCCGGTCCGTCGTTGTGGACCACGAGCGAGTAGCTGTACGGCGTTCCGAGCGTCACTGGGTCGGCCGACTCCGTCATCGTCAGCGACAGGTCCGCCTGCAGCGCCCCGGCCGGCACGGTCGCGCACACCGAGAATTCCGAGGTGTCACCGTCGCCGTTGCCATTGGTGGCGGTGGCCGTCACCACCTGTCCGGCAGCCACCGGGAACAGCGGGATCGTCGCGTTGCCGTCGCCGTCGGTCAAAACCAGAGAGCTGCCGAGGAACGTCTCCCCTTCCCCGTGCGTCGCGTCACAGGCGGCGTTGCCGAAGAACTCGATCCGGAAGCCGGACCCGGGCGTGCTGTTCAATACGCCGGTGACCCCGCCGACTACGCCCGCGAGCACGGGATAGTTCTGGAAGTTGTTGGGGCCGTTATCGCCGTCGCCCACGTCGTTCGCCGTGACGCCGTCGTTGCCGAGATCGATACCGAGAGCCGTGTTGCCGAAGATTCGGTTGCCTGCGATCAGGTTGTGCGTCCCGGTGATGACCGCCACGCCGTTTCGCCCGTTGCGCGAGATCAGGTTCGCCTGCTCTGGCTGGGTTCCGCCGATGGTGGTGTTCGACGCGTTGTTGATCTGGATCCCTTCGAGGTCGTTGCCGAGGAACGTGAGCGGGGCGCTGAACCCGATGGTGTTGCCCGTGATTCGCGTGTTGGTGGCACCGTCGTAGAGGCCGATGCCGTGCTGGAGATTCCCGCCGATGACATTGGCAAAGCCCAAGGCCTCGGCGCCGCCGATGATCGTCGACACCGCGCTGTCGACGCGAATGCCGTCCTGCCGGTTGCCGACTGGTCCCGTCGCCTGGAAGTTGGCCCCGATGCGGTTGCCGTAAATCTGGTTGCCGATCGATGCGGCGCCGAAGATGGCGATGCCGTTCTGGACATTGCCGGATATCACGTTGCCGGCATTGGCATTGCCAATGCTGTTCCCGCCGGCGTCGGTGATGACGACCCCGTTCGCGCCGTTCGCGATGGCGCTCGTGCCGGAGTTGTTCGTGCCGATCAGGTTGTTGACGACGCTGTTGTTCGTGGCCGTCGCCGCGGAAATCGCCACACCGTTCTGGGTGTTACCCGAAATGAGATTCCCCAGGTCCGCGGCCGACCCGCCAATGACGTTCCCCGAGCCGCTCGCGATCTGGATGCCCTCGCCGGTGTTCGGAATGGATGTCGTGCCGAGACTGTCGGTGCCGATGCGGTTGCCGACGACGTTGTTGCCGGTGACATTGGCTCCGAATAGCGCGATGCCGGTGTTGCCGTTGCCGGAGATGACGTTCCCTGCTCCGGCCGATGAGAGGCCGCCGATGACGTTCCCGGCGGGCCCGTTCTCGAAGAAGATGCCTCCGCCGGTGTTCCCGATCGCCCCGAAGCCGCTGACGTTCACACCAATGTGGTTGCCCTGAATCACGTTGGCCGTGGCAGCGGCCGTCTCGAGCTTGATCCCGGCGCCGCCATTCCCTGAGATCACATTGCGTGCTGCCGGCGTGCTGCCGCCAATCCTGTTGCCGCCCGTGAGCACCAGGATTCCATGGCCGGTGTTCGCCTGCCTCACGGTGCCCGACGAATCGGTGCCGATGTAATCCCCTTCGACGATGTTGCCGCCGTTCGAGGCCAGGAAAATGCCGGCGCCCGTGAAACGGTTGATCACCAGCCCGCGAACCGCCGAATTGCCTCCCTGGATCTGAAGCCCGATCGCTACCAGGCCGTTGCCATTGATCTCGATCAGCGGCGTTCCCGCATAACCCGGCTGCGTCGTGCCATCGACGACGACTGGCTGGGTGATCTGCGGCAGCGCGGACAGCAGCGTGATCGTCCGTACTCCGGCGCCTGGGATACTGAAGACGATCGTGTCGCGATCGCCGGTATCCGCGTTCGAGTCGACGATCGCCTGGCGCAGCGAGCCGACGCCGCCGTTGTTGGTGTTGGTGACGACGATCTGGCGCCCGGCAGCGGTCGCCGCCGTCGTCAGGTTCACCACGTTGTTGGCGGGATTGGAATCCGGGAGCGTCGAGCCGACCCCGACCTGGCTGTTGAGCGTCGCCGCGGCCGATGGCACGAACGTGACCTGCACGTCCGCGGTGGCACCCGGGGCGAGCGTCCCGAGAGTGCAGGTGACGAGCCGGCCTGTAATCGTGCAGGTGCCCTGGCTCGCGGTCGCCGTGCCTGCGGCGCCAAGCGACGACAAAGACTGTGTCAGGGTCACGCCGGTCGCCGCGACGGCTGCCGTGTTTGTCACGGTTGACGAGTACGCCAGCGCTGTACCTTCAGCGACCGGGTCCGGGCTGTCGATGGCGGTCACCACGAGATCACCGGCGGGCTGGTTACAGCCGTTCAACAGAACCGCGACGCCATCGCCCTGGTTCAACGCCGAGATGATGTCGAGACGTCCGTCGGCGTTGACGTCGGCCAGATCGAACTGGAGCCCGAACGGTGTGGAGAATCCAGTGAGCGCGCCGAACCCTCCGGCGCCATCGCCGAGCGAGATGTAGGCGATCCCACCGCTCGAGAGCGCGAGATCGCGCTTGCCATCGCCATTCACGTCGCCGGCGATGAGCCGGAACGCGCCCGGCACCTGGTCGGTCAGCAACTGCGACGTGAAGCCACCCGCGCCATTGCCGAACAGCAGATGCACGCGGCGGCTGCCGGTCAGCAGTTCGACGACACCCAGATCCGGCCGGTTATCGCCGTTGATGTCGCCGAGACCGAAGACCCTGGTCCCCGAGTTCGGCTGCAGTGTGATCGGCTCCGTTGCCGCGAATCCGCCGGCCCCGTCGCCGATCAGGATCGTCACCTGATTCAAGCCGAAGTTCGTGGCGCCGTACGAAAGAGCCAGATCGGCCCGCCCGTCCCCGTTCAGGTCCTGCACGACGACACGATCGGCCCCGCCGGGCAGCGGGATCGGCGTGGTATCCGTGAAGCCGCCGTTGCTGTTGTTCAGCAGGATGTGCAACGTGTTTGGAGGCCCACCGACTGGAATCGCCAGATCCGGCCGTCCGTCACCGTTGAAGTCTCCCGCCCTGACGTCGCCGACGATGCCGGGTGCAAAGCTGAACGTGACCGGCGGACCGAAACCGCCGTTCCCGGTGCCGAACAGGACGAACGCGTCGGCGAAGCCCTCGAGCGCGATGTCGAGCCGACCATCGTTGTTGAAGTCGAGGATCACGCCTTCGTGCGTGCCGACGCCGGACGGGAACGAACTCGGCAGCGAGAAATTGCCAGTCCCGTTGCCAAGCAGCACCGCGACTGAGTTCGCCGATGGCACCGGCGCCACCAGATCCTTGAAGCCGTCGCCGTTCAGATCGCCGACGAGCACGTCGCCGGTCGAACCGTTGGCAGAGAACAATACGGGCCCTGAGAAGGTCACCGCACTGCACACGGCCGTGGTCACGACCACCGTCGTCTGGGTTGCCACGTTGTCGGCTGGCGTCAGCTCGACTTCCGCCGAGGTGACCGCGGCCTGGTTCGTCACAATCCCGGTGGCCGTCGCGGTCACGTTCACCGTCATCGCGACGCTCTCGCCCGGTACCAGCGATGCGAAGCTGCACAGGACCTGGCTGCTGATCGCCGAGCACATCCCGGATGCCGAGGTGGCGAAATTGATGGTGAGACCGGCGGGGACGTTGTCGGTCACCAGCACGTTGGTGGCAACCGTGGTGCTGTTATTGGTCGCGGTCAGCGTGTAGGCGAACGGCGTATTCAGCGAAACCGGATCAATCGAATCGGCCTTGGTCAGCGTGAGGTTCACGCCCTGCCCAGCCGGGAGAACGGTTGCCGCGATGGTGTGGGAGTTGTTCGCGATCACCGAATCGGGCGTGTTGCTGCTGACCGACGCGGTCGTGAACAGTGTTCCGGTCGTGGCAGGAATGAACGAAACCATGACCAGGGCGGCCGAACCGCCGGGAAGGTTCCCGAGCTGGCACTGATATCCGTCGGTGGTCGAGACACAGCTGCCCTGGGTTGCCGAGGTGAGCACGGCCGCCGCACCAAGCGGCACTCCGGGGACCAGCAGGACGTCTTCGGCCGCGACCGGACCGCCGTTGGTGACCGTGATCGTGTAGTTCAGCCGTGTGCCTGCCGCAGAAGGCACCGGCGTGACGCTCTGCGTCACCGCGAGGTTGGCCTCGCCTGGATTCGGAATCCAGTTGACGATCGCGCCGCCGGACGTTGCGGTGAACGCGGACCCGTCGGCCGGCACGGCACCCAGAACGTCGAGGATCAACTGCGGACCCGCATCCAGCGTGTCGCTCGCCTGCACGAACAGGCCGGTCGTCGGCAGCGTCGAGAACGAGAGCCCGTTCATCGGGAAATGCGTCACGAGGCCGGGGTTGTTGACCGTCAGCTGCACGACGTCAGGCGCGAGGCCGCTGAACGAGACGTTGTCGAACCGCGTCAGCGCGCCGCCGTTGATCGTCAGCGGCGCACCGTTGACGACCAGGCCGTTCACGTTCACGCCGCCGGACAGGAACGGGCTGTTCGCATCACCCACGATGACCGGGAGTGCGCCCTCCGTCACGGCCGTGATCAGCTGCCCACCGACGATCAGCGGTTGCCCGTTGAGGTCCAGCCGTGCGCCGGCCGCGAGGGTGAGCGATCCAGTGGTGGTGAGCGGCGCGGTGAGCGCGATGCGGCCCTGAACCTCGAGGTTCGAGAACACGCCGGCGGCAGTACCGCCGTTACCGGTGAGAATCGTGCGCCCGGCACCGACGATCGCCTGCCCGGCGTCGGCATTGTTGGTGACCGTCGCAGCGAAGCCATTGGCATCGAGCGTCGCACCAGGCTCCAGGAAGAGATCACGAATGGTGATGTTCGACGTCAGCTTCGGCATCACGGTCGTCGCGGCCGATATGTAGACGCGCGACGCCGCGGTCGGCACCCCTCGCGGGCTCCAGTTCGCAGGGTTGTACCAGTTGGTATCGGCGCCGTTCCAAAGCGAGTCGAAATTCACCGGCGCCGCGGGATCGACCTGGATCGACAGCGTCTGCTCGTCCGCCTTGCCCCCGGCATCCGTGCAGCGCACGGTGAAGACGTAGTTTCCAGCCGCGGTCGGCGTCCCTGAGATCGTTCCGGTCGGACTCAGCGTGACCCCGGGAGGCAGTTGACCGCTGATGACCGAGCAGACGAGCGGCCCGGTCGACGCGACGCTCTGCAGGGTCCGGCTGATCGGCGCGCCAGGTGTCGTCGGCGGAATCGTGCTGGTCGTGATCGTCAGCGGCATCGCGACGGGCGGTGCGGTGATCCCGGCAGCCACATCCTCGGTGTTGACCGACTGGGCGACGGCGGCGGGCGTGACCGCCGCAGAGGCATCGTAGGTCACGCCGTCGAAGATGTTCGGATCGACCACGCGGAAGGTGATCGTCGCGGACTCTCCGGGCGCCAGCGCCAGCGTCGGGTTCTGCAGGCTGGGATTCTGAAGGCTCGGATTCTGCAGGCTCGGATTGGTCGGGTCGGTATAGAACTGCGGATTCGGGATGTTCGCGAGAAGGATCGTGTGCAACTGCTCTTTCAGCGTGCACCCGTCCGCCGCCGGCGTCTTGGACGTCTTGTGCAGGAGCAGCTGTGTCGTAAAACCCGCGGGCGGAGGCTCATTGAGCAGCAGGTTGACCGTATACGACGCGGTCGTGTTGCCCTCGTTGGTGATCTGCCAGTTCGTGTCGCTGAATCCCGCGTTGGTCAGGTCGACGTTCTGCAGCGAGGGGTTCTGCAGCGACGGATTCTGAAGGCTGGGATTCTGAAGGCTCGGGTTCGAGAGATCGGCGTTGACGATGCTCGGATTCGCGACCGCATCGTTCTGGAGCGTGGGGTTCTGCAGCGAGGGGTTCTGGAGCGACGGATTCTGGAGCGACGGGTTCTGCAGGCTGGGGTTCTGCAGGCTCGGGTTCTGAAGACTCGGATTCTGCAGGCTGGGCACGCCGACCACCGCGGTGGTAATCCCCGGGTCGTATTGCTCCGCGAGCGCAATGTTCTGCAGTGATGGGTTCTGCAGCGACGGATTCTGCAGCGACGGGTTGTTCGGATCCGGGTTGAGGACGACGGTGCCGGTGAGCCCGTTGGGCACGATCCCGCCACCCGGCGCGGTCACCTCGGTCAACGACACGCGGATGCGCGCATCCTCGTCCTGCGAGGTCACGAACACCGTCCGCGCAACCGACGACAGCACCGGCGTCGTCACGTCGAGCGTCGTCAGCGCCGGACCGAACTGCAGGAACGACGCCTGGCCGCCGAGTGGCTGATTCTCGATGCGCAGCCGGTAAGTCCGGATGACCGAGGTCGCATTCTCGGCGACCACCACGAAGGCGCGTTGAAAACCGTTGAACGGCTTGCTGGCGCCGGGCGCCGACACGAACAGCCCGTCGGTGACACGCGCCGTGTAGACGTTCTGGTTGCGCATGCCGACCTGGCCCGCGACGCAGGGCGGTACCATCTGGGTCGCGTCGAAGCGGCTCTGGGTACCAACGGCATCGGACGTCACGGGCGTGTAGTTCGCCCAGTTCCCGTCGGCGGGCGCTCTGACATCCCGGTTGTCCGTCCAGAACGCGTGCGAGACGACGCTGCCCGATGCCGCGGTGTTGAACACCCACGCGCCGGCGTCGTTCAGCACGAACGGGGGTGCAGGGGCGATGTCGATGTAGTCGCCCATGAACGGCACTGCGCCCTGACGGAACAGCGGCAGGTTGGGCGGGTTGAACTGCAACCGCTCCTCGATGGTGGACCCGGGCATGAACCCGCGCGCGTAGTCGGAAATGCGCGACGTGGTGAATACGGGCGCGGCTCCCGGCGGCGCCTGTGCGACGAAGGCGTCAATCGTGTGCCGGATTCGCGGTGCCGGGCCGTTCAGGATCGGCAGCTCATCGATGAACTGGCCGAACAACTGCGAGACATCCTCGCGGAGGTCGTAATACAGGAGGCGCAGCTTGCCGCCGTGGAAGCTGAGCGCAGGCATCAACTGATGGCCGATGCCGGTCGCCTGCACGACCCGCGGCACCGTCCACGTCGATCCGCTGGCTGACGTGGAGATCACAATCCGCGAGTCGCCGATCACCGGGTCCGGCCGCACATCCGCGTACCCGCGGTCGGGCCAGGCGAGATAGACGCGACCGGTCGCGTCTATCGCCATCGTCTGAAAGCCGTTGCTTCGGAACGATGTCGGCGTCGTGCCCTGATCGAACGGACGAACGCCCGAGACGCGCAGGACCTTGCCGAAGGTCACGCCACCGTCGATGGACTTGACCATCATGACGGCGTCGTCCTGGGTCAGGTACTTGAACCGGCGCCAGGTGACGTAGACGGCCCCGTCGACCGGGCTGACCGCAATCTGCGCGTTCTGGACCAGGCGCGATCCTGTGCTCAGCGCTTTCGGGGCGCTCCATGTCTGACCGCAATTGGTCGACCGCGAGAACAGGATGACCGACTGTTCGTCGGCGCCGTGGCCGGTGAACGCCGAGTACGCGACATACACGTTGCCGGAGGGAATCGTCTGGACGTGCTGAACGGTGCTCGTGCCGTTGATCTGTCTACTCGTGATCGTGCAGGTGGCCGCTCCTCGCGGAATGTCGGTCGCGACCGCAGGTTTGTCCAGGAACCGGGTGCCCCCGTCAGAGTCGACGATCCCCGTTCCAACGTAGCCGAATGGATCGCCTGCCTCGATGTTGTTCAAGTCCATGAAGCGGGCCATGAAGATCGCGCTCGGCTTGTTGTCCCCGCGATCGAAGGCCACGCCCGCGTAATAGAACATCCCGTTGGTCCCGGACCGCATCACCGGGTCGGTCGCGGCCTGACGGCCCTTGATCGGGGAACCGAGGCCATCTGCGGACACGTCCTGCGGGAATCCCGGGAGAAGGGTGCTCTTCCAGTTCTGGCCGCCGTCCACCGACCTGAACAGCCCTACCCACGCGTCCGCGTTCATCTTGAACCCGCGCAGCGGATCGAACGGCCCGGGGATATCGACGGTGCGGTAGTCGTTCACACCAGTGAGGATGTGCAGCGGATTGCGCGTGGATACCGCGCTCGAGGGTTCGTTCTGCCGCTGGAGGTACGGGTCGCCGTCGGGGAAGGTCGTTCCGGACACCATGTTGACGTTGGTGCCGGGCACGACCTGCGGCTGTCGCGCCGAGAGGGTCACCTCCACCCCGGCGAGCGCGACGACAACGAGCGCACGAGCGATCCGGCGCCCTGAGGACGGACGGAGGCGGCAGGCCATAGATTTTCGAGGGAAACAACGGCCCGCCGCAGCAGCGGGCCGCGTCATCCTAACGTGAAAGCTCGTGCTACGAAGTGCGGATTTTCCTACGACGACGCAGAAGCGCGGCAACGGCACCGCCACCGACCAACGTCAGGGTTCCCGGCTCGGGAACGGGAGCAACTTCATCGACGGGCGTGACGTTGAATGAGAGGCTGAACGCGCATCCCTCCTCTGCTGAACAGGGTGCCGGAAATGCGTCATTGCTGAACGCAGCGAAGATCGACTCGATTGGAACGCCCCCGAAGAGATTCGTGGGACTCAGGAGCGCGAGAAGATATGTTCCCTGCTCGAGGAAGAACGTCGGCGCCGACCCGTCACTTGGACTGATCGCCTCACCTACCGCCCTGATTTCGCCGAGCTCCGGGTCGACCCGGGTCAGAACACTGCCCGACTCCGGATCGAATACTCCGAGGACTGGCCCTTGAAGTTCGGTGGTATTGAAGGGTGTAGTCGTGACGGAAAAGAAGGAGTCCGACGCCAGGCCGAATTCCACGAGCAGAACGTCTTCCAGATTCTCGAGCGTTATCGCGAGTGGGTCCGACGTCAGCTGCTCGAGCCTGAACAACTGGCAGCTCGGCGCCACCACGCCGCCAGGACAATCACCGAGGACCGGGTCAAGGTTGACCAGGGGAGCTGCGGCTACAGCGCTCGGCGCGCAGACAGCCACCACAAACCCCATGACGAGGGCCCGCCCAAACACTCGCATAGACACTCCTCCGGCAGCGATTCGGTCGCGCGCTATGCGCGGCGTGTGCCAGATGCGCGGCGTGTGGTAAACGACGGAATTACGCAGTGATTGCGAGATCCAGGCTGGAGCGGGCTGCGACGAGTCTTCGTGACGGGTGCCTTTTGTCGGCGAACACCCCGAGCACCCCGGCGAGAAAGTAACCTCGCTGAGATGTGCGTGAGGTCACTGACGCTGTGCTGATTCGAGCAGCCAGATTTCGTCAGAGATGTGCCGCGAGTTCGAGGTGACGATCGCCTTCCCATCGGGCGAGATGGCAAAGGGATAGTTCCACCCGCTGAAGCGCACCTGCCCGAACGGCCTCGACGGGCCGCCCTTTGTCGGAACAGCCCGAATCTCCTGATTCCCGTTCCGTCCGAGCACGAGGTACGCGACCTCCGACCCGTCCGGGAGCCACTCGGGCCAGCCGCCGGTCGTCGTCAGGCGCTGTTCGCGGCCGGTACTCACCTCGACCACCAGGATCCCGCCGGTATATCCACGATTCGCCGCGAAGACGATCCGCTTGCCGTCGGGTGACCATTTCGCCACGGCCCCCGCCATCGATGTGAGGCGCCGGGCCACGCCCCCGCTCGACGGCGCGACATAGACCCGCTCGGCGTCAGCATCGGTGCGCGTCATCAGAACCCGCTGGCCGTCCGGAGACAGATCGGGGAAGCCGTCGCCACTTGCGCCGAACGACAGCAACTCGATGGCCCCACCCTCCCGGGCGACGCGGCCAATACGTCGGGGCGTCTCCCACGTGTGAAACCAGATGAACCGCCCGTCCGGGCTGTATCGGGGATAGACCTCACCTGACGCGCTCGAGGTAATTCGACGCGGCGCCCCGCCTGCCGCCGGAATCGTCCAGATGTGCCACGAGCCGTCCATCTCGCTCCGGCTGAACGCGACCTCCGTGCGATCCGGAGAAAAGACCGGCCCCCACAAGTAAGGTGAATGGGTCGTCAGGGTCCTGGGTGGATCGCTTCCAAGGCCGTGAATCTCGAGCGCGTTGCGCCACCGCGAGTTGAGGAAGGCGATCGTGCCATCGGCGGCCACGGTCGGACCGATGTCCGGTCCCGGCCCCGTGGTCAGCCGAACCGGAGTCCCCCCTCGTGTGGGAAACGACCAGATGTTCGTGGCTCCTCCCCGGTTCGACGAGTGAATCAGTGCGAGACCGTCCCGTGTGAACACGGGTGAATCCGCGAAGACTTCCGGCGGGTCGCTGAAAGGACGCCGCGGCGTTCCACCGTTGACCGGCACCAGCCAGATCTCTCCGGCAATTCCGCCTGTGCCCCGGACGATCGCGAGTTCGCGGCCGTCAGGCGCCCAAGCCGGCTCACGCAGGAACGGGTAGGCGCTGTCCGACTCCAGGACGACGCGGGCGTTGGAGCCATCGACAGCCGACACCGTCAACTCGATTCGTTCCGACTCTGCCCGCCTGAGAAAGGCCAGCTGACGACCGTCGCCAGACCAGACGCCGCCGGCTCCGCCCGGAATCGACGCGATGGTGTCGCCACCGAGCGCAGGCACGATGCGGAGCTCGGGCGGTCCATCGGCCAATTCCTTCCTCGTAAAGACGATGCGTTCCCCGTCGGGTGAGAAGCGCGGCGCGGTTTCTCGAGCAGAATCGTCCGTCAGTTTGATCAGCGCACCGCCCGCAACCCGGCGGACGAACAGGTCCGGCTGCCCGCCAGCATCTTCGGCCCCGTAACACAGCATCTTTCCGTCCGTCGAGAGCGCGGGATCGAAGACCGGGGTGTCCGACGAGACGGCCGGAACGAGCCGGCCTCCGCCAGGGCTGGCTCCGTGTGACGGCTGGCGATCCCGCTGAAACCACCATGCGATTGATGCCGCGAGGACGACCGCCGCCGCACTGCCAATCCACCAGCCTCGCGTCCGCGATGCCTCAGGCGGGGGTGCCTCTGCGGCGATCGCGGTGTCGGATTGAATGGCCTCGAGCGCCGCACGCACTTCCCCGGCGCGCTGATAGCGATGGGCTGGATCCTTCGAGAGACACCGCAGGATGACGCCGCGGATCATCGGCGGAACGTGGGACGGCAGCGGCTGAGGGGGCGAACGCAGAATCATCGAGGTCAACTCGAACTCATTACGCCCCTTGAACGGCAGGTCTCCCATCGCCATCTCGAACAGCGTCACGCCGAGCGACCAGATGTCGCCGCGTTCGTCGGTGTTCTGTCCGAGCAGCAGTTCGGGAGGCATGTAGGGGAGCGTGCCCGCGAGCCCTCCCACCTTGACGGCGTCGCTCGACCGGGTCAAAGCGTCGTGAACACTCGAGGGTACGCGCCGGGCCAGGCCGAAATCGAGGACCTTGGCCCGCCCGTCGGCGCTGATCACGACGTTCGGCGTCTTGAGATCGCGGTGGACGACACCGCGCGCGTGCGCGTGGGCGAGCGCGTCGGCGATCTGTGCGCCATATCTCACCACCGCTTCCAACGGCAGACCATTGTCGGAAATCAACTCGGAGAGAGGCCGGCCTTCCACGTACTCCATGGCGATGTACGCCTGGCCATCGATCTCCCCGGTCTCATAGACCGTGCAGATGTTGGGGTGACTGAGGCCGGACGAGGCCCGCGCTTCTTCGACGATTCGAGCGCGATCGACGGGCGTGGCGCCAGTCTCCCGGCCCACGACCTTGATCGCAACCGTTCTGTCCAGCGTCTCGTCGTGCGCCCGGTAGACGACCCCCATGCCGCCCGACCCCAATCGCGCGGTGATCCGGAAATGTCCCAGTGTCTGACCGACCATTGGGGTGGGGACGATGACAGTTACCGGGCCGCGTGCAGGAACGCAATCAGATCGGCGAGCTCCTGGCGTGTGAGCTGGTCGCCGTAACCGGCCGGCATGATCGAGACCGGGCTTGGACGGATGTCGGCAACCTCGACACGGGCCAGGCGCATCTCCGTGGTGGGGCTGGTCGTCAGGACCACCTCGCTGCGGTCTTCGCTCTTCAACACGCCGGTGTGGACCGCGCCGGTCTTCAACACGACCATCACCGGCTCGTAGCTGCGCACGAAGCTGGCGCTCGGATACAACACGGCCTCCAGCAGATCGCGGTCGGTCCGCACCTGCCCGATCCGCGTCAGATCCGGCCCGACCTTCCCACCGACGTAACCGATCGCATGACAGGTCAGGCAGCCGGCCTTGTCGCTGTTGAATACCAGCTGACCGCGCCGGATGTCCCCACCCGGAACCGCCGCGGCAAGCTCCTCGAGCCGCCGCGCCTGCGCCGCACCGTCGAGATTCACCGTCGCCAGGAGCGTATCGGCGCGCGCCTGCACCGCTGGCGGATACTTCGCCAGCCGCGGCTTCAGCACATCCGGTCTCAGACTCGATCGCGACGACGCGCGCTCCAGCGCCCCGAGCAGCGCCATGCCGAGCGTTTCATCGCCGTCGGCATCGAACGCGCGCAGCAGGCGCGGCAGCTCCAGCGGGCCCGCCGTCACCACCCACTTCGTCACTTCCATCAGCTGCTCGCGGGTCAAGGCCGCTCGTTCGATGATCCCGGCGCCCTGGCTTCTCATCAGCGCCGGCTGAGTGGATTCCTGACTGACGCGCAGAATGCCGAACAGATCCGGGCTCGAAGCGGCCTGCTCGCGCGGCACGGCCGAAAGCGCGTCGAGGCGCACGTCCAGCGGCCTGCTGGTGTCGCGGGCCACTTTCACGAGTGCCTCCCCCAGCACCGGCGATCCCGCGGCCGCAATCGGCGCCGCCCGGACGACCGACATCGCCCGGCCGGCGACGGTCGGGTTGCTGTCCGCAATGGCCTGCGCCAGGGGTTCAATCCAGACCGACGGCAGAACCTTCGGCGTAGCTCTCGCAGCGATCGCGATTGCGCCAAGCGCGATGACCCGCTCACCAACTGCGGATCCGCTGCCCGCCCATTCCGCCAGCAGCGATTGCATCGACAGATCGGTTGCGAACAGTGCCAGCTTCGCGTGGAGATCGTCGCGTTCGGCAGGTGTGGACGCAGCCGCCAGCTGCCGGCGGAACATCGGTGCGAGCGCAGTGCTCCAGGCGGGGTGCCGTCCTGCAATCCACCAGCCGGTCTCCCTCGAAATCGCCTGCGGCGACTCGATCAAGGGCACGATCGCTTCAGCCGTCAGTCCGTTTCCTGGAATCTGATCGAGCGCCATCAGCGCAGCCCGCTGGGAGGCCGGCGCGGGGGCCGCCCGGCTGGCGGTGAGCGTCGCGGACACATCTCCGATCTCAATCAGCGCGTAGGTGGCCGAGTGTCTCAGCACGCGATCGTCGGCCCCGGCAACAGCGACGAGATCCGTGATCGCGCCGGAGTCGCCGAGACGCCCGAGCGCTTCCGCGGCAGTGCGCTCCAGCGCGGCGTCGCCGGAGGCGAGCAGCTTCAAGAGCGGCGCCCGCGCCGCGGTGTCGCGCCACAGCCCTGCCGAATGCGTGGCTGCCTGGCGAACTGTCGCGTTCCGATCCTCGAGTGCCCGCCGTACCGCCGCACGCGCCTGGTCGCCGTCGATCCTCGTCAACGCCCAGACCGCATTCAGCCGCGCCGTCACTGACGCCGAGGTCCCCAAAGAGGCAGCGAGGTCCGCGACCGCTGTCGCGCCGCGCACGCCGAGCTGGTCGATCGCCCGCGCTCGGACCGCCGTGCGTTCATCGTCCAAAAGCGCCACCAGCCGGTCGGACGGCAGCGAGCTCCAGGCGAACTTCGTTCCTCGGGGATCCGCGATCGTCCGCGCGTCCTTCTTCCTCACGCGGTAGATGGCGCCGCGCACGTCGGGCTTCGCCAGCTGCGACGTCGGACAACAGAGCTTGTACCAGGCACCGGTGTCGACCACGAGCAGGCTGCCGTCCGCGTCCTCGACCACGTCGGTCGGGTGGAAGTCGCGGCTGGCCGACACCAGGAAGTCCGACTCACGATTGACGAAGGTGGCACCGCTCGGCTCGAGCACGTTGCGCGTCACCTTCCGAAGGCTGAACATCGCCGCGAAGAAGTTGTCGCGATAAGCCTCGCCGAACACCGCTGACGAATACCTGGTCAGCCCGGCGGGCACTGCCGGACCGAGCTGCGTCATCACCGGCATCAGGTCCCCGGTCCGGGGATGCCCGTCGATGACCGCGTGCGGCTTGCCGTACACGCCGCCGTAGATCGCATGAATGATTGCGTCGCGCCGCCCGAGCTGGGGATGTTCGAGGAAGGTGGCGGTCAGGATCCGTTCACCTCCGGGTGTGAACGCGACGTCGACGGGATTGTCCATGCCGCCGGTCATCACCGGCTCGATCTCCGCGTGTCCCGGCCGCCGGCGGAAGATGTGCGACGCGCGCGTCACGAGCCGCGGCTTGCCGGCCCGTTCATAGGTCTGCTCGGCGAACGCTCCTTTCGTCCAGTAGATCCAGCCATCGAGCCCGAGATACGGGCCGTGCAGATCGTTGGCGCAGCCGGTCAGCGTCTTCCCCTGGAACCACTCCTCGCGCTGATCGGCGACGCCGTCGTCGTTCGTGTCCGTCAGCTTCCAGATGCTCGGCGGCGCCGCTACGTACAGCGAGCCGTCGAACCACATCGTGCCCTCGGGCAGCATCATGCGGTCGGCGAAGACCGTGCTCCGATCGAAGCGGCCGTCGCCATCGTCATCGGTGAGCCGCATGATCCGGTGCGGCCGCTCGACCACCTGCACGTCGGTCTTGTCGTTCGATCCCGACGAATCCGCGACATACAAACGGCCGCGCTCGTCGAAGTCGGCCACGATCGGCCGTTCGACCAGCGGTGGTCCGGCGGCCAGCTGAACCTCGAAGCCTTCCGGTACGGTCAGCTGTGCATCTGGCTGCGCGCCGCCGGCCTCGGTCGCGGCAGGGACGCGCGCGATCGCGGCGGCGAGAAGAAGGAGCGCGAACGAAATCGCTGCAGGTCGAGTAGTCATGGCCCTCGGCTTCCTATCCGCGCCGGATTTTACTGCTTTCTCACCTTCCTCCATGTTCGCGCAGGTACACGGCAATCTCGCCGAACTGCTTGCCCTCTCTTCCGGCGGCCGGCAACGATGTGGCGTACTCGGCCCAGCCGAGCGGTGTGGCATCCTCTGCCGTGTCGCGGGTGGTGAGCTTGGCCCCGGCTTCCACGAGGACCTTCACGGCATCCAGCGATCCCGACCATACGGCATGATGCAGCGGCGTCGCGTGCGAGTAGAAGCCCGACGTGAACGCGTCGAGATCAACACCGAGCGGCAGCAGCCGCGAAAGCGCCTCGGCCTTTCCGTTGAATGCCGCAAGGCCGAGCGCGACCTGCCTGTCTTCCGCCGTCGCCTGCGGCGCCAGCGCGGCCACGGCATCCCACATGCCCAGACACAGCGCAGCCGGGAGCGTCAGCCTGGCCCCGCGTGAAACCAGGTGTCTGGCGGCGGCTTCGTTGTGACAGATGAACGCCTGGACCGGTCCGCCCTCCATCGATGCGCCTTCATCGATGAGCACGTCCAGCAACTCCAACTGACGCCCGTTGTCCCGGCCGATCGGCGAGCACACGGCGAAATGGAACGTCGAGTCGAGCTGGTGCTGAAGATCGGGCACAGCAGCTCGCTTCGCAGCTCTAATAATGATGCGAGTCACGGCCCCGACGTTCGTCGACAACTGCCCCGTCCGGACGGCGTCTTCAGTGACGAACCAGAGGAGGTAGGGATCCTTGAAGAAGCCGTCGAGCGCCTTGCCGATCTGGCTCCGCAGCCGCTCACCCGGTGCGGTCAGGCGCTCGCGAACGAGTTCGGGATGTTGCTGCAGCAGTTTCTCGAGGGTCGCAATGTCGCCCGCGTCGATTGCCGTAACGGCGTCACGAAAGAGCGCGTCGAGATTGGGGCGGTCGGTCACCGGTGCGCGGACTGGACCACGGATAACACCTCTTGAGGTGAGGCCGGCAGCTTCAGTAGCTGCCCGAATTCCTTCCTGACGCGAGCCGCTTCGGCGCCCGGTACGTACTCTTTCATCGGCAGGATCGCTGCGCCGTTGGACCACGAGGTGAGATCACTTCGAAGCCGCCGGGCGGCGTCGAGCTGCATCATCACGACGTCGAACCTCTGACGGCCGACCTCACCGCGAAGAGCGTCTTCACTTGAGACGATCGTGGCCCTGTGGCCGACACCGTTCAAAAGGCGCCGCAGTTCGGCAATGAACTCGACGACACCCGCATCGGTGTTGTGTTGATAAAGGAGGATCGTGGCCGGCCGGAGCGTATGCTGGGCGAGCGGAAAGCGAGGCGCCTTCGGTGAGACGATGAACTTCGCGCCGCACGCCTGGAGCGCCCTTCCACTCACGTCGAGGAAACCGGCGAGCACTGCTAGCAGCACGATCAGCTTTCTCATGACTCGCACTCCCGGATTGATGTCACGATACTACTACTTGAATCCACGGCCCAGCGGGCGACCGCCGAAGGCCTGGAATCCCCAGGTCCAGCCAACACTCACCACGTGGGCGGCGTGCGTGTTCGCACCGTACAGCAGGCCGCCGTAGGACACCTCGACTGACATCGTATCGCCGAGCTGAAACGAAACACCGGCGGCATACCGCCACTCCCGCGTCGCCGCGGCCTGGTCGTGACCTGCAAAGCGCTCGTCGTCGTGGTCGCCGTGGAGATCCGACCATTCGAGCCCGCCGTGGACGCGACGCCAGTACGTCAATCCCTGCAGGGAGACGCGGCCCACAAAGTAGCCCGCTTCCACCATCGCGCGACTCCGGTTCAGCGAAAACTCCGCGGTGGGACTTTCCGTGAAGGTATACCCATAGGTTCCTTGAAGGTACCCCTTCGCTGCGCCATCGGCCGTCAGTATCCTGCCGGCAGCGACGCCCACCTCGAGCATGTTCAGCCCGAGGCCCTGCGCGGCATGCGCAAGCACGACATAGTCCCTGGAGGGAAGGATGAACGTGGTGAACGGAGTGAGTGCCCAGGCGCCGCGCGTCACCATGTATCGTGCACCAAGCAGCACGTCTTGAACGCTTCCGTGAAAGGAGCCGTCGTCATAAGACGGATCCTCCGGGTTATCACCTCGATAACGGGCGGTGATGAAGCCAAGCCCTCCCGTCAGTGCAAGAGAGTCTGTGATTCCCAAGTCGCCCTCGACGACAAGCGCGTGCGCTCGCACGTGCCCAATGTCCAGGGAGTTGGACTGGAAGTCCGTTCCAAGCGCTTCCTCGATCGGCGTGAGCTCCGGCCCCGTCAGGTTCGAAAACAGGTGCCGGTGCGCGACCAGCGATTGATAGGTGCTGGTCACGGCCACTTCACCCCGTTGCGGCACCCAGGCCGACTGTGCCAGGGCCGAGGACGGGCCCATGACCGCCAATGCGACGGCAACACGACCGCATGCAGGTCGAACCGTCATCTGCCGGCCTTGCCGCCGTGTCGGCTGGGACGGAACCGCGCGACACCCATCGGTTCACAACGCGGAAACCTGGCAGAAATCGGCTCACGATTCGCGTCACCTGTCGAAAAAGATTCTGCGCGGTGGACGCGAGGCACCGGCGGCATAATACGGGCCGACACCGTCGAACCTGCCGGGTATGGAGGACGAAACCTCACCGCCACCGGACGTGACCGGGTTGCTGCACGCATGGAGCGCTGGCGATCCGCATGCCCTCGACGAGCTCATGCCGGTGGTCTACGGGGAACTGCACCGCCTGGCCTCGGCAAGACTTCGAAGCGAGCGGGGCGATCATACGCTTCAGGCGACCGCGCTGGTGAACGAAGCGTTCGTTCGCCTCGTCGGGCAGACGCGCGTTCACTGGCTGAACCGGGCGCAGTTCTTCGGCACTGCCGCCCAGCTCATGCGTCGCATCCTGGTCGACCATGCCCGCGAACGTCGATCCGCGAAGCGTGGGGGCGCCGCCACGCGGGTCGAACTGGACGACGCGCTCGGGGCGGTGGAGCCGCGAGACGTCGATGTCCTGGCGCTCGATATCGCGCTCGAACGTCTCGAGCGACTCGACCCGAGACAGAGCCGGCTCGTCGTGTTGCGCTTCTTCGGCGGCCTGACGATCGACGAAGTCGCCAGGGTCCTGGACATGTCACCTGCCACCGCGAAGCGCGAGTGGGTGACCGCGAAGATGTGGCTGCGCCGCGAGCTCGCGACCTTCGACGAGCTCGCTGACTGAGAGCACGACCGCCAGTGCAGCCTGCAGATTCGAATCCCATCGATGACGCCTGAACGCTGGACACAGGTGAAGGAAGCGGTCGCAGAGGCGCTGGCGCGCGCGCCTGGCGAGAGAACCGCGCATGTGGCAGCGATTGGGATCACCGATCCGGATCTTGGTCGCGACGTTGCGGACCTGCTGACATACCACGTCGACGACACCTTCCTCGAGCTCCCTGCTGTTGCGGATAACACGGAGCCGGGACCTGATCCCGGCGCCATGTTCGGCACCTATCAAATCGCATCACTGCTCGGCCGAGGAGGCATGGGTCTGGTGTGCCTTGCGCAGGATCGGGTGCTCGATCGGCCGGTCGCGCTGAAATTCCTTTCCGCCCCGTTGCAGCGACTGGAAGCATCGCGAGGTCGTTTTCTGCGCGAAGCGAAGGCTGCGGCAGCACTCGACCATCCCTACATCTGCAAGATCTATCAGACCGGCGAGGAAGACGGGTGTCCATTCATCGCCATGGAGTACGTGCGTGGCGAGACGTTGCGATGCCGGCTCGATTCGGCACCGCTGCCGGTGAGCGATGTCCTTCGTGTAGCCGTGGAAGTGGCGGAGGCCCTGGAAGCGGCGCATGCCGCCCAAATCGTTCATCGCGATCTGAAGCCATCCAACATCATGCTGACGACCGGGGGGCACGCGAAGGTGCTCGACTTCGGTCTGGCCAAGCGACTGGCTGAAGCGAGCGGCGTTTACGCCGAAACCAGCGCAGCGCGCACCGACGCGAGCACCGTGCAGGGGACCGTGGCGTACATGTCCCCTGAGCAGGTGCGGGGGCAGGAGCTCGATACCAGATCCGACATCTTCTCTTTCGGTGTCGTGCTGTACGAATGCCTGACGGGAAGCAATCCGTTCCAGGCTGGCTCGGCGCTCGAAACCGCCTGGCAGATCCTGCATCGCACGCCACCGTCGCCGGCGCGCATGCGCAGTGGCCTGCCGCCATCGCTCGATCCGATCGTCGACCGGATGCTGGCCAAGGCGCCCGAGGATCGCTATCAATCGGCCCACGACGTGCGAATGGAACTGGTCCGCATCAGCGCCCTGGTCGATCGTGACCAGGTGCGCGACGAAGTTCCCGGACAGCCGGCTCCGTCGCCCTGGCTGCTGACGCGAAGGCGTACCTTGGCCGGCCTCGCAACGATGGCGGTCGCATTGATCGGGGCTGGTGCCTGGTGGGCCACCCGGACACCGCCCAGCGCTACCGGAAACGGCACTCCCCTGTCGCTTGCCGTGCTGCCGTTTGTCAACATCAGCGGCGATCCGCAAAGCGACTACCTCGCCAACGGCATCACCCATGCCGTGACGATGCGGCTGCACGGGGCCGGACTTCGAGTGCTCCCCTGGGAGACGGCCCGCCGGTTCCCCGCGCCGAGCGATCCGGCGCGGACCGCCCGCGAGCTTGGGGTCGCCGCGGTCCTCACCGGCACGTTTCTGATGAAGAGCGATCAATTGCGAGTCACGGTCTCGCTCGCCGGGGCCGCCGCTGACGTCCTTCCCTGGGCTGATCAGTTCGACGCAGCAATCGATGACATCTTCCGGGTGCAGACGCGCATCGCTCAGGGTGTGGCCACGAGGCTGGTTCCCGGGCTCACAAGCGATGCGGCCGCGGCACTGGCGAAGACGGAGTCTTCCAGCGCAGAGGCCTATGACATCTATTTACAGGGTGCCAACCACTTGCTCGAGGGCGATCGTCAATCCACGGACGCCGCATTTGGGTACTTCACGCACGCCCTTCAGATCGACCCTGATCTGACAGAGGCGCATGTCGGGCTCGGAGCCGTGTACCTGGAGCGCTTCTGGAACGGATGGGGCGGGGGATCGGGAAATCTCGGACTGGCCGAGAAGGCGTTTCAGAACGCGTTACAGCGGGACCTCCGCAGCATGCGGGCGAGGCGCGGCTTGAATCTGATTTCGTGGCATCGCGGCACCGGTGAAGCTCACCTCGAGTTTGCGCGCGACGCGGCACGTCTCGGCGACGACGACATCGACACACTGCTCGCGCGGGGTGAGGTGTTCACGACTGACGGACCGGAAGATCTCGCAGTCCCGCTGCTCGAGCGCGTCCTTGCCCTCGACCCGTTGAACCAGTCTGCAGCGTGGCATCTCCCCACCGCGTATCACTCGGTCGAACGCTTCGCGGATGCGATCAAGGCTGCTGACAAGTACGCCGATCGCTTCGGTCCCGACCCCTACGTCGAGATCAGGGCCGCGAACGCACTCGAGCACCTGGGAGCCGTCGAAGCCGCCCGAGCCCGCTACGATCGGGCCGCCAGGCCCCTGATGCCGGGCCGGACGCGGGCTGAATCAGCAGCTGGATACGGGCTGAGCGTGCTGCTGGGCGCGGGCAACTTCCACAACCGGAACGGCCAGCGCGCACTGGCGCGGCCGTTGTGGCAACGTGGGCTGGAGCTGACCCGGGCCACGCTGGCGACCGATCCGGACAGCATCGGGATGCGCGTGTATTACGCGAGCTTCCTCGGTGTTCTTGGCGACCAGGCCGGCCTCGAGAAGGAAGAACGCGATGTGATGGCGCGCGCTGAGGCCGCCGGGATCATTCCATCGGAGCTGCGGTACCTGGCCAGCGCACATGCCAACCTGGGAAACACCGGGCACGCCATAGAGCTCCTGCGATATGCCTTGAAGCGCGGACGGCTGTTCGGCCATCCCTGGTTGGTGGATCCGATCCTGAAGCGCGACGACGGCTTCGACGTGCTGCGCCGGGAATACAGCGCGGCTGAAGAGCGACGTCGCCGCTTGTTCTCCCCTCCTTCTTGAGCCGGGGGCTCCTCCTCACCGCGTTCGGTCCGGTTATTCGAAGATCAACACCGGGAAACCGCTCGGGACCGATCGGGGAATCAGCTTGCGCAGGTTGGCCGGCCGGGCGCGCTCGTCCAGCAGTCCCTCGCGGACGAAGTCGAGAAGCTGCCGGAACTCATCATCCGTCAACTCGACAGGCGTAGCGAGAATGGGATCGACTCGCGCGAGAACCGGCTCGATCGGCCCCATGGGTCCGGCAAGATCCGGATCGACCCCCGCTGCTCCAGCGTCGTAGCGCCGCGCTGACCCAAAGACATCGAGATGATGCCGTACGGCATCCGCCAGCCGGGTGAACGCGCCGTTGTGAAAGAACGTCGGCTGGAGTGCCACGTTGCGGATCGGTGACGTGCGGAATCCATAACGGTCATCAGGGTTGCCAGTGATCTGCTCCAGGCCGAAATCCTCGTTCTGCCCTGCACCGTCGAATGTCATATTGCCGAACGAAGGAGCAATCTGGGGAACGCCGATGACGTGCGGTGAAAAGTCGCTGAACATCTCGTTGGCCGCTCCCGCCACCGCGTGACACTGGACGCATCGGGCCGCGCCGAAGAACAGGAGCGCCCCTCGTTTCTGATCGTCGGTCAACGCGTTCCTGTGCCCTCGCGCGTACCGGTCGATCGGCGCATCGGCAAAGGTCAGCGAGAACTCGAATTCCGCGATCGCCAATCCGAACATGTCGAAGTCGATATCGCCGCCGTTTCGGACGGATGCAAAGTGCCGCCCGAACCGGCGCCGGTACTCCACGACCTCATTGATGCGCCGCAACACCTCACGCCGGATGTCGAAGTTGTCGCCAGGGAACGCGAATCCGGCGACTTCCACCCGCTCCGTCGGCGGAATGAAGGCCTGCGCGACGAGCAGGTGCGGCAGGTACGAGAGCGTCAGCCCTTCCGGTGCGGGAAACAGGAGCCCGGCGCTGTTGTCGAACGGATCATTCGAGAGAGCCGCGAACCGCGAGTTCCACATCAGATTGGGAAAGAAGCCGGAATTGACAACCATCGGCGTGCGCCGTTGATTGCGCGGCCCGGCGCGATGCGGTCCGACGATCCCGTTGTTGTCGACGCCGATGGCGATGGATTGCGAATCGCCGAAGCCGTTCGCCGGTGAATGACAGCCGGAGCAGTTGTTGTCGTCGTTGAGCCCGGTGATCGTGTCGAACCAGAGAAGCCGGCCGAGGTCAGCGAGCTGCCGATCGACCCGGCGTCCGAGTCGCGTCTCCAGCGTCGACTCGATCCTGCCGGTGAAGCCGTGACCTATCAGAGCGGCTTGCAGCTGTCGATCCAGGCCACCGTTGTCATCCGCCGAGATTCTTGCGACCGTGATCAGCGCCCATCCCGCTGCAGCGACCAGAACCGTCACCCTCGGCATCAGCGATGTGATCATGATGGCTGCGCCCTCCAATGACTTCGATCTGTCGGCTCCTGCACCGCGGCAGCCGCACCGGGCGTGCCCGATCACGGCACGCGCGGATTGAGAAACGTGAATATGCCGTTTGGATTGTTCAGCCAGATCCAGGCGTTCAGGACCCAGATCGGAAACGGCTCCTCCGACTCCCATTCATCGTCGTCACCGCTGAAACCTTCCGGCACCGGAAAGATGTTCGGCATGACGTATTCCACCGCCACCAGCTTCAGTTCGGCCTCGCCGGGACGTGAAGCGTAGAGAAGCACCTCGGGCTGCTCGAGGTTGAACGTCCCGTCCACCAGCAGAGGGTTGATGTAGTGGTAGCCCTCGCCCGATGTGTACAGATTGCCGTCGACGTAGCCCTCTGCCAGGGCATTGGCGAGGTCGTGATACTTGGCCGTGGCCCGGCGCACTTGCGCGAGCTCCCGAAGCGTGAGTGCCGACAGCTCGCGCGGGCCTGCGGCGGACTTGCGCGCGTGGTGCGCGTGCGACAGCGCTCCGATCAGCCTTTTTGAAGAGTCGGGCGCGCCGACAACGGGGGCTGCCTCGGAGGTGGTGCGAGCGCTCACAAGCGCACCGCCGATGAATAGTGAACCAGCCGTCGTGAGCGTGGACAGCAGACGAGACGCCTTCATAGTGCTTCTCCTTGGAAGCGGTCGGTTACGCACTAACGCGGAAAGCGCCGGCGGATCGGCTCAGGAGACGCCAGTCCCCCGGGGAGAGCGGAGACGAGTGAGACAATTCGCGTCGTGAATACGTTCGAGGATGCGTCCATGCCGTGGCGACCCCTGCTCGTCGTGGTCGCGATTTCTACGGGTACGACCACCGCCATCGCGGCGCTGTCTGCGTGGATGGGATGGTCCGTGCGGTCGCCGGCGTGGGCCGCACTCGCCCCCCTCGCGATGTGGTCGCCCGCACTTGGACGCTCGGTTGCGCAACGGACAGTCGATCGCAATTTCACGTCTACCCTGCCGCTTCGATGGGGATTGACGGGCCCACGCCTGCTGGTGTGGCCTCTGATCGTTCCGCTCACTGTCTATGGAGCCGCGTACGCGGCGGCGTGGGCTGCCGGCTTCGCACACTGGAACCCGGGCGGTGGCCGCTGGACGACCGGCACACAGATCGCCCTCAACCTGTTGGTCAATCTGGCTGGTCTCGGAGTCTTCGGTACGTTCAACGCGCTCGGTGAAGAGCTCGGCTGGCGCGGGTATCTGCAGCCTCGCCTCGACACCGCTGGCGTGCGCAACAGCGTGGCCGTCGTGGGGCTCGCCTGGGCGGCTTTCCATACACCACTGATCCTGGGAGCCGGCTACGTCAACTCCGGCGGCCTCCTGACCAGCATTGCGCTATCCCTGGCGCTCAACCTGCCGCTCGCGTTTCTTTTTGCCTACGGATCCTACCGGTCCGCCAGCCTCTGGCCGGCCGTCTTCTTCCACAGCTTTCACAACACAATTTCGCAGTGGCTGTTCCCGAAGTTCTTCGCCGGTGGCGAGAACGAGTTCTGGCTGGGAGAGGGCGGCCTGCTCCCGCTCTCCGGTTATGTCGTGGTCAGCGTCATGGTTTACGTCTGGATGCGTTTGCACGGGCAGTCATGGGAGGCGCTTGCACGGCGTGCGCTCGAGACCCAGGCTGGCGAACCGGCCGGCTCGGTTCGACCCGGCGGCCATAGCCGTTGACAGGTCCGTCGCCGACTCTCGGCGAGCCGGTCGATCAACTCGATGCGGAGCGATGCTTTTTCCTCGAGCGCTTCTGTATCGACTCGTCCCGCAAGCTCGATGCTCGTTGCGACCCAAGAGCATACGCAGGACCAGATTGGGAACGGCGATTTCACCGTTCGTGGGAAGGCGCGGCCGCCCCGCTCGGTGTGTAGCGGCGCCAGGAGCAGTGCGTCCGCAGGAGGTCCTGCTTCATCGTGTCCTCGTTGCCGTCGGAGACGATGCTCGTATGCTTCAGCGGTTGCCCGCGGCGGTCCGGACAGGTCAGCGTCAGCGCCGTCACGATCTGTGATCCGGGATCGCGCTCGTAAGTGGCGCTGAATGCTTCCTGGCTGCCATCGCCACGGGACTCGGACACCGCGCTGCCCCGGTCGTTCCACGCATACCGGACCCATGTGCCGTCGGATCGCTGGCTCTGAGTCCGCACCACACGCTCTCCTTTCACCTCGTACGTAAAATCGAAAACGAGAGGCGGGCGACCGTCACTGAAGTGATTGATCTGCCGTACGCATCGGCCGTTCTCGAACTGGTTCTCGATCGAGGCTCCCGGCTCTTCGATGGTCGTCAGCTCGTTACGGTCGTTGTACCCATAGCGTCGGACTGAGCCATCGCTCGACGTCACCCGCGACAGACGCCCCCGGCCGTCGTACTGGTAGCGCACTTCCATGCCGGTGCTGCCGCGTGCGTGTGTGATCCGGTCGCGATCGTCGTACTCGACCTTGATCCAGCGGTCATCGGACTCGATGGCCTGAAGGCGGCCTCGCGCATCCCGCCGGTAGTTCGTGTTGTGGCCATCTTCATCGCGAGCTCGAAGGATGGAACAGACCTGGCCGCGCCCTCCACAGGGCTGAAAGACGGACAACGCACCGCTGCGGCGGCGAAGTGCCCAGTGCATTCCGGTCCATCCCAACCGGGCGCCGGCCCAACCCGGCAGGCCATCGCGATGCATGTACATCGCATTGGTGACGGAAGTCCCGTGCGACGTCCGCTGAAACGTCACGCGTCTGCCGCTGTCGAGGATCAACTCGGCCCACTGGAAGCGCTGTCCGTCGCCGCGGAGCCAGATATCGCCGCTGTGGGTTGTGCCGATACCGAACGCCAGCGGCTGGTTGTACCCCGAGAGGTATGTGCGCTTCAGAATCAACGGGGGCGTGCCACGAACGATCAGGTCCTCGTTCTCGCGCGAGTAGACACCAGTTGAAAGATTGGCCGCTCCCTTGTGAAGCGGCTCGTAGTCAGGCGGCAGATCGTGCTCGATGCCCCACCTGGGCGTTGGAAGCAGGAGCAGCCACGCGCCCGAGGACGCCGGTCCCTCGAAGAGCGCCGCGACGAACAGCGTCATGCAGGCAACGGCGACGACGAGGAGGCGCTTGCGCAACTCGTCTGCCGGGGCAACAGCAATGCCGCCGGCCGGGGCAGATTTTGCCGAACGATTCCCCTCCCATGACGTCGAGTCGTTACAATTCCGGCCGGCCTGGTTACGGAACGAGCGACGTGGACCAATCGGAGTACTGATTGGACTCTCGGCAACTTCGAGGAGCCGGCTCAAGCGTTTCTCATAGGTTCTTGGGGCGCCGATGGCCCACTCGTATTGGCCTAAGGTGCAGTAGTTCTGCCCTGCCCTCAGTCAGTAGTGTGGGTTCGTGCCCAACCAAGTGGTTTTGGAATTCCTCGCGTTCGCCGTCCCGGTCTCGCTGGCCGCTACTCTTGTCGCGCTCTTCGTCGCGTTCTCTGGCGGACGCAAATGAAGCCCTGAGCCGGGTCGCTGGCTTTGGAGCGCTTCCCCCACTTCCTGACCTGGCAGCACAGGCCGTTTGCGTTAGTTCTACGACAGACGTACGATTTCCGCCTCTTGGCCAAGCGGTCGGACTCCAACGCGCCTCACCGCATCCCACCCACGGATGCTCCTGCGGATGCGATTGAACGCCTCCTGCCACGGAAGGCCCTGCAACTCGTGCCCGGAGACGTCGTCATCGCCCGGGAGCGGGTTCCCCGGGTCAACACGAATCCCATCTCCAATGTGCCCCAGTGGCGCTTCCGGGTCTCTATCCATCAAGACCCTCGGAGCCAGAGCCAGGTGTTCACCGGCTTCGTACACGGCGCGGCGGCCGCCGATCAACTGGGTGCGGAGCTGAGAACCCGGGTCATGTTCGTGGAGGATGAGATACCGTCGCTGCTGACGGACTATCGTCCACGTCGAAGTCAAGGCTCCTGAGACCAGGAAGGATCAGATACGGTCAGCGATGACGGAATCGCTGAAAACGTTCACCCGCGACCGCCGCGGTGCGTCGGCCGGCACAGCGGCCGCTGGTGGATCGCGATCGATCTCGGG
>Ga0209382_10001536_pt1 | contig 35997 bp, 35 predicted proteins | sample SoiMetdeltSBSDD5_FD_187599 | JGI IMG/M metagenome (GOLD analysis project Ga0209382, IMG submission 187599) | Bulk soil microbial communities from a Populus tree surrounding site in Tennessee, USA - Soil MetaG P. deltoides SBSDD5 (SPAdes) (version 2) | ecosystem: Environmental > Terrestrial >... | reverse complement strand
GCTGGTCGCCATCGAGCCCAAGGTCTTCGACCTGCTGGCGTTCGTGATCGAGAACCGCCAGCGCGTTGTCAGCCGGGACGATCTGATCGCTCATGTCTGGGACGGGCGCATCGTCTCGGAATCGGCGCTCGCCCGCTGCATCAGCGAGGCGCGGAGCGCCATCGGCGACGACGGCGAAGCCCAGCGCCTGATCAAGACCTTGCCCCGCAAGGGGCTGCGCTTCGTTGGCGCGGTGCGCGAAGAACGGCAGCCGTCCGGGGCCGCCGAGGCGGACGCCAGGCCCGAGAAGCCTGCCCCCCTGCCCTTGCCCGACCGGCCGTCGATCGCCGTTCTTGCCTTCACCAACATGAGCGGCGACCCGGGGCAGGACTACTTCAGCGACGGCATCACGGAAGACATCATCACCGGCCTCTCGCGCTTCTCCGAGCTGTTCGTCATCGCCCGCAACTCGAGCTTCCAGTACAAGGGAAGATCACCCGACATACGCCAGGTCGGCCGCGAGCTCGGCGTGCGCTACGTCCTCGAAGGCAGCATCCGTCGCGCCGGCGATCGCGTCCGCATCGGCGCCCAGCTCGTCGATGCCGTGACCGGCGCCCACCGCTGGGCCGAGCGTTACGACCGCGAGCTGAAGGACGTCTTCGCCGTCCAGGACGAGGTTTCCCGGGCGATCGTTGCGATCCTGGTGGCCCACGTCAACAAGGCCGAGGCGGAGCGCACGCTGCTGAAGCCGCCGGAGACCTGGCAGGCGTATGATTTCTTCATGCGCGCTTCGGACCTCTTCAGCACGGCTTGGCCGTCGTCAAACTTGGCCGGCCTTTATGAAGCGCGCCGGCTCCTCGAGCGCTCCATCGCCCTCGATCCGCACTACGCTCGGGCCTATGCCATGCTTTCGAATACTCACCTTGTGGCTTGGCTCCAGCCGTTCGATGAAGATCATCTGAGCCCCGCTGCCCTCGAACGCGCGCATCGGCTCGCTCGAAAGGCCGTTCAGCTCGACCCCAATCTCCCGATCGCTCATGCCCACCTCGGGCAGATCCTGACCTTCCAGGGCCAGCATGAGCAGTCCATAGCCGAGTTCGAGAAGGCCATTGCACTGAACCCCAATTTCACGGATTGGCGGTTCGGTGCGACGCTGGTTCGCGCGGGACAACCAGCGAGGGCCATCCAGGTCATCGAGACGCACATGCGGTGCGATCCGTTTTATTCGCCGTGGGCACCCGGCGTGTTGGGGCTGGCCCGGTACTTGCTGAAAGAGTATTCGCAAGCGCTGCCGCCGTTGCGCGAATTTACATCCCGGGCCCCGGACATAAGCCAAGGCCACGTCTGGCTGGCTGCCACTCTCGCGCAACTGGGGCAGCTCGACGAGGCGCGCGCTGAGGCAGCCGAGGTCCTGCGGATCGATCCGAAGTACACGATCGACGGTACCCAGAGGCGATCGTCCCTCTTCAAGCGCCCCGAGGACACCGAGCATATCTTCGACGGCCTGCGCAAGGCGGGCCTGCCGGAGAGATAATCTGCGTCGCGACGTCTCAGGGCAACTTGCAACATCCCTTTTGCGAGTGCCCCAGTGGTGGCTCGAATGACCCTTGCAGGTCAGAAGGGGTAAGGCTCTAACGAACAACATATTTCCGGTTCGTATCGGCCAGCAGACGTGAGCCCGGCATCGCTCCGTGTAAATGAGGACACGGCCTAGACTTGTCGCCTTGGCGGGATCCGCACCGCAAGGCGCACGAAGGTCCTGGACAGGACCCAGATCGCGCGCAGCGCGGCCGCAAGGTCGCCGGACACCTTGGAGACGCCGCCGGCGCGCCGCCGCTGGCCGACGGGCACCTCGAGGATGCGCAGCCCGGCCGCCGCGGCGCGCATCTGCATCTCCAGGTTCCAGCCGAAGGTCTCCTCGCGCATGCCGAGCCGGTCCAGGGCGTCGCGCCGGATGGCACGGAAGGGCGACATGTCGGTCGAGCGCACGCCGTAGCGCAGGCGCAGAAGCAGGCCGGTCAGGCGTCCGGCGGCAATCTGCGCCGGGCTCAGGCTGCCCGGCTCGCGCGGGCCCTCGAGGCGCGAGCCCAGCACGAGGTCCGCCTCCCCGCGCTCGATGGGCTCCAGCACGGCCGGGATCATCTCGGGACGGTCGCTGCCGTCGCCGTCGATGAAAAGCACGACCCCGGCGCCGGGGGAGATGGCCGCGATACCCGCCTGCATGGCGCGGCCGTAGCCGCGGCGCCGCTCGACGACGACGCGGGCACCGGCCACAGCCGCCCGCTCGGCCGTGCGGTCGGCAGAGCCTCCGTCGACGACGACCACCTCGCCCACGCCGTGAGCGCGCACCGCCGCCACGCACGGGCCGATGGCAGTCTCCTCGTCGAGGCAGGGGATGACGACGGAGACCGCGGCGCGGCGCGGCGGCTCAGGCGCTGCCGGATCGGCCATGGGTCACAGGCTCCAGCGCAGACCGCAGCCGGCGCAGCACCTGGGCGGTTCGGCGGACTGCAGGCCGGCGCGGAACTCGCGGTAGGCCTCCCCGTTCCAGATCTCGCGCAGCGTCTGCTGCGTGGCGTCGCCCAGGGTGTAGTTCTCGTAGCCCGCCTGCGAGAACGGCGCGATGCAGCAGGGCAGCGCCCGGCCGTTGGCGGTGAAGTACATCACCGTCCACGGCCGCCGGCAAAGCGACCACGGGCTGGTGTCGGTCTTGCGAGCCAGGCTCTCGCCGGGCTCGGTGGCGCCAGAGGCGTTGAAGGCGATGCCGAGCGCCGCAGCCTGCGCCTCGGCGTCGGCCAGGTGCCGGGCCTCCTCTCCGCCGAGGCGCTCGAACAGGGCCTGGTCCGGCGTCGCCATGCCGAAGGGCGCCTCCTCGCAGAACACCAGGCGCTGCAGGTAGACCTCCATGACGCCGATCCCGTGGGCGAGGCGCACGAACTCGGGAAGCTGGGCGATCGTCTCCTTGAGGCCCGTCAGCCACAGCGACACGCGCGGACGCTCCAGGCCCTCGCGCGCCTGCATGGCGGTGAAGGCGGCGACGTTGCGCAGGATGCGATGGAAGTCGCCCGTGCCGCGCACCGTGCGGAACGTCTCCGCGTCGGCCGCGTCGAGCGAAACGCGCAGCTCGTCGAGCCCGGCCTCGGCCAGCTCGCGGCCCTTCCTCGGCGTGAGTGCGGTGCCGTTGGTGTTGAACAGCACGTAGATGCCGCGCTCCTTCAGGTAGCGCACCCGGCGCGGCAGGTCCTTCACCAGCATCGGCTCGCCGACACCATGCAGCACCACGCGGGCGATGTTGGGCACCTGGCCCACGATGCGGGTGAACAGCTCCCAGCTCATGTCCGCCTCGGGCTCCAGATCGGCATAGGTGCGCGGGCAGGTGCTGCAGAGCAGGTTGCAGCGGTTGGTGGTCTCCAGGTAGAGGCAGACCGGATCGGCCGTCGCCGTGGAGCTCAAGGCCGTCCCGGCAGCTTCATGGTACCGACGCGGGTCGATCACGCCGACGCTCATGGGTCTCTCCAACGGTGCGATTGAGGGGGTTGCGCCACCGCAAGCCCCGCGCATCGGCGGCAAGCGCGGCAGCAGTGGCGAGGGTGAAGAGGGCGATCCGGGCGCCGTAGCCGGGCCAGCCGGTGCCCTCGACGCTGTCGTAGAGGAGCGGCGCAGCGAGCGTCAGGACCCAGGCGGTGGCCGAGGAACGAAGCGCCAGCACGGGTACCAGGACGAGGAAGTACCAGGGGTAGTGCGGCGAAACGAGGATGAGGAACACCGCGAGCAGCCAGCCGAGGCCAGCGAGCGCCGCCTCGTCCGACCTGTCCCTTCGGAAGCCGACAGCCAGCGCCAGGCCGACGACGACGGCTGCAGCGACGGCAATATACACGCGCTGCGCACCCGGCACCGGCCCGGCAACGCTTTCGAGCAGCCACAGAACGTTGAAACCGCGCCCGGACGCCAGGCCCTCCTCGTCGACGTAGCCTCCGAGATAGCCCAGGACGCCGCTTGCGACCGACAGGTAGGGCAGGTACGCCAGCACCGCGGTCAGCGCCACGATGAGCGGGAGCCGCCAGTTCCATGGGCGCCAGAAGACCGGGAGAGCCAACAGCGCGGTCGGCTTCACCAGCGCGCCCAACGTGACGAGCGCGCCCGCAAGCAGCGTGCGGCCGCCCAGGAATACGAGCAGCCCGGCCATCAGGAGCACACACATGGCGATGTCGATGTGGCCGCTGCCAGCGATCTCCCAGATCGGCAGGGGGTGCCAGGCATAGACGACCACGCGCGTCGGCGGCTGCCCCAGGCGTTGCAGCAGCGCCAGAAGCACGACGACCATCGCGGCCTCGAACGCGATGAGGCCCAGCTTCATGGCCACGACGCTCTCGCCGAAGCGCGTGACGGCAAGGAAGACAGCCTGGGCCGCCGGCGGGTAGATGGTCGGCGCAGTGTCGGCGCGGTTGATGTTGGGGAAAATCGCGGCGTCGCGCAGATGCGCAAGCTCGGGGGCGGCCGGCACGTAACGGTAGGGATTGATGCCGGCGGCCTGCACGCGTCCGTCCCAGACATAGCGGTAGATGTCGGTGGAGAGGTAGGGCTCGGCGAACAGGAGGCCGAGCCGCATCAGCGCCGCGCCCGCCAGGATCACGGCCAGGGCCCGGCGCATGCCGGCCCGACCGGCGAGGCGCAGCGCGATGAGGATGCCGGCGCCGCCGGCGGCGAAGATCGCCAGCAGCGCCCAGCCGCCGCAGGTGAGATGCAGCCGCGGCCCGGCGGCGTTCAGCCCCGCCAGCACCGCGGCGAGCGCGCCGAGCCACAGGATCGGGCCCCAGGGCCGGGCCGGAGGCTGCGCGGCGGCCGTCATGCGACGAGGCTTGCCGGCGCCGCAGCGGCGAGGCGGGCCCGCAGCTCGGCGCCGGCGATGAGGCGCTCGAGCTCGCGCCGCGTCCATGCCGCCGGGGTCGGCTTGCTGCCCCACACGCGGAAGGGGCGGCCGTCGACGGCCTCGCCCACCAGGACGCGCAGCGCGCCGAGGTCGTCGACGTCGTACCAGGAGGGCAAAAGGTGCACGGCGAGGCCCGCTTCGTGCGCCCGCGCCAGGGTCTGGGCGGCCACCCGCTCTGTGCTCCAGTCGATGTCCTCGAACAGGCGGCGATGCGGCCGCTTCAATCCGATGAGGTAGTAGCCGCCGTCGGTCGACGGCCCGAGCACGATGCGATCCCCGGGCGCGGCGAGCGCCGTGGCAGCGGCAACGAGGTAGGCGGCAGGCAGGGTGGGGCTGTCCGAGTTGAGCAGGCCTACGGCCCTATGGCCGGCATCGAAGAGCCGCGTTGCCGCGCCATAGAGGCAGTCGCCGAAGCCGGGCGCGACCGACTCGATGAGGCCGATCCTCTCCGGGAGGATCTCGCGGAAGAAGGCGGCGCTGCCCGCGGGTGCGAAGGCCATATAGGGGGCGATGTTGGCGAACGCCGATGCGCCGGCCAGGTTGTCGGCGATGTCGCGCAGGAATGCAGTATTGAGCCCGGCGGCCTCCTCGGGCGTGAGCGGCGGGGTGAGGCGGGTCTTGGCCCTCCCCGGGATCGACGCCTTCGCCATGACCGCGATCGCGCACACCCCGTCCTGCGTGTCGCCGTCAGGCTCGCCGATCGCGCCGCGCATCGTTCGCGCCCTCCCTTCAGATGCCACTGAACCAGTTGAAGCCGCGGTCCTCCCAGTAGCCGCCGCGCCACTCGTTGGTGACCTCCATCGCGGTGATCCACTTGGGGTTCTTGAAGCCGAGCTTGACGGCGGTGCGCAGGCGCAGCGGGAAGCCGAACGGGTCGGCCATGGGCTCGCCGGCATACTTGGTCGCGAGCAGCGTCTGGGGATGCAGCGCCGAGGCCATGTCGATGCTGCCGTAGTAGTTGTCGGCGCAACGGAAGGCGACGTACCTCGCCGTGAGATCGGCGCCGATGCGCTCCAGAAACCGGCGCAGGTTCGGGCCCGACCACTGGCCGATATAGTCCCAGCCCTCCACGCAGATGTGGCGGATGATGATCTCCTGCTCGGGCAGCTCGTAGATCTGCCGGAGCGTCCAGGGCCGCTTGTCGGCGATGAGGCCGGCGAGCTCCAGCTTCCAGGTGTCGCCGTCGACCGGCGTCACGTCCTCCACATCGTAGTAGGCGTTGAAACGTGGCGGCTTGACGACCTTGTCCGGGGAATAGGTCGGAGCCAGATGATTGGGCCGGAACAGGAGCGCCTGTGCTCGGTCGTTCCATGAGGAGACCGCCCTCAGCACGCTCTGGACGGAGTCGCGCCGCGTCACGTCGCAGCCCGTGAGCAGGGTGAGCGCGCCGAGGCTCAGGCCGCCACGCAGAATCTTGCGGCGGTCGATCGCGCGCAGGAGCGCGCGGTTCTCCTCCATCGCGCTCTGGTCGATGCCGCCGCCGGGGCGGAACCGAGATCTTGAAGGCGGGCGATGAGACATGGGTTGTCTCCTCAGGACTTCATCTCTTCGGGCGGCCCGGCTTTCGGCTCCATCCGTTCGGACTGGCCGGACTGCTCGGGTTTCGGCTGCATCCTCTCGGATTGACCGGGTTGCAGCTCCGCCTCGTGCCCTGCGGAGGCGGCATCGGCCGCCGTCGGCATCGGGTCGGCGGTCATCGGCACCGGATTGGCCGGCGCCGGCGCTGGAGCGGCCGCCGGCTCGCGCGGCAGCGGCGGGCCGCCCGTCACCATCGCCACGAGCGTCCTCGGCACGAGCAGCGCCAGCGCCACGTGCACGAGGAGGAAAGCGACAATGGCGGCCATGCACAGGAAGTGCACGAGGCGTGCGGTCTGGAAATCGTAAAACAGCACCGCCAGCTCGGAGAATTGCACGGGCTTCCAGATCGCCAGGCCGGAAAGCACCTGCAGGACGCCGATCAGGATGATGGCAACGTAGAGGACGCGCTGCACCGCGTTGTAGCGGGTGAGGTCGTCATGGCTGAGCCTGAACGCCAGGGCCGCACGCACCTCTGCGACGATCTCCCCGAGCCGGATCGGCAGCAGCATGCGCCGGAAGCGCCCGGTGGCGAGCCCGTAGACGAGATAGGCGAGGCCGTTCGCCATCAGCACCCACATGGCCAGGAAGTGCCACTGCAGCGCGCCCTCAGGCCCGTCGCCCAAGGTCATCCAGTGGGGAAAATGCAGCCAGCCGAACAGCACCTCGTCGTTGTAGATGGCCCAACCGCTCAGGATCATGACGATCATGGCCACGGCGTTGGTCCAATGCATGACGCGGAGCGCCAGCGGGTGCAGGCGCAGAGGAGGCCTGGCCTTCGCTGGTACGTCCGATGGAGCGATGGTGTCCGTCATGTCGCTTCTTGCCTGTATCACGGTCAGCGCCCAACAAGCGCCGCCCAGTCCCCTCTCCCCGCTGGCGGGGAGAGGGCTCGGGTGAGGGGCAGCCCCAAGGGAAAGCCCATCCGCGGGGAGCCTCCCATCATGCTCGGCGCTCTGGCCTCCAACGAGCCCCCGCGCTGACAGGTCGCCGCCCTTGGCTGCCCCTCACCCCGACCCTCTCCCCGCCGCCCTCGGGTCACTGCGACCAGCGCGCGCTCATGGATGGCCGACGGCGGCGGGGAGAGGGAGTCCGCGCGTCCCGGGAACGACCCGTTGCCGTCTCTCGGCTTGCGTGGCCTCGCAGGCATCGGACGCACTCCTCAACGCCGGTAGAGGCCGATACGGATGATCTCGCCCGCCGCCAGGACCTGGGCCTGCGGGTCGCTCCAGGCCGGGGCGGCGTCGAGTTCCGCGCGCGTCATGTCGAGGGCGGCGAGCTGGCGGCCGCCGATGGCGACCACCTCGACCGGCACGGCCACCGGGCGCCGTCCCCAGCCGAGAAAGCCGCCGTACGGCACGATGAGGCGGATCTTGCCGGCAGGCGTCCGCACCACGCTTGCAACGTAGCCCAGGGTACGGTCGTCGAAATCGAGCAGCGGCAGCCCGATCAGGTCGCCCACCTTCACGGGTTGGGGAAACCGACGCTGCATCCTCTGCTCCGGTGAGAGCTCGGCCGTGGGCTGGGTGGCGGCGGGCTGGAGGCCGGCGAGAACGGTCAGCACTGTGACCGCGGCAGCGGCGCGTCGCAGCATCGAGGCGGCCTTCCGATCAGCCATGGATCACTCTCCCGCCGAGCCGTTCGCTGCCGCACTGGTGCGCCGCATGCCGTTCGCCGCTCCGCTGCGCGCGCCGCTGGGGCGTCTGCGGCCCGGCCGCAGGCCGGCGAGCGCCTGCTCGATGTCGGCGATCAGGTCGTCGACGCTCTCGAGGCCGGCCGAGAACCGCAGGAGGTCGCAAGGACACGGGCTGCCGGACCCCTCGATGCTCGCGCGGTGCTCGACCAGGCTTTCCACGCCCCCCAGCGAGGTCGCCCGCTGCCACACCTGCATACGCGCGGCACCGGAGATCGCGGCTGCCCCGCCGCCCCGGATGCGCATGGAGAGCATGCCGCCGAACCCGCCCTGCATCTGGCGCGCGGCGATCGCGTGGCCGGGGTGCGAGGCGAGGCCGGGATAGAGCACGCCGGCGACCGCAGGATGGTCTTCGAAGTGGCGAGCGATGGCGAGTGCCGCCGCTGACTGGTGGCGCACGCGGACATGCAGGGTGCGCAGGCCCCGCAGGAGCAGGGCGGCCTCGAACGGCCCCAGGATCGCGCCCAGCATGCGGCGAAGCCGCGCCGCGTGCTCCCACATGCGATCCTGGCGGGCGAAGACGAGCGCGCCGGCGACCACGTCGGAGTGGCCGTTGAGATACTTGGTCGCCGAGTGCACGACGATGTCGACACCGAAAGCGATGGGACGCGTGAGAACGGGCGTCGGCACGGTGGAGTCCACGGCGAGCAGGGCGCCCGCCGCATGGACGCAGCGCGCGGCCTCCGCGAGGTCCGTGATCACCCAGGTCGGATTGGACGGGGTCTCGAGCCAGACGAGCCTGGTGCGGTCCCGATCGATCGCGGCGCGCAGCGCGGCGAGGTCGCCGGCAGGGACGAATGTCACGTCCAGACCGTGGCTCGGCGCGTCCTCCGTCAGCCACTGCCGCAGGCCCCAGTACATCTCCGTGGGTGCCACGACGTGCGCGGGGCGCTCCAGCGCAAGAAACGCGGTCGTGGCCGCGGCCATGCCGGAGGACAGCAGGAGAGAGGCAGCGCCGCCTTCCAGCTCTGTGAGCACAGTCTCGACCTGCCGCACGGTGGCATTGTCCGAGCGGCCGTAGCAGTAGCCCCGGCGGTAGCCGTTGTCGGGGTCGCGCACGAAGGTGGTGGCGATATGGATGGGCGGGACGATGGCGCCGGTGGCGGCATCCCCGGCCCCGCCCGCCTGCACCGCGATCGTCTCCGGGCTCGTCTTGTGCACCCTGCCGCGCACGGGAAGCCCATGCGCCTTTCCGTTGGCTGCGCCACCACGGAGCCCGCTTGGCCGGGCCGTCGTCGACGGCATCTGGTTCGCGCGCCGGGTGGTCACAGGCTGCTCCGGATCGGCCACACACGGCAGCAAATACGCCGTGAGTTGCAGCACCGTTACCGTGCTCACGTTTTTGTGCTCTAGAGTTCCGAGCCAAGCAGAGGCTTGCGCTCGGGAGCGACGGGGCTCGGATGGGCGGTGCTCCGGGGGCCGGCGGGCGGGCGGGCCCTGACTCCTGTAGTGTAATGTTGCGGGCGGACGCCGCGTAGAGGGATCGTAGTGGCCTCGTGACCGACCGGGAGTCTCATTGGGCTGGGCTGATGCGAGCGGCCATCGGTGGCGATACCGAGGCGTATCGCCGGCTGCTCCAGGAGCTCGCTCCCGTACTGCGAGGGCTCGCGGGCCGCGGTCTCGCCCGATATGGGCTCGGCAGTGAGGACGTGGAGGATGTGGTGCAGGAGACGCTGTTGGCCCTGCATCTGAAGCGCGGCACCTGGGACTCGGCCCAGGCGTTCTCCCCATGGCTATACGCCATCGCGCGCAACAAGCTGATCGACAACCTGCGCCGGCGCGGCCGGCGTGTCCATCTGCCGATCGACGACCTCGCCGACCTGCCTGCCGCCGACGAGCAGCCCCGCGCGCACAACGGCGCCGACGCCCAGCGCCTGATCGCCGGGCTGAAGCAGCGCGAGCGCGACATCGTCATGGCCATCTCCATTGAGGGGGCGAGCGCCCGCGAGGTCGCGGAGCGGCTGGGCATGACGGAGGGCGCCGTGCGGGTGGCCCTGCATCGGGCGCTCCGCTCCCTCGCCAGGGCGTTCCGGGCGGGCCAGCCATGAAGACCGACGATCTCCTCGAGGCCATCGTCGCGGACGGCGCGCGTCGCCCCGCGCCGATCCCGGCTCGGCTGGCGGGCGCGCTGGCACTCGGCGGACTGGCCGCCGGCGCCCTGCTCCTGGCGAGCATCGGCGTGCGCCCCGACATCGGCAGCGCCCTTCAGACCTGGCGCTTCGTCGCCAAGATCGCCATCCTGCTCGCGTGCCTCGCCGCCGCGCTGTGGGCGAGCGCGCAGCTGGCGCGCCCCGACGCCGATCGGCGCAGGGTTCTGGCCGCTCTCCTCGTCCCGGTCGCCGCCCTGGCTGCGGCCGTCGCCTGGGAGCTGGCGACGACCTCCGCGGAGACCTGGCAGGCGCGGGCGATCGGCACCAACTCCCGCCTGTGCCTGACGGCCGTCACGCTGCTGGCGGTGGCGCCGCTCGTGCTGCTCCTGGCGGCCTTGCGGGCGGGCGCGCCGCGGTCGCCGGCCATCGCGGGCGCAGTTGCGGGCCTGCTCGCCGGCAGCGTCGGGGCCGTGCTCTACGGGCTTCACTGCTTCGACGACTCGCCGCTGTTCGTGGCCCTCTGGTATTCGCCCGCCATCGCCCTCGTCGCGCTGGCCGGCGCGCTCGCAGGATCGCGCGCGCTGCGATGGTGAACACATCGATCGCGTGCCTGGGGGCTCAGCCGGTCCAGGCGTCGGGGTCGAGCGGATAGATGGGCCGGCGCAGGCGGCGGTAGGCAATCCGGCGGTAGTCGAAGTCGATGGCGCCGGGCGCAGCCACGTAGAGGATCGCCTTGGCGATCGGCTCGAAGCCGGTGCGGAAGTGGTTCATGGACTTGACCACGACGTAGCGCCTGGCGGCCGGGTCGATGCCCACTCCGGTGAAGGCGCTGGGCGTGAACGTCTGGGTGCGCCTGGAGATGAGCACGATGTCGATGCCGCCATTGACGCCCTGGGCGCGGACGGCGGCGCTGTCCCCCATGGCGACCCTGGTGCCGAGGCCGTCCTGGTGGGCATCGCGCGTCAGCCGCGTCACCGTGGCATCGAGGTCGATCGGATCGCCCGACATGGGCCCGAGCTTGCCGCCGACCCGCAGGGGCAGGCGCGCGCCCTCGCCCGCCTCGAAGGCGAGCGCCACGGCGCCGGGGTCCCAGATGCAGCCCAGCGCGGCATCGCCCATGCCGCGCTCGAGCATGGCGCGCAGGACGAAGGTGGAGTCGCTGGGCGCGCCGCCGCCGGCGTTGTCGGCCATGTCCGCCATGACGATCGGGCCCTCGGGTGCCGCCAGCGCCCGGTCCAGGGCGGCGTCGAGGGGCAGCCACGGCGCCTCGATGCGCGGGCGCAGCTCCCGCAGCTCCAGCCCCAGCGCCCGGGCGAGGCCGCCGCCGTCGGCCCTGTCGCCGTCCGTGACCACCAGAACGCGCGTCCCCGCCTCCGGGACATCGCCCCAGGGGAAGCCGTGCCCAATGGAGATCGACAGCACGCCGTCGCGCCCCTCCAGCCCCCTGATCCTGCGCAGGAACGAAGCCATGGGCTCGATCCCCGTCGGATAGAGCCCGAGCATGCGGCAGTCGAACAGCGCCATGCGCGGGGCCGCCCGGCCCTCGGCCGCCGCCGCGACCATGTCGAACAGCTCGGCAGCACGCTCGCGCACGTCGATGTGCGGGTACTCCTTGAAGATGACGATGGCGGTGGAGGCCGCCACCAGCTCGTCGGTGAGGTGGCAGTGCAGATCGAGCTCCACGCCGACCGGCACGTCGGGGCCGACAACGGCGCGGATGCACTGCACGAGGTCGGTCTCGCAGGACACCGTGGCCTCGGCGACCATCGCCCCGTGCAGGCTGAGCAGCACCGCATCGACCGGCATGGCCTTGGCGAGGTCGGCCAGGATCTCGGCGCGGAACGCCTCGTAGACCCGCTGCACCGTCGTGCCTGCCGGCATCGCGAACGCGCACAGGCTCTCCGTCACACGCCACCCACGCGCCCGCGCGCGGTCGCGGAACACGATCATCGGCAGCGCGAACAGGTTGGGCGTCGGCCCGTAATCGCCACCGCGCGTGAGCGCCGTCTCGGCGAACAGCCGCGCCCCGGTCGGGATGGGCGAGAACGTATTGGTCTCGGTGCCGAGGCAGGCGGTGAAGAGGTGCATTGCGGTTCCCTCTGGCGTCGCCCGTGAGCGAACGGCGCGTCCTCAGTTAACCACCCGGTCGCCGTCGCACCAACACGCGATTCTCGGCGCGCTGCCCTGCGCCGAGCATCGTCGGCAGGACGTCCTCCAGTCGTCGTGTCTCGGCCCGGTAGGCAGCATCACCACGTTGTGGATGAGACGCCATCGCACCATACGTAGGCTTTCCTTATGCCACGAAGCCGCCTAGGCACGCCGCGCAGGCGATCGGGAGCCGGGACTCGTGCACAAACAGCGATACGCCGCCGTCTACGCCTTGCTGCTCGGCCTGCTCGCCGTTGCAGCGTGGCTGCGTCTCCGGGACCTGGGCGCCGACAGCGTATGGTACGATGAAGCCGCATCCTGGTTGCAGTCGAAGGGCTCGCTGGGCCAGCTGATCGCAGGGACGGCCAGGGACAACTACCCGCCCCTCCACAATCTCCTCCTCTACACCGCCATAAACATCGCCGGCACCGACACCGAATGGGTGCTGCGTCTGCCGTCCGCGCTGCTCGGAATTGCCAATGTCATTGCCATCTACTGGCTCGGCGTCCTGGTTGGGGACCGCGTTGCCGGCGTGCTCGCCGCGGCGATATTGACCGCTTCCAGCATGCACATCTATTTCTCGCAGGAAGCGCGCATGTATTCGCTGCTCGCCCTTGCGGCGACGTTATACGCAGCGTCGGCATTCCATTTTGCTGCCGCACCCACCCGTTCCAGGGCAGTGCTCGTCGCCGCCAGCGGCCTTGCCCTCGTGTACTCCCACCCGTTTGGAACGCTGAACTGGATTGCCATTACGATTGGCATAAGCATCAATATCGTCCAGACACCTGATTTTCCGCGCCGCAACCTTGCCCAGTGGATAAAAGCCAACGCAGTGATCGCAATCGGCTTTCTACCTTGGGCAATCGTGCTCATGCGGCGAATTGGGGTAGTCGCGGGACGTTTCTGGGTGCCTTTCCCGTCCGTGGACTATGTCTACGCCCAGATCAACTGGCTGTGCGGCGGACCGCTGGCTGCCGTGGTCTTGTTGGCCGCTGGCGCCATCGCCCTTCGCACCCATACCCGCGTCGCGCGGGTCCTGCTTGTCTGGTTGATCGGGCCATTCGCAGTGGCGCTGCTGGTCTCTCTTCTCACGTCAACGCATATCCTGAATGGACGTTACCTCATAGGCGAGCTTCCCGCCCTGGCAACGCTTGCCGCGCTCGGCATGGCCTCTCTCGCAGCTCGCCCGCAATGGTGGATGAAAGCCGTGGCCGCAACGCTCCTTGCGGTCGCGGCCACCGGGAACCTCACAAGCGTTCCGACGCCTCGCGACGACTGGCGCAAGGTGGCGGGGTATCTTCATACCCGCCTCCAGGGCTCCGACTGTGTCCTCGTCTATCCTGCCTCGCAGGCGAAGGGGCTGCTCTACTACTTGCGCCGGCCCTTCTGCTCCATTCGCGCGCCGAGGGTTGCGAGCTTGGACTTTCAGGGGCTCGGTGCGAGCCGGCTATTCACGGTGTTTGTGGCGTCTACGCCCAATCAGGACATCGGCACGCTCCGGGAGAAGCTGAAGGCCTTCGGGCGCGAAGGCGAGAGCCTCACGGTGCAGAACCTCACCATTGTCGAGTACGTGCGCCAGCCGTGAGGAGGGTGGCGACGGCATGGCACCCGGCACCTTGATCCAGGGGGATCGCGCCCGGATTGCCCAGTGCCTGCAACGCCGCGATGCCGACGCGCTGCGCACAGAGCGAGAAGGGGGACATCAGGGCTTTGATTCGCCGCGGTCCGGCCCGCTCCATTTGGAAGCCGCATGCCGTTCGGTTGCCGTGGCTAGGAGCTCTGTTCCGGACCGCGCCCTCTCACCGGCCGATGCCCGCCGCCGGCAGGTCGGTACTCCATCGCCTCGCCGGGACTGCCGCCACACCGGTAGCCGCGCCCGAACATGCCTCCGTGTCCCACTGGGCTGGAACCACCCCTAGGCGGGAGTCTTGCGCGTCTTGGGCTTCATGATCGTTACCTTGTAGACGGCGCCGGTCCTGTCGTAGGTCGTCCATTCGCCGACCTGCTCGCCGTCCTTGAAATGGCCGGAGCGCATGCGCACTCCGTCCTTTCTGAACCATTCCCAGTACCCGGTGGGCACGCCGCCGATCGTCTGCCCACGCGCCCAGATGCTTCCGTCCCTGTGATACTGGGTGTGCTCGACCGGCTTGGACTTGGTCATGTGCCTCCCCGTTCTGCGCGACTCGCTTTTCTGCCGAGAGCCTTGTTACCAGAAGCGAAAAGCCAGACACACCGCTTCCGGCCATGGCCATCGAGGAGGCTCGCCCGCGGCCGGGAGGCCGGCGTGCGACCGGCCGTCCGCCGGATGCCGGCACGCTGGGCAGGAGGATCGAAAAAGGTGCACATCTAGGCTTTGACTTTGCCCAGGGCCCGATTGTCTAATTCAAAGTCAGCAGAGCCGAACCAACAACTGTGGAGGGGAAGATGGCTGCCTTGCGACGGTGGGCCTTGGCGATCCTGGCGATGGCGGCTGCCGCCGCAGGCTACGCGGGATCGGCGCACGCGGAGAAGACGCTGCGCGCCGTCATGCACTCCGACCTCAAGATCCTCGATCCGATCTGGACTACGGCATACATCGTCCGCAACCACGGCTACATGATCTACGACACGCTGTTCGCCCAGGACGAGAAGGGCGAGATCAAGCCGCAGATGGTCGACAAGTACGAGGTGTCGGCCGATAAGCTCACCTATACCTTCACGCTGCGCAGCGGCCTCGCCTGGCACGACGGCCAGCCGGTGACGGCCGAGGACTGCGTGGCCTCGATCAAGCGCTGGGGGGCAAAGGACGCGACCGGGCAGAAAATGATGTCCTTCGTCAGCAGCCTCGAACCGGTCAACGACAAGACCTTCACCATCAAGCTCAAGGAGCCGACAGGGCTCGTGCTGATCGGCCTGAGCAAGCCGTCCTCCAACGTTCCCTTCATGATGCCCAAGCGCGTGGCCGAGACTGATCCCAACACGCAAATCTCGGATTTCACGGGCTCGGGCCCGTTCATCTTCAAGCGCGACGAGTGGAAGCCGGGCGACAAGACCGTCTATGTGAAAAACGAGAAGTACAAACCACGCAGCGAACCCGCGTCGGGACTCGCCGGTGGCAAGATCGCCAAGGTCGATCGCGTTGAATGGCGCGCGATCTCGGATCATCAGCAGGCGATCAATGCACTCCTTGCAGGTGAGCTCGACTACATCGAAACACCCAAGCACGATCTGTTGCCGCTCCTGAAGCGGGACGCGAACGTCAAACTTTGGGACTACAACCCTGTCGGCAACCAGTACACCTTCCGCCCCAACTGGCTGCACAAGCCGTTCGACAACGAGAAGGTCCGTCAGGCTCTCTGGTATGCTTTCAATCAAAAGGACTTTTTGGACGCGGTCATTGGCGACCCCGACTACTACAAGACCTGTAAAGCCATGTTCGTGTGCGGTACACCGCTGGCCTCGAACAAAGGTATGGATGGGCTCCTCGAGTCGAATTTCGCCAAAGCCAAAGCGCTGCTGAAAGAGGGCGGCTACGACGGCACCCCAATCGTCCTCATGCACTCGACGGACCTTGATGTGCTGTCGAACCTGGCCCCGGTCGCCAAGAACCTCATGGAGAAGGCCGGCTTCAAGGTGGATATGCAATCGATGGATTGGCAGACGCTCGTCGCCCGCCGCGCCAAGAAGGATCCGCCAAACGCCGGCGGTTGGCATGCGTTCCTCACTTCCTGGGTAGCGGCCGACATTACCAATCCCATCTTCACTGGCTTCATGAACTCGGCGTGTGAAAAGGCGATGTTCGGATGGCCATGCGACCCTGAGATGGAGAAGTTGCGCGATCAGTTCGCTCGCGAGACCGATCCGGCCAAGCAGAAGGCGATCGCCGAGGCGGTGCAGATGCGCGCAACGCACGCCGTCTCCCACATAAACCTTGGTCAGTGGTATCAGCCGATCGCAGCGCGCAAGAACGTTGCCGGTATCCTGACGACCCCAGTGCCCGTGTTCTGGAGCATCGCCATCAACTGACACTGCAGGAGCCGGCGGGGGAAGAGTCGCCGGCTCCCAACTACTGAGGCGGACCGGCACTCATGCTCGCCTATGTCCTGCGCAGGCTGGTCGCGACCATCCCCGTCATGCTGATCGTGGCGGTGCTCGTCTTTCTGATGCTGCGCCTGACGCCGTCGGACCCCGCCGCCATCATCGCCGGCGACAATGCCACCAGCGAGCAGGTGGCAGAGATCCGCAAGAACCTGGGTCTAGACCGGCCGATCCTCACCCAGTTCGTCATCTGGATGAGGAAGACTCTACAGGGCGATTTCGGCGAGTCCTTCTACTTCAAGAAGCAGGTGACCGAGCTAATTCTCGACCGGGTGGAGCCGACGCTGTCGCTCGCGCTGGTCACCATCGTGCTCGCGGTGCTCGTCGCCGTGCCGCTCGGCGTCGTCGCCGCCTGGCGCCACGGAGGGTGGCTCGACCGCATCGTCATGGGCTTCGCGGTGCTGGGCTTCTCGGTGCCGGTGTTCGTGATCGGCTACCTCCTGATCTACGTGTTCGCCATCCAGCTCAACTGGCTCCCGGTCCAGGGCTACCAGCGCATCGGGCTGGGCGTCGGCGGCTGGCTGCAGCGCCTGGTTCTGCCGGCGCTGACGCTGTCGGTGATCTACATCGCCCTCATCGCCCGCATCACCCGCACCAGCGTGCTGGAGGTGATGAACGAGGACTACATCCGCACGGCCCGCGCCAAGGGCCAGACCGAGGGCCGGGTACTGATCCGGCATGCGCTGGCCAATGCCGCGGTGCCCATCGTCACGGTGATCGGCCTCGGCGTGGCGCTTCTGATCGGCGGCGTGGTGGTGACCGAGTCGGTCTACACCATCCCGGGCCTCGGCCGCCTCACCGTCGATGCCGTGCTCGCGCGCGACTACCCCACCATCCAGGCCGTCATCCTGCTGTTCTCCTTCGCCTACGTGCTCATCAACCTGGCCGTGGACATCGCCTACACGTTCCTGGACCCGAGGATCCGCTATTGACGATCGAAGCGCTGCCCGGCGAGCTGGCTCGAGCCTCGCCCGCGGCGCGGCGAAGGGGAACCCTGCGCGCGCTGGCTCGCAACCCGAGCGTGGTCATCGGCGCGGTCATCGTGGCGTTCCTCGCCCTCGTCGGCCTGCTGGCGCCGCTGCTCGGCACCATCGACCCGTCCGAGATCAATCCGGCCTTCCGCAACAAGCGGCCGGGCGCCGAGCGCACGATCCGCGAGAGCGACGGCAAGGAGACGGCGTTCGTGCACCGCTTCGGCACCGACTCGCTCGGCCGCGACGTCTACAGCCGCGTCGTCTACGGCGCGCGCGTGTCGCTCCTCATCGGCGTGACGGTGGCCGTGCTCGCCGTCGGCATCGGCCTTTTCATAGGGCTCATCGCCGGCTACATCCGCTGGGCCGACGGCGTCGTCATGCGCACCATGGACGGGCTGATGGCGATTCCCGCCATCCTGCTGGCGATGGGCGTGGTCTCGCTGTCGCGCGCCGGGCTCGTGGCGGTCATCATCGCCATCGTCGTCCCCGACATCCCGCGCGTGGTGCGCCTGGTGCGCGCCACCGTCCTGACGATTCGCGAGGAGCCCTACGTCGAGGCCGCCATCACCGTCGGCACCCCGACGCCGACCCTGCTCGTGCGCCACGTGCTGCCGAACACCGTCGCCCCGCTGATCGTGCAGGGCACCTTCATCTGCGCCTCGGCCATCCTGATCGAGGCGATCCTTTCGTTCCTCGGCATCGGCATCCCGCCGGAGACGCCGACCTGGGGCAACATCATGGCCGAGGGGCGCCCGCTGTTCCGCGTCTATCCCCACAACATCTTCTATCCCGGCGTCTGCCTCGCCATGGCAGTGCTGGCCATCAACATGCTGGGCGACGGCCTGCGCGATACGCTCGACCCGCGCTTCGCCAAGCGGGTATAGGGGAGCGCGAGGATGGCCGACACCGCTGCCCCCGTCCTCGCCATCGAGGGCCTCACCGTGGCGCTGCCGATGGGCGCCGACCGCACCAATGCAGTGGAGGCCGTCTCCTTCTCCGTGGGCCCCGGCGAGATCGTGTGCGTGGTGGGCGAGTCGGGGTCCGGCAAGTCGGTCACCGCCCATTCCGTCATGGGTCTCCTGCCGCGCGAGCTGCAGGCGACGGCAGGCGAGGTGGTGCTGCAGGGCGAGGACGTGCTGAAGGCGACGACCGCCCGCCGGCGCCAGCTGCGCGGCACGCGCATGGCGATGATCTTCCAGGAGCCCATGACCGCGCTGAATCCGGTCATGACGGTGGGCGACCAGATCGCCGAGGTCCTGGAGATCCATGCGGACCTCTCGCAGGCGGACCGGCGCCAGCGCGTCCTCGAGATCATGCGCGCCGTGCAGCTGCCCGGGCCCGAGCGCCTGATCGGCGCCTACCCGCACCAGATCTCGGGCGGCCAGCGCCAGCGCATCATGATCGCCGCGGCCCTGGTGCTCGACCCGGCGCTCCTCATCGCCGACGAGCCGACCACCGCGCTCGACGTGACCACCCAGGCGCAGATCCTGAAGCTGATCCGCGAGCTGCAGGGGCGGCGCGGCACCGGCGTCCTCTTCATCACCCACGACTTCGGCGTGGTGGCCGAGATCGCGCACCGGGTGGTAGTCATGCAGTCCGGCCGCGTGGTCGAGGCCGGCGCGACGGCGGACATCCTGCGCCGGCCGCGGTCCGACTACACGCGCATGCTGATTGCCTCCGTGCCGAGCCTGAAGCCGCCCCCGCGCGCGCCCAAGACCGGCACTGTGGCGGTTCAGACCGTCGGGCTCTCCAAGACCTACCGCAGCGGCAGCTTCCTCTTCCCGGGCCGGGTGGTGCGGGCGGCCCGGGACGTGGCCCTCGAGGTCAGGCGCGGCGAGACGGTGGGCATCGTCGGCGAGTCCGGGTCGGGCAAGTCCACGGTGGCGCGCTGCATCGCCCGCCTCGTCGAGCCCACCTCGGGTGCCGTCCGCATCGGCGACATCGACGTGGCCCGCCTCTCCGAGCGGCATCTGCGCGCGCACCGCCGCCACGTGCAGATCGTCTTCCAGGACCCCTACCGCTCCCTCAACCCGCGCCGCACCGTGGGCGCCTCCATCGTGGAGGGACCCATGAACTTCGGATTGGAGGCGGCCGAGGCCAAGAAGCGCGCGAGCCGCCTGATGGCGCTGGTGGGCCTGTCACCAGAAGTGCTCGACCGCTACCCGCACCAGTTCTCCGGCGGCCAGCGCCAGCGCATCGCCATCGCCAGGGCGCTCGCCATGGAGCCGCAGCTCCTGATTGCCGACGAAGCCGTCTCCGCGCTCGACGTCTCCGTGCAGGCGCAGGTCCTGAAGCTGCTCGACGACGTGCGCCAGCGCTTCGACCTAGCCCTTCTGTTCATCACCCACGACCTGCGCGTCGCCGCCCAGATCTGCGACCGCATCGCCGTCATGCAGCAGGGCCTCGTCGTGGAGCAGGGCCCCACCGCCCAGGTGTTCGCCGCCCCGAGGCACGCCTACACCCGCGCCCTGTTCGAGGCGGCCCCGGGGCGGACGGTAGATTTCGGGGCGGCGACCACGCCGGCTTGAGGCGTGGACGGGCGATGAGCCACCACCGATGCTGCGAGGTCATGGCGCGGTCTCCTGGAAGATGGCGGACTGGCGCACGAGCGTGCCCAGCCGCGGATGCACGATCTCCATCGCGAACACGAACCGGCCGCCATCCGCCTCCATGTGCCTGACGATGAGCGCTCCGGGCGTCGCCCAGGCCGGCAGGACCAGCCGCCAGCGGCCCAGCTCGACGAAGTACCGGCCGCTGCGAAAGACCAGCGCACGGTCTTCCACGTGCACGGTGAGCGTCATGCCGACGCCGCAGCCCACGTGCTCCTCGAGGCCGGTCGGTCCGGCAAACCGCTTGGAGGAATGGATGACCTGCGGAAAGCCGCACCGACGCGCGTAGAGCCGGGTCCAGACCTGTCCGCCGCTGGCCATGTCCTCGGTGACCGTGACGACGCTCGGCACCTGCGCGTCCCGCGAGATCGGCAGCGGACCGCCGATCAGCCGCAGCGCCTGCACCAGGACCCAGCCTGCCCGGCTCGTCCACGCTTCCAGCACCTTGCCGACGTAGATGACGGTTCTCCCGTCGGCCAGCCGCTTGGAGAAACGCCGGCGAACGGCCTGGGACAGAGCGGCCCATTCCGCCTCGGATAGCAGCGCGCGAAAGCGCAGGTCGACCAGGGGCTCGTCGCCGGTGCTGCTCGAACAGGGAGCCTCGTTGGTTCCGGCTGCAGTCCTTGCCAGCATTGCGGCCCCCTTCGAGGCATGGCTGCGACGGCTACTTTGCCTTTCCCTCCGGCAGGAAGCGGATGATCTTCGCGCCGAGACGCATGAGAGCGGCAAGCTTCGACGGCGGGATCGTCAGCATCTGCTGGAACCAGCGGTCCACCGTCTGCGTGAACTCGAGCATCTCCTTGAGGCGCCTGGACGCCACCGGGTGCACGGAGGCGTCGTGCTCCGCGTCCGCTGCGCAGGCCTTCAGCGCCGCCAGCGCCGGGTCGATCTCGCGCGCCTTGCGGCCGGCGGCGATGCGGCGCACCAGCTCCCAGATGTCCGACACGGCCTCGAAGTGATCGCGCCGGTCGCCCCTGATCGGCACGCGCCGGATCAGCTCCCAGCCCAGCAGCTCCCTGATGGAGCTCGACACGTTGGAGCGCGCCACCCCCAGCGTGGCCGCGATCTCCTCGGCCGTCAGCGGCCGCTCCGAGACGTAGAGCAGCGCGTGGATCTGGCCCACGGTGCGATTGACACCCCACTGGCTGCCCATATCGCCCCAATGCAGGATGAACCGCTCGACGGCGACCGGCAGCTGCTTCGCCCTGCCAGTACTTTCCGATATTTCTGACATAACAGAAATATCTGCCAACACGGGATGCGTGTCAAGCTCCTCCGTGGGTCGTCACTTGGGTCAAGCGGCAGCGAGACCCGACATCGCCGGGGCACGATGCCGAGATCCGGTGAGCCAACAACTGGACGACGTGCGCCAGCGCTTCGACCTGGCACTTCTGTTCATCACCCACACCTGCGGGTCGCGGTCCAGACCTGCACCGCATCGCCGTAATGCAGCAGGGCCTCGTCGTGGAGCAGGGCCCCACCGCGGAGGTGTTCGCGGCGCCCCGGCACGAGTACACCCCCGCCCTGCTCGAGGCCGCGCCGGGCCGCACCGCCGCCTTCGGGGCTGCCTGCTACGTCGGTGTGACACGAGGTCACTCTCCGCTTATGAATCCGGCTGGTTCTCCCAGTAGGCGCGGACTTTCTTGAAGTAACCCATACGCTTCTCGATCTTGGAGATCTCAGTCGGATAGAAAAGGTCGAGACGGTCGCAGAGGTCGAGCATCCAGCGCTTGCGGGTGTAGGTATCGTCGAGGATCACCGTGTTGGCGTTCGCGATCTGGATCTGACCCCATCCAAGCGCGCCGAGAGTAAGGCAGTTCCATTTGACAAACTCAATCGGTACGAACTTGACGTCAGAGAACACAAGCGCTTGGTTGGTAACTGTGTAGCCTATCTTCATCAGTATGAAGAAATTGTTGGCGTCCTGATAGAAGCGGGCAAGTCGTTCCACCGAAGTGAGGTTCGGCATGTTGAACGAGCTGTCGAGCCGATGCGTCTTGACGTCCACCACAAAGTAGCATTGGTCCGCATCGTGGAACGCCAAGTCGGCCATCGCCCGGCGCGCGAACTCCTGCGTGTAGTTTGAGATGCTTCCGGCAGGCACAAACGTCTGAAAGTTGTCGGCGATGAGCTCCTGCGCTATGTCGCCAACCGCGCGTGGGCTGTTGATAGTGGCACCGACAAACTCGCCTGCGTTTGCTTGCAGGAAGGCGAGCGCCTTCGCCTCGATGGCCCGTCGAGACTGTCGGGACAGAAGCTTACTCTGCGGCATCAGAGAAAGGCTGGGATTGCTGGCCGCGCTGCATGGCTTGCATCTGCAGCTGCATGGTGTTCCTCTCATGGAACACGCCACTCTCATAGCCCTGGATGCGCCCATTGAGCAGCGCCCCCTCGACGCGCTTAAGCGAGAGGGCGCAATAGTCCGGCTCAACATCGATGCCGATGAAGCGTCGGTCGAGCTTTCTGCAGACGGCGGCTGTCGTGCCCGAGCCTAGGAAAGGGTCTAGCACGACGTCGCCGGGGCGGCTGCTGGCGAGGATCAGCTTGGCGATGAGCTTCTCGGGCTTCTGGGTTGGGTGTTCCGTGTTCTCGGACATGGACCAGAACGGCACGGTTATATCCGTCCACAGGTTCGACGGCGCAGTCAGTCGGAAGTTGCCGTCGCGCTCGGCAGTCCAGCCCTTCGCCTTGCCATTGTGCTGATAGGGAGCGACCACGCGGCGCTTGAGACGAACGGCATCCACGTCGAAATAGTAGGTCTCGCCCACGGTCGCAAACCAGATGTCCTCCGAGCAGCTCTTCCAATTGGCAGCTGCGCCTCGCCCCTTCTCGCGTTCCCAGGTAATGCGGTTGCGGATGGTGAAATGCCGTGAAAGAACCGGGTACACGGCAGCGGAGGTGGACCAGTCCGAGCACACGTAGACCGTCGCGGTCTCTTTCAGGAGCGGAAGCAGATGGGCAAACCAGTCCTCCATCCAACGTATGTAGACGGCCACATCCAATCGCGCAAAGCGCGTGCCGTTATACGTCTTGTTGAGATTGTAGGGCGGGTCAACGATCGCCAAGTCGATGCTGCGCGCGGAGAGCTGGGGAAGGACTTCGGTAGCGTCCCCACAAATCACGCGGTCGAGTGCTGACGTGGTCCCGCTCACCTCCTTCAAGAAGCTGCGGCGAAGCCGCGACACATCCGCGTCTGTGATGCGCAGGGTCTTGTTGCGCTTGGAAGTGGTCCTTGCGCTGCGGCATGTCGATGGCTGAGCCGCCATGTGCTCGGTCTCCAATGTGCGATCGATGCACGTTGGATGTTTCTGCGATCTTGTGCAACCGCTCCCCATCTAGTCTGCACGCTCAAACATGCAATCGCTGTTGATAGTGGCCCTGGGTGCGCCTGCCGTCACTTCCCCGCGATGCCGGCGAGGCCCGCGTCGCGGATCACCTTGGCCCAGCGCTCGATGTCCTTGGGCAGGAAGGAGGCCAGGTACTCGGGCGTGCGCTCACCGGGCGGCAGGATGGTGAGGCCGAACTGGGCCATGCGGCTCTCCACGTCCGGCCGCTCGATCATCGCGTCGAGGGCCTTGTGCATCTTGAGCACGATCTCGCGCGGCGTGCCCTTCGGCAGGAAGAAGCCGTTCCACACCGTGGCATCCACGCCGTCGAGCCCCGCCTCCGCCATGGTCGGCAGGTCGATGATCGGCACCCGCCGCGGACCGATCACGGCGATGCCCTTGACGGTGCCGCCCTTGGCCTGCTCCGCGCCGGTCTGGATGGTGTCGCACATGTAATCGAGGCGCCCGCCCACGAGGTCCTGCATGGCGGGGCCCGCGCCGCGATAGGGCACGTGCACCACCTTGACGCCCAGCACCATGTTCAGCAGCGTGCACGGCAGGTGCGTGCCGGAGCCGACACCCGCCGAGCCGTACTGCATCTTGTCCTGGTTGGCCTTGGTGTAGGCGATGAACTCCGCGAGATTGGAGACCGGCAGGTCCTTGCGCACGAGCAGGATGCGCGGGCTGTCGGTGGTGAGCCCTACCGGCTCGAAGTCCCTGACGGGGTCGTAGGGCAGGCTCTTGTAGAGCGTGACGGCGTAGGCATGCGTGCCCGAGTTGCCGATCAGGAGGGTATAGCCGTCGGGCGCGGCCTTGGCGGCGCGCGCCGTGCCCACGGTGCCGCCGGCCGCCCCGATGTTCTCCACCACCACGCTGACGCCCAGCACCTGGGCGAGGGCCAGAGCCTGCACCCGCGCGCTGGCGTCGATGCCGCCGCCCGCGGCGAACGGAACGATGAGCGTGATGGTCCTCGAAGGCCACTCCTGGGCGGGTGCGCCCGATGCGACCAGCAGGAGTGCGGCAAGCACAGCCATGAGCGGCTTCAATTTCGACACGAGATCCCCCGAGCTGGCCGTTGTCGGGGCCGGAGCCTAGGCCGGCAGCATATTGTCGGCAACCATGCCCAACGGCGCTGGTCTGCGGCGCAGTGCGGCAGGCGTGCTCCGGCTCGCCGCGCAGTGCTTGTCTATGGGCGCCTCCGCCTGCTCTACTGGCGGGACGGCCCGCACAGTACGAGGAAGGACAGAGCATGAACCTCGCCGAGTACGCCAGCTACGACGCCTTGGGCCTCGCAGAGCTGGTCGCGAGAAAGCAGGTCACGCCGAAGGAACTGGCGCAGGCGGCGGCCGCGGCCAAGGAGAAGGTGGACGACGCCGTCAACGCGGTGGTGGAGCTCTACCCCGACCGCATCGAGGGGCTCGACGAGGCGAGCCTCGGCGCCGGCCCGTTCCGCGGCGTGCCGTTCCTCATCAAGGACGTGTTCGGCCACGAGAAGGGTCGCAGAATCGAGTTCGGCTCGCGTCTTTGCGAGGGCATGCTGGTCGAGGCCGGCACCTCGTTCGTCGACCTCTTGAAGGCCGCCGGCGTCAATATCCTGGGGCGTTCGGCGGCGCCCGAGTACTCCATGTCGGCCACCACCGAGAGCGCCATGTTCGGCAACACGTCGAACCCCTGGAAGCGGGGCTTCTCGGCAGGCGGCTCGACCGGCGGCGGCATGGCCGCCGTAATCGCCGGCATCGTGCCCATCGCGCACGGCTCCGACATCGGCGGCTCGATCCGCATCCCGGCGTCCTGGTGCGGCGGCGTCGGCTTGAAGCCGTCGCGCATGCGCGTCTCCGTCGGGCCGGTGGTGGACGAGGGCGGCTGGGGCTACTCCATGAACTTCGTGCAGACCCGGACCGTGCGCGATGCGGCCACCATGCTCGACTGCGTGTCCATCCCCCAGCCGGGCGACCCCTTCATCATCCCCAAGCCCGACGAGCCTTACGCATCCCTTGCCGCCAAATCGCCGGGCAAGCTGCGGGTGGGCATCGTGCTCGACGAGATCCTGGGCATCAAGGTGGACCCGGAGGTGGCGCGCGCGGTGGAGGCGGCCGGCAAGGCCCTTGCCGGCATGGGCCACGCCGTCGAGATCGCGAAGGTGGAAGTCGAGGGCGAGCGGATGATGCGCGCCGCCTACGATATATTCTTCTTCGGATTCGACTTGCGCCTCGACGACTACGCCAGACGCAGCGGCCACAAGGTGGGCCCCGATACGCTGGAGCCGGTGATCTTCTCCATCTACGAGGCCGCCAAGGAGATCGGACGGACGCGCTTCATCGCTGCCAACTCTGCCACGAACGAGGCGCGCCGCAGCATGGGCCGGTTCTTCACCGCGTACGACATCTGGCTGTCGCCCACGACCGCGCTCGTGGCGGAGCCCTGGGGCAAGTATAACCTCTCCAAGCCGGGCGTCGGCTGGCACAACCTCATCGACGGGTTGTTCAACGCGCCGGTGCAATACACCATCCCGCACAACGTCATGGGAACGCCGGCCATGTCGCTGCCGCTTGCCATGCATTCCACGGGCGTGCCGATCGGGGTGCAGGTCGCCGCCAAGCCGGCCGCCGACCACGTGGTGCTGCAGGTCGCCACCGCCCTGGAGGCCGCGCTGCCCTGGCGCGACCGCATCCCGCCGCTGCACGTGTCCACTGCCTGACGCTATCCTTTGTGCGTATCGGGTTTTTGCACTGTGATGATCCGTCGGTGCTGCAGGGCAGCTGGACGGATCGCGGGCGCAGGACGGAGGAACCCGCACATGCCACGGCGATGGGCCTGCCCGATCTGTCCGGCACTGCCTGTCGCGCCGCTGGCGGCAGTCGCCCGGCCGATCACGGCGGAGAACTGATCGAGGACCCCTGGCAGGCCTTCAACTCCGCCAATGCCTGCACCGAGGCGAAATGATGCCGCGCAGCAATCATCGGTGTATCATCGGCTCAAGGCACAACCACTTATTTCTCGCGACATATGTGTTGTGTGCGCCACACTAATACTCATCGCAGCGATAAGATGACCTATGCAAGCTATTGATCTCATTAGATATCGCTACAAAGCAATGACTATTCCATGAGCTACGCAGGAAGACGTCTGTCAGAGCTGCCACTCCAGCCGCACCCATGCTCTCACGGTGGACACAATGGCGCGTAGGCTCACCCGCGGGTTGGGGCTTCTTGACCGGTGTCGGGGCAGACTATGCACACACGAGGGGAGAGCCAGAGTATGGTGACGTTTTGGCGGAGGAGCTTGCTGGCATTGACGGTGTCGCTCGGCTTGGTAGCCGGCGCGACCGTGGCTTCAGCTGAGGGGCTCGACAAGGGCGGCAAGGCAGATTGGCCCAATATTCCCTGGTCTTGGCAGGGCGTCTACGCCGGTGTTCATCTCGGCAGTGCGGATGCCGGGTGGGACGACGGCATAATTGGCGGCGTGCAGATCGGCCGCAACTGGCGCAGCGGCAAGGTGATCTACGGCATTGAGGGCGACATCTCGTTCTCGGGCACCGACGGCATCGATTGGTTCGGGACCGTCCGCGGCCGCCTGGGCTACCTTATCACCCCCGGCATCCTGGCCTACGGCACTGCCGGCCTCGGCCTCATCGACTTCGAGCACCACGGCACCGAGACCGAGTTCGTGTTCGGCCTGGGCGTCGAGGGCAGGTTGACCGATGCCACGACGCTGCGCCTGGAATACCTCAACTTCTCCGACAGCGACATCGATGTCGTCCGCGTCGGCTTGAACTTCAAGCTCAACTGGTAGCAACACCGGCACCGGATCGGCGGCCGAGTCCCACGGGGCTCGGCCTCCGCCATTTTGGTGCCCGTGCTTTCCCGCCGTTGCTGCCGGAGTCGAACGTGAAGGCCTTCGGAAGGCTCGCCGTCGCGGCCGTTCTCTTTGTTGCCGCCACAGATGTGCAGGCGCAAGGGGACCTGTGGCCTCCTCTGCCCCAGCAGGGCTTCATTGCGGGGCGTACGGCGACCCGGGCGGACGTGGCCGCCGGCAGGGCCGTGTTCTCGGCCGAGTCGGGCGGCGTATCGGCTGGCAAGCCCCTGAAGATCGCGATCCCGCAGTACGCCTACCACAAGGAGGGCGGCAAGAGGACGCCGGTGATCGTCGTGCAGGCCGAGGAGGCCCAGGGGCTGCAATTGGTCGGCGTGAGACTGGCCAATGGCAAGAGCCTCGTCCTCCCGCTGAAAAGCGTTCAACTGCTCGGCAAGACCCCGCCGGGCAAGTAGTCGCCGCCCCTCCCGTCGTGGCGTCCTACGGGCGCCCCAGCCGTAATACCCTGCCATCGATGACGACGAGCGCGACGGCGATCACCAGAGCGCCGGCGATGTCGTGCGCGCTCAGCTGCTCGCCCAGAAACATGCCCCCGAGCAGGATCGGGGTGAGCGGCATGACGAGCGTCACCAGCGAGGCGTTGGTGGCGCCGGCCCGCTGCAGCACCGTGAAATGGCAGAGCGCGGCGAACGCCGACCCCAGCACGCCCATGCCCACGATCGCGCCCAGCGCCGCCAGCGACGGCGCCTCGAGGCTCCAAGGCCGATCGACGGCCAGCGCCAGCGGAAAGGTGACGAACATGGCGCCGACCATCTGCATCGCCGCGATCACGAACGGCGGATAGTGGCCGAGGCGGCGGCGGACGTAGATGTTGGCGAGCACATAGCAGAAGGGGGCGGCCAGCAGCGCGAGACGCGCCATCAGGTCCGCCGACGAGCCCGCCACCAGGTCCCAGCCCACCAGGATGCCGACGCCCGCGATCCCGACCAGGACGCCCGCCACCTTGCTCCACGAGAGCTTCTCGTCGTGGGTGAGGAGGTGCGCCAGCACGATGCCGAACAGCGGCGCGGTGGCGTTGAGGATTGCCGCCATGCCGCCTGTGGCGCGCCCCTGGCCCCAGACGATGAGCAGGAACGGCAGCACCGTGTTGAACGCGGAGAAGCCGATGAAGAGCCGCCATTCGGCCAGCGTCGCGGGCAGGCGATAGCCGAGCGGCAGCACGATCATGAGGAGCGCGGCCGCTGCCGGGATGGTGCGCAGCGCCGCCAGCGTGAGGGCCGGCAGCTCCGGCTGGGCCACCTCGATGAAGAAGTAGGAGCTGCCCCACAGCATCGACTGGAGCGCGATCAGCCCCCATTCCGTGGCGCCCAGCCTGAGCGGCGCGCCGGCCCGTGCGGCGAGTTCCTGCATGCGCCCATTTGCACCGACCTCCGGCTCCCTCGCAATCGCGGGCGGTGCTGGTCTGGCGTGCCCGCGCGGCGTAGGTTGCGTCAGCACCGGCGAAAGCCGGGGCGCAGACCCGACCCACCGAGGGCCCGCATGCGGCAGCAGTTCGCCTCCGACAACAACGCGGGCATGTGCCCCGAGGCGCTCGAGGCGTTCCTCGCCGCCAATGCGGATGGGCACACCGTCGGCTACGGGGACGACGCCTGGACGGCCAAGGCCTGCGACCTCGTCCGCGCGCTCTTCGAGCGCGACTGCGAGGTGTTCTTCGTTTTCAACGGCACTGCGGCGAATGCCCTGGCGCTGGCCCAGCTGTGCAAGCCCTGGGACGCCGTGATCGCGCACGCCGAGTCGCACGTCGAGACCGACGAGGCCGGGGCGCCGGGCTTCTTCGCCGGCGGCGCCAAGATCGCCATCGCCGCAACGCCGCTGGCCAAGCTCACTCCCCCGGCGGTCGAGGCCCTGGCCGGCCAAGGCCGCGGCGTGCACAGCGTGCGCCCGCGCGTCCTGTCGCTGACCCAGGCAACGGAGATGGGCACGGTCTACACGCCGGACGAGCTCGCCGCCCTCAGCCTGGCGGCGCGCCGGCACGGCCTCGCCGTGCACATGGACGGGGCGCGCTTCGCCAACGCGGTGGCGGCACTCGACTGCTCACCCGCGGATCTGTCCTGGCGCGCCGGCGTCGACGTGCTGTGCTTCGGCGGGGTCAAGAACGGGCTCGCCGCCGGCGAGGCCGTCCTGTTCTTCGACAAGGAGCAGGCGCGCGCGTTCGAGTGGCGCGTCAAGCAGGCGGGGCAGCTCAACTCCAAGATGCGGCTCGTGACGGCGCCCTGGGTCGGCCTCCTGCAGGGCGGCGCCTGGCTCAGGAATGCCCGGCACGCCAACGCCATGGCGCGGCGCCTGTGGGATGCGATCGCGCAGGTGCCGGGCATCGCGGCGATGGCGCCGGTCGAGAGCAACGGCGTGTTCGCTACGCTCGACGCCGCCGTCCAGGAGCGGCTGCGCGCCCGCGGCTGGCGGTTCTACCCCTGGGGCGAGAACGGGTGCCGCCTGATGTGCGCCTGGGACACGCCGCCCGAGACGGTGGACCGGTTCGCCGCGGATCTGGTGGCGGAGCAGTTGTAGGGCGGGTTAGCGCGCTAGCGCGTAACCCGCCGTTGGCGTTCGAGAATGGCGGGTTACGGGCTTCGCCCTAACCCGCCCTACGCCTCGACTACTTCAGCCGCGCGGCCGCCTCCTTCACGATGGAGAGGTCCGTGTGCTGCGCCACGTCCACCTTGCCCTTCACGAACCCGAGGTCGGTCGTCATGTCGAGGTTCTTCTGCAGCGCCTCGAGGTTGGGCAGCATGTTGGGGTCGCGGTAGTAGTCCTCCTGCGTGAACACCCAGCTGAAACGGTCGGCCGGCTGCTTCGTCACCTTGGCGGCGATCTCGGCGGCGGCCTTCTGGTTGGCGGGGTCGAGGAACCAGCGCACGATGCGCAGCGTATCCTCCATGAAGTCGACCAGTGCCGCGCGGTTCTTGTCGATGTACGGCTTGCGCACCGCCCAGATGATCATCTCGGTCTCGCCGATCGCCTCGCGCTGGGAGAACACGGGGCGGGCGATCTTGCGCAGCTCCGGATCGAGCGAGAACGGCAGAACGCCGGGAATGAGGTCCACCTTCTTCTGCGCGAGCATCGCGCGCATGGTGGGGAACGGCGTCTCGAGCATGGTGTAGTCGCGCTTGTCCTCCAGCCCGTTCTTCTTCAGGATCGCGCGCATCGCCACGTCGACTGCGCTGCCTGCCGCGTTGGTGCCCACCACCTTGCCCTTGAGGTCGCCCACGCTCTTCACCGCGCTGTCGTTGAGCGCCAGATACTGGTGCGTGTAGCGGCCGGGCGCGCCGTCGCGGAACTCGTGCGCGATCACGCGCAGGTCGTCGAGGCCGGCGTTCTTGATGGCGATGCCGAGCGTCGAGTAGGCGAGGTTGGCGATCTCGAGCTCCCCGCTCGCCAGCGCCGTCACCATCGGCGGCGTGCCGGCGTAGCGCACGGCCTCGAAGGTGTAGGACTTGCCGAGATGCTTCGCGAGGTCCTTCTTCTCCGCCCAGATCGAGGCCCAGTTCGAGACGGGCGCCACCCAGGATACGCGGATCTTAATGGGCTCCTGCGCGCTCGCCGGCGCGGCTCCGAGCCAGGCGATCGCCGCAAGGCCCACGAGCGTTCTCAGAACTTTCATCGTTTCCTCCCGTATCGTCGAGACTTGCCTCTCTATCACCGCGGCACGGTGGAGCGCAGCCGCCGGCAATCGTGTCCCAGCAAGGTCGCCCAGGGGCGACGCCGCGCACCTCGCCCGATGTTGAACGAGCAACGAGCCGCCTGCAACGCCGGAGACGGGGGCGGCGAAGGCATCGGGGACAGGCGTGGCCTCCGGACTGCCGTTTGCCGGGCCCCGGAAGCGCCTCCAGGGCCTCCCTCGGCAGCGCGTGCGTATCTGAGGCCGCCCGCTGCCCGCCGGGGCCGCCGCCGGCGGCGCGGCCGGCCTCAGTGCACCTTCGACCAGATGCGGCGCTTGGCGAAGTAGAGCAGGATCGCGGTGATGAGCAGATAGCCCAGCACCAGGAGGCCGATGCGCTTGCGCTCCTCGAGCTTGGGGTCTGCGGCCCAGGACAGGAACGCCACCACGTCGCGCACGTAGTTGTCGACCGTCCCCGGGGTGCCGTCGTCGTACTTGATGAGGCCGTCGCCGGCAACGAAGGGGTTGGGCATCCCCGTGAAGTGCGGCTTGGGGAAGGCTTCGTTGTAGTTCATGTTCTTGGGAACCGTCACCTTGTCCGGCGGCGGCTTGAAGCCCTCCAGGAAGGCGTAGACATAGTCGGCGCCGCCCTCCTGGTAGCCGGTGAAGATGTCCCGCAGCATGTTGAGGGGGACGCGGTAGAACGGGGCGTCGCTCTCCACGGAGCGGGCGCGCGCGATCAGCGACAGGTCTGGCGGCAGGGCCCCGCTGGCCTGGGCGGAGCGCGCCTCGTTGTCGTTCTTGAAGGGCGGCGGGAAGAGGTCCGACAGGATCGCGGCGCGCTTGACGACCTTGCCCTGCTCGTTGGGCGCGGCATCGACCTTGTAGGTCTCCGCCAGGGACTTGATCTGGGCCTCGGAGAAGCCCGGGCCGCCGGGCTGGACCAGGTTGCGGAAGGCGATGCGCTTGATGCCGTGGCAGCGCGCGCAGGCCTCCACGTAGACCTTGAAGCCGCGCTGCAGCTGCGCCTGGTCGAACTTGCCGAGCAGGCCCGAGAAGGACCACTTCTGGCGCGGGATCTCGACGTGCCCGTTCTCGGCCGCGCGGGCCGCCGGCGCGGCGCCTGCAGCGACGCCGACCGCGGCCGCCAGCATCAGGGCCGCCACGCCCGCCCTCGTTCCCCCCGTCGCTCTCACGACTTGCCTCCCGTGCTGACGTGCGCCTTGCCGGCCTTGCCCAGCACCGCTTCGGTAATCGAGCCCGGCGGAGTCTTCGGCGTCTCCAGCACGCCGACGATGGGCAGCACCACGAGGAGGTGCAGGAAGTAGTAGGCCGTGAACACGCGTGCCCACCACACGTAGGCACCCTCGGGCGGCTTGGAGCCGAGGTAGCCGAGCGCCAGCACCGAGCCGATGAACAGCCAGAAGAACAACCTGTAGAGGGGACGGTACTTGGCCGAGCGCACGCGCGAGGTGTCGAGCCACGGCACGAACAGGAGGAGCAGGATCGACGAGAACATCGCGATCACGCCCAGCAGCTTGTCGGGAATGGCGCGCAGGATGGCGTAGTAGGGCAGGAAGTACCATTCCGGCACGATGTGCGGCGGCGTCGAAAGCGGATTGGCCTCGATGTAGTTGTCGGCATGGCCGAGGTAGTCGGGCAGGAAGAACACGAACCAGGTGAAGATCAGCACGAACACCGAGAGGGCGAAGACGTCCTTGATGGTCGCGTAGGGCGTAAAGGGCACGGCGTCCGACGTCGACTTGATGTCGAGGCCGGTGGGGTTGTTCTGGCCCACATGGTGCAGGGCCCAGATGTGCAATCCGACCACGCCGGCGATCGCGAACGGCAGCAGGTAGTGGAGCGCATAGAAGCGGGTCAGCGTCGCGCTCGACACCGAGTAGCCGCCCCACAGCCACTCCACGATGCGGGTGCCGAGGCCCGGGACGACGGCGTCGATGGACGAGAACAGGTTGGTGATGACAGTGACGGCCCAGAAGCTCATCTGGCCCCAGGGCAGCGAGTAGCCCATGAAGGCGGTGGCCATCATCAGGAGGAAGATGACGACGCCCAGGATCCACAGGATCTCGCGCGGCGCCTTGTAGGAGCCGTAGTAGAGCCCGCGGGCGATGTGGATGTAGGCGGCGAGGAAGAAGAACGAGGCGCCGACGGCGTGGATGTTGCGCAGGAGCCAGCCGTAGTTCACGTCACGCCGGATCGCCTCGACGCTGTTGAAGGCGTCAGCCGCGGTCGGCACGTAGTGCATGGCGAGCACGATGCCGGTGGCGATCTGAACGCCGAGGCAGAAGGCGAGGAGCCCGCCGGTGGACCACAGGTAGTTGATGTTGCGCGGCGTGGGGAAGTCCACGAACTGGCCGTGCACCAGGCGCGGCAGGGGCAGCCGCTCGTCCAGCCACTTGCCGGTGCGGCTGGTCGGCTGGAAGGTCGATTCATGGGCAGCCATGACGGGCTCCTCAGCCGATCTTGATCATGGTGGTGTCGGGCAGGAACGCGTAGGGCGGCACCTCGAGGTTGCGCGGAGCCGGACCGATGCGGATGCGCCCCGAGGTGTCGTAGTGCGAGCCATGGCAGGGGCAGAACCAGCCGCCGTAGTCGCCCCGGTTGTCCCCCAGCGACTGACCCTTGGGGATGCAGCCCAGATGCGTGCAGATGCCGACCAGGACGAGCCAGTTCTCCTTGCCGGGCTTGGTGCGGTTCTCGTCGGTGGCCCTGGTCCTCTCCGGCAGCGCGTCGTTGCGGGCGAGCCCGTCCTTGAGGTCGGCGAGCTTGACGGCGCGGGCCGCCTTCACCTCCTCGTCGGTGCGGTTGCGGATGAACACCGGCTTGCCGCGCCACAGGATGGTGATGGCCTGGCCGGGCGCGACCGGCGCCAGATCGACCTCGGTGGAGGCCAGCGCCTGCGTGGAGGCATCCGGGTTCATCTGGTGGATGAACGGCCACAAGGCGACGGCGGCGCCCACGGCGGCAAAAGCCTGCGCCGCGATGACGATGAAATCGCGCCGGTTCGGGTCTTCCGCGCTATGCGACGCCAAATCAGCCTCCCTTTACAACCGTTCGCCCGAGCGCGCCGGCCAAAGGAGAGTGCGGCGGTGCCGACCCGGCACGACGCCTGCACATGCACCCATTGTCGGCGGAGATTGTCAGCGGACGTTCCATGCCTGTCCCACGCCCTTCGCCAGGCCTTGCCTCGAGGAACCGGGCGATTGTCGATGACCCGCCCCCGGCCCCCAACAGGACGGATTGACGCGCGATCTTTTTGCATTCCTGTCCGGGTTGCACAAGGCTGTTCGGAGGTGCCCGCGCGGGCAATTTGGCGCATGAAGGGCCATGTCGGGGCCGTGTCGGGGCCATGACGGGATCGGACCCCTCGCATCGTCGTTGGAGTTGATATTCTGACGCTGCAGGCGAGGGGTCTGACCCCACGCCCCCTGCACTTATAGTTGCAACACCAGCGTAGACGCGACCGGTCCGCCCCCCTGCATGCGGCTAGCCCTGTACCAGCCCGACATCCCGCAGAACACCGGCACTCTGCTGCGCCTGGGCGCCTGCCTCGGCGTTGCCGTCGACATCGTCGCCCCGGCCGCCTTCGACCTCAGCGACCGGGCCCTGCGGCGGGCCGGGCTCGACTATCTGGCCCACGTTGAGATAGCGCGCCACGCGAGCTTCGCCGCGTTCGAGGCCGCGCTCCGTGCACGCGGCGGGCGCCTCGTTCTGCTGACAACGCAGGCCGAGATGGCCTATACCGGGTTCGCCTTCCGCGCCGGCGACACCCTGCTCGTCGGACGCGAGAGCGCAGGCGTGCCGGAGGCGGTGCACCGGGTTGCCGATGCCCGCCTGCGCATCCCGATGCGTGCAGGCCTGCGCTCCCTCAACGTCGCGGTCGCGGCGGCCATGGTGCTGGGGGAGGCTCTGCGCCAGGTAGGGCAGTAAGGCAGTGAGGCAGTAAGGCAAATGAACCACACGTGCCCTACCGCCCTACTGCCTTACTGCCCTACTGCCTTCAGTGAGGATCAATGACAGAGCAGCTGTTCATCGCGTCGGTCGCCGGTCTCACCGCGCTCTGCGGCGCCATCGTCGGACGGATCTTTGCAGTCGAGGCGCCCGACCGCCGCACGGCCGTTCTGGCGGCTGCCTATTGCGGGGCAGGCGCCGGGCTCGTGGCCTCGGTCCCGTTCGCCTTCCTGCTCGTTCTGATCGTCAAGTGGGCGACCACCCATACGGGCTTTGCCGCGCTCCTCGATGCCGCCGAGGCGATCGGCCCCGGCCTCCTGTGGGGCCTCGCGGGTGGCGCCGGCGGCGGCGTCGCCGTCGGTGTCGTCGTGGCCCTCTTCAAGCGGGTCCGGCCGGTCGACCGCAGCACGCCCACCTGAGGCGGCCGGCAGCGCCGCGTCCGGCGGGCGCCCGCGCCTCACTTCTGCCTGAGCCCCACCACGGCTTCGATCTCGACCTTCATCCCCGGTATGGCGAGCCTGCTGACCTCGATCAGGGTGCTGGCCGGTCGCGCCGAGCCGAAATACTCGGCACGGACCGGGTTGATGATCTTGCGGTCGTCGATATCCGTCAGATAGACCGTGACCTTCAGGATGTCGCCGAAGTCCGCACCCGCGGCGGCGAGCACGAGCTTCATGTTCTCGAAGATCTGCCGCGTCTGCAGGGCGGCGTCGTCGGCGCCGACGAGCCTCATGTCTTTGTCGACACCGGCCAGTCCGGAGATGAACAGCAGGTCGCCGAACCGCACCGCGTCGGTGTAGTGGCTGATGGGCTCCCCGAGGCCGTCGACGCGTAGCTCCTGGCGCATTGCCGCTCTCCCTCCCGGAACATTGACGACTGGGCCCGAGGAGCGCCGGACAGCGCTTCCGGGAGCCCTCCTTGCGATACCCCGCCGCCGCCGCCCATGTCCACCGGGCGGCCCCGCGGGTCGCTGCCTGCCGAATTGCGCATGCACCCGCCGGCCTGCCGTTGGGGAGGCCCTGCCGCCGCCCGCCCAAGGCACCGGGGTTGGGCCGCATGCGCAACCCGGCAGAACGCGCCAGGAGGCCGTACAGCCCCACCTCCGCAGGGTGGGCCTTTGCCCGGCCAAGCCCGCCGCGGCCATCGGGCGGGC